>Ga0099826_10000759_pt1 | contig 17040 bp, 7 predicted proteins | sample Mtrugardesep15_FD_76830 | JGI IMG/M metagenome (GOLD analysis project Ga0099826, IMG submission 76830) | Root nodule microbial communities of legume samples collected from California, USA - M. trunc garden sep15 | ecosystem: Host-associated > Plants > Roots > Nodule | place: USA: California... | reverse complement strand
TATATATATATATATATGCTTCTATATAAATTATTAGATGCATTTATTATTATTTTCATAAACATACATTTAATTAATACTACTAACTTGTTTTATAATATGAAAAGTCAAATTAAATACACATATAAATAAATGACAATTTAGTAAAATTTATACTCTAAAAACATTCGCAATGGTAATAAACTAAAAAGAGTTCTTAAATTGATCTCATATATACACATCATTTATTTATAACATTTTAACAAAAATATGTACTTATTAAAAACTCAATGTCTCATATGGTAGCAAACTAAAAATAGTCATGAAACATGTTTATTAATATGTACTTTAATATGTGTATTTACAAAATAAATAAATAAAATTGAAAAGAACAAAAAACATGAATTTGAGATGATGTGATCAACTTTTATCTATTAATTTTTAATTTTAATCATGAAAACCTTTAGATGTCGAAAAAATGATCCATATATAATTACCGATAACTAATAGATTCTATTTTTTCCATCTCCAATAAGGGCTTAATATGTCGAGGTCCTTAAATGTTTTAAGCATACAACTATTTCATGGCTGATAGATATTATTAACCGAATAGAAGATCAATAAATTGAGGAAAGGGCTTTGATTTGAAGTTAGTGCAGTAGTAATATTTAAACCTCATGCTTAACTAGTACGATGGCTCAAGTTCATGGTGCCTTGATAGGACACCAACAATATACCCCACCAAATACACGTAATGTCTTATATAGAAAAGAAAACGTTTATAAGCGAGAAAGAGTAGGACAAATGTAGCATTGAATACCACAACAAAAAGGTTGAAGTAGTGATGAGTTTAAGTGGTCCAATTATATGCAAGCAGTCACACAATAAACAACACAAGATAATAGTTATAGATACAGACACAAAATGGATTTTTGAATAAATTGATTTTATTTGAAAAATACTAAGATGTGTCCTTATAGCACACGTCAAAAAACTTAATATAAAAACAAAATATTAGAAATTGGATGATAATATTTTAAAAGTTTAACATTTACTACCTCGGCTCTGAGACATAATCTTATTGAGTGTTTTAATGACATTCATTAAAAACTTTAAATTAAAAAAAATATTTATTTAAAAAATCAAATATTTTAATTTTTAATGGTTTGAGCTCAAATTTTTTTCTAAAGTTATTATTCAAAGTCTTGAAAGGGTGCTTGTCATTAACATTTTCTAATAAGAACTTGTTTTTCTTCAGATTTATTAAATAATTGATGTGTCTATATGTTATATGGATTAGATACATCGAGTATTTAATAAACTTAACAAATATTTTTATTTTTTATTTAAGACTGAATGGAGTAGTTAATAACATCTATCAAGCATAAAATAACTTGTGTTTAGTTCAGTTAACGTGGATCTTAATATGAAGAAAAAATGCTTGGTATAAGATAAATACAACTACTCCCTCAAACCACTATTATAAGTATAAAACAACATTTTAAGTTTATTAAATAATTGATGTATTTGATCTATAATATAGACCAAATATATCAATTATTCAATCAACCTAAAAAGTGATGGAGTCTAACTTGACCATAAGATGTTTATCAATTTCTTTTTTTAATTGTCTTCGAAAGAGTAGTTTAGTGTTTTGTATTGAGACACCAAAATGATGTATTATATAGGATTTGAAGAACTTTTTCGATTTGCTATCAATGAACAAAAGGTATCATTTTCAAACAAGTTATTTTCATACGGTATTTTGAGAATTCAAATTTTTAATATACTTATTAGTTAGGGTTCAAATTGCATTTGTTCTAAAGCACCAAAATCTCATAAAACTCTTCAATGAGATCAATATTCCTATGCAAGACACCATATGAAATGTTCTTCATAGTGTTGTTAATTATTTTGAGGATATGTTGGATATTTTATTTTTTTTGAATAAGTTAAATTAGTCTACTCAAATTGATATTAGAGATAATCAAACCAAAGACCTTGAGGAGGAACACACACCCCCAAGTCCCGAGTCACTAGGCCAACCAAAGTGGGTTGAGGATATGCTTGATAGGGATATTGAGATCAAAGCTGAGAAAAACAACCAAAATCATGAAACTGAAGTTAAAAAGAACCCTAATCCAAAAACAAAAGTGGAACCCTCCTCCCCGAAACTGTTACAAGGTGAATAGTGACGCTGACCTAGTAACCTTTCAGAAGAAGGAATTTGGGGACTTGGTGAGGTGGTTTTAGAAGGTATAGCTGCTGCATCAACATGGAGAACCAATGAAATCGAAGATGCTATCATGGCTGAGTCCCATGCACATTGGCCAGCCCATATTTTTTAGCTAGCCTGACCCACATAAATTGCAGGTATTGGATTGAAGAATATCTTGTTGTAATTGTGGAACAAGCTTGTTTAGACAGAGCCCGTATAATCTAATTGCTTTTGTTTAAAAAATAAATAAATTGATATAATCCTTTCATCTACTCCCTCTAGTAAAATCTCAATTGTTTCAGTAATCTGACTAGTAAGAATGTTGATATTTCACTGTTAGATTCATTTAAAAACTTGGATTTCTTTGTAGAGACTTAAGAGAATGCATAACAACTACATGCATGAGAGTGTGCTCCTCCTCAAGGTCTCAGATTCGATTCTCTCTGGTATCAATTTGAGGGGGTCAATTAAGCTTTTTAAAAAAAAAAAACTACATGCATGATTCTACATTTCTACATTTCAAATCTAAAGAGCGCTCTATATGGCAGTGGCACACATGGTCATTGTATTTTAAACTAATACTTACACATTTATCCAATATGGTATAACCGTCTCCATTTAGTCCATTATAACGCTATAATAACAAACTATAAAATTAAGAATAATACTAATGTTTGAACCCAAAAAAAAAAAAAAAGAATAATACTAATGAATATCCTAAAAGCATTGATTAAGAAACAAAAAGAAATAATTTTTTATAAATAAGTGTTGTAATTATTTATATTGATAAAAATAACTTCTTTTTTTCCTGATATGACCTTACCTCACTTATTAAAATTTCTAGATTTTCCCACACTCTAAAATACAAGTGGTTTCGCAGAGCTCTTAAACCAATATTGCTCATGCTGACAAAAAATAATGAACCAAATTCGTGAAAAAGCAAAATGTACTCAATCGATTGATATTTCTATTGTATCAATATTTTAGTGTCTAGCTTAACCTAACATACTAGGTTAGACTAGACCCATATTTCTACCAAGCAAATTTTTTTCGTAACATTTGCATAAAAAATGGCCCAAGCTCAAACCGGCGGGACAAATTGATGCAATATTTTTTATCATATCTTATCCTATCCTATATAATTAAGGGGCTTAATCCAACCTAAAAAATTAACCGATGAGATGGGTCAAAATTGACCGTTTTAAATTTCATGAATTAAGAAAAGTTCACGAGTTTTTCATCCTAATATTTGTTAAAGAAGCATGCCTATGTAGATAAGAATTAGTTCAAAACTTATGGTGGTTAGAAATCTTGCACTTTGGATCTAGTTCATATAGTGTTTATTTTTAAATGGAATATAGTGTTTGTACACATTTATAAGTGTACGTTTGTCATGAGTTTTCTCGTACAACTTCAGCACAACATAGCCAAATTTAATTGTGTTTCTAGTGTTGGCATTTTTGTCCCTGCCTGTGTAGATGGTGGCCATTTAAGAACATGACCGATTCGTAGTAACACATTGGATGCCCATTGTTAGTAGCAAATATGAACTGTAACAAATTAAATAGAAAAAAAAACATTGTCATATATAATAATTTGGTTCACGCATTGGGTGTGGAAATGCTACTTGACAGTTTTTGGGGCCTTCATTTCTGATTCATTGGGGCCATTGAGAACAGTGTTGCATCAATTTACTTGAAACCTATTGCCTATTGGTATTTGGGACCATATCAATCTTGGATAGTTCCTTCATAGTTTAATATGCGTACATCAACAACTTAGTTTTGAATGTAGTTGGGTATAAATATGTCTCTATGTTTGAAGCAGCTTACATCAACTTGAAAATATCATTATGTCAAATGGAGGAAATATTATTTCTATTTCAAACTTTTTGTTATAAGATATATAAAATAAAATGGCTTATTTGACCTCCTCTAAGTAATAACCAAAGGTTGGAAACGTACCATAAGAACACCACGGTGGTTTACAACATGGACATGTTCCTTTTTTTCCTTACACTATTGATGTTGAAGTTTGTAAATCATCTAATGTAATCCGTGATACTTGATTAATATGAAACAATGCAACGACTTGGTCCATCAGTGTCTTAATTAGATTCAGTTTTGGACCAAATAAAAATGATTTTGCAATTAAAGAATGAGTGAGCCAGTATTTTGATCTTAAAACTGTAAGGGTTGATCAATTCAAAACCTCAAATTTACTAAAAGCAATTTAATTATTTAAATTTAAAAATATCAATTAATGTAGTCTATTTTTATCAAAATATTTCCTTAATAATCAACCATGAAAATCAATTAAAAATTTACATATTGCCTTGAAATAATTTCATGTTACATAAAGACAAAATTAAAACATTTCAATCATCTTACTTGATAAAGGATAATGCATAACATTTGTATTGCTAAAAAAAAAAATGCATAACATTTATAGGGATTGGAGTTTGAACCCCGAACACCCCAAAAAACTAAATTGATTATTATATTTTTATCTAAGTGGCTAATTCAATTCATACTATATTTGAAGACTAAATTATCATAACTTACACATATGTTAACTTAGTGATAAGAGTTAATAGCGTGTCATAGTTTTTAAGAAGTTGTTAATTGTAGAGTTTGTCCAACGTGCGTCTACTACAATTGCACCGTTAAAACAAACATAGTCTAAGTTTTGTAAAGATAATCATCATCACCAATGTGATTAAAAAATAAATTATTTTATATTCAAATAATTTTAAATAAAATTAAATAATTTAGGTTAATTTTTCATACTGCGAAATTAAACACAAATGATTTGGAAGCTGACGCATGAAGGAAATGATTACTGATGACAAAAAGATGGGGGGAAAGAATTTCAAGTGTGAAGTAGGTGAAAGACATGAATTTCTAAATTTTCATCTAACTGTTGAAGAGTTTAATTACTTGAAAATTTTGGCCTCATTCTTTTAGTTGATTTTGCACATAAAAGGCAAAATGTTAGCATAGTGATGTGACATGTAACCTTATTATAGAGTGGATTAACTATGCCTTTCCTAATTGTCTGTCTTGGAACGGTATAATTCTTCCATGCTTTATATCGACCTTGGTTGAAAAACACAAGTTTTGAAACTAAATTATATTAACACCTATGGCCTGTTTGGTTTGAGTGTAATCGTGCGTCTCAGTTGACAACACCGTGGAAATTGAGAAGCTATAATACATAGCTTTCACGTTGACGTGGTTTGCGGCCGCGTTTTTTCACCCAACTCTTGTCCAAATTTATGCCTAGAAGTTGTTTGGTTGACATTTCTATCTCATAATATGGAAGGGATGATAATTTTGATGAAAGGGTGATACTGCGTTAAAATATTGTCTCGAGAAGCAAATTTTGTGGTTTGTCTCCACATAAACTTAACTTAAAATCAAAAGACATCAATTTTATGTTTGATTAAGATTTTGGCCAACACAATACACGAATAGAAAAATTGAGTGTCCCAAGTAATTTTGTTTCTGTTTGGTTCTACCACCACGAAAATGAATTCATTTTCCAAAATTGAGCATGGTGAGAATTAAGTTAAATTGAAGTGATTTATATTAAAATACGTCAAGATAAAAAGTAAGGTGAAAAACAAAATTGAAGTTAAAGTAAGGCAAATGTATTTGATTTAGTGGTGGCGAAAAATTGATTTTAAATAAATAATTTTTAAAATTTATTTTAGTTGGAAAGTATTTTTATATAAAATAATTTATGTTTGAATATATTTCACTAAATGTGAATTTAAAGTTTAAGACTAAAACAATTTTTGTAGACAAAAATGTCAAGTTCATGTAAGGATGTCAATGAGTACCCATGGGTACGTATAGTATTATATCCGTCCTCGCTCCGTTGGATAAATTTGATACTCGTGCTTGCCTCGTACCCTTGTGGGTACCCACTATGCGAGTACCCGTGGATATTGAGGTATTCATGGATACCCATGAATTTTTGAATTTATTTATTTTTTGATACAAATAATATAAAAAAATTAATTTTCAAAAAACTTCAACTTTTAAACATCTCAAACATAATTCATTCAAAATTTCATAAATCATACATAATTCATAGAAAATTCATAATTCTTGTATAATCCTTAGAAAATCCATGATTCTTATATAATCCATATGTTTTATGATGTGAATGAAGTGGAAACGGTGAACTTAATAAGATGAATTAAAAAAATTAAAAATAAAAATAGGTTATTAATGAGGAATCTTAGGTGGGCGGTAAAATTTCCTTCAATAAGGTAATAACTTTAAGTAATAAGATAAGATATATAAAGATATTTTAGTAATTTACTTAATTTAATATCGGGTATGGATACCCCTGAGTATGGATACAATCAAATCTGTGTCCGTATCCATATAATAATCGGTAGCCAAGTACCCGTTTATTATACCCATGGATACCCCTTAAGTTACTTGTCCCGTGCCCGTGACGGATTTTACCCACGGGTACCCGTGGGCATTGATATTTTTGCCACCCCTAAGTTCATGTCTAAGTCAATAATTTTTTCTTAATTAGTGGGTTTGTGGGGATTCTAGAGCGGTGTCGCTTGCCAAAGTAATTAGGGAGATTTTGCGTGTGTGTGGATGGGTGGGGGTCAGGTAACACAGTGACATGTGAGGTGGGTGGGTGTCGTTTGTAGGTGTTATGCAGAGAGGGGTGTAGTTCTTTCGGTGATGCGAGTTAACGACGATGAAGTGAGAAAGATGATGGGATCAAAATAAAATCTAAGAAATCAAATACGAGTCCAAATACTTAGTTAAGAAATCATTTGAATTCTGGCATTAGAAATGCCGGAAGAAATATGATTTTTATATTTAGAATTAAAACAAAATTATTAAATTTTGCTAATATATCGTAATTATGGTTTTTGACCTTTAGTAAACACTTCAATATATCTCTACATCTTAATCCTTTAACTCTAATATGTGATTATTCATCGAATCAACACAATTAGTAGTGTGTTTGTTTTGATGTTGGCTATGACAAACTCTCCCTAGGTTGGAAACTACAATTTGTAGATCTATAAATCACAAGGAAAAGGCATACCTGTCTCTCTCTCAAACATATGTTAGATTTGATTTTTGTTTGGAAAATACTAACTTGTGTCCTTAAGACAGATAACACAAATTAATGAATCAAATATAGAAATATTTTATTAAAATGTCTGCATTACATTTAATCTTTAACTTTTTAATAAATTGAATGCATAAAATTTTAGAAAATGTTTCTTCTCTTGAGTTTCTTAACATATACCCTAAAAACACAAGTTAATACTACCCTTTTTGTTTTTATGATATTTTTAATTTTGCTTGAGCAGCATCCTTAGCGATAAGAGATAAACAATACTAATGATTATCTTTATGTCATTGATTAAAATATTAAAATAAATAAATTTATATATTAAAAAGTGGTGTAATTATTAATAAGACAAAAGTAGAAATTTATATTTTTAAACAAAGTTTCTATTATTAGATTTCGTAGACAATACTCTTAGAATACTCCTTAGTAAAAGACACGTAAGAGATCATAGATGTTTGAAGATAATTTGATGATTTTTGCATTTTGGGATGGTTTGCATCCACAATTGTCACCAGCTTAACTTTTCCAATGGTAGATACGGCTGTAGCCATGAAGAGGCTTTTTTATTGTATGTTTTGTTGTGATGAGAGGAAACCATGGATTAAAGAGCAGTACATGCTTTATTGTGCAACCTAAGCAGCTTGTTTTCATTTACTCTACATAAATCTTTGTCCATTGTAATGCAAAAAATGAGAGAGATAGAGAAATCGAGAGACAGTGAAATGAGAGGCAGGGGTCCACAAACATGTATGGTCCTCTTTTTATTGTTCTTTTAGACTTTACAGCTGTAAGCAAGAAAAAGAGTCCATAGGAAAATTACATTGGGGGATTTAGTCTTAATTTATAGTATTAATGTAAATTCATTAAAACTAATTTAAAATAGTGTACGGGACTAGGTCAAAAAGAAAGTTTAAAATCTTCAAGCTAAGCCCCCAACGCATCATATTATTCTACAATTATTGGTGTGGGGGCATACATTACTAATCTACATATATAAACTTTGGTCCTCCTTAGTAAATTGTTTCCTTTTGCAAAATCAATTTTCTCTTAGAGTTTTTTCTCTGTCAAACTCATGAAGTCATAATCCATATGGTACTATCTATATAATGTGCCAAACTTAAAGTGGAGAAAAATATTAATAGAACCAAGGACAATCTTCCTACAAAATCAGATTTTGTCCCCCATAATAAAATCCCTTGCCTTTATGCATTATATCATAATTTATGATTAGATGGGTAATTTGTCAAAGACACCACAAAACCAAAAGCATTTTGATTCTACTTACTCCTTTTGTTGTTTTCTTCATTTATTGAATTACTACCCGCACTTCACTTAATAAAAACAAACAAATATGGCATTCTTATACTTTATAACTTCTAACTTCTCCAAGAAAAACTATTTTAATCCTAAAATATCAAACTAAGATAACTCTTAATCCATTTTGCTCACATACAATGAGTTTTAGATTACAATATCTTTATAGAAAATGTATATACACGTGAAAAAAGTAGAAAGAACTTTATTTTTATTTTTTTCACACAAGAACAAAGACCAAAAAAAAGCAAAGTAAACAACCAAAAGGTGAAGCATGCACTATAGTGAATCCACTAGAATGATCATCATGATGAATCTTTGCACCACAAAAGAAAAAGGGGTAGGAAGGAAAAACAAAAAGAAAAACAAATCTATACACAATTTGGAGAAAGGGAAAGTCTACGGAATGTTATCTCCACATGGGGTATGCTAACTTTCTTGTTTCTTTAAAAAGAGTGTGCAATTAATCATAGTTAGTCTAATCCAACTAACAAGTACTCCAAAGCAATATTAGTTGCATAAGCATTGAAAAGTTAATGTTATGTATCCCACTATTACTTTGATTTTTTTGTAAAAATGTTTCTCCTTGTTCTTCGCTATGTCCTCTACTTGTCATTAGCACTACTATTAACCATGATTATTCAATTGTCACCTTCTCTTGACCGCTAAGTTGTTGTGCATTAAACTCATAAAGTATGACAACTAATAAAAATGCTTGGAAACCAGCAAAACTAATTATATATACTCCCTCCATCTTTGCAGCATGCTCATATTTTAGTACAAATACTCGTAGAAAATCACAACAAATAAATTATTTATATAAAAACATAACCGGTTGTGAGAAATTATTATTTACTATAGTGATATTAATAATTACTTTATAACTGTTCTTGAAAATATTTAAATATTGTCTCTTGATGTTATACGGTCAAATTCATACGATGAACCGATATCTCATTGTCATCAAAATACAAATATCGATTGGCTATTAAATTCAAGATGAAAAATTCTAATAAAAAATCAATGTTTTAGATAATAAATTTCAAAAAATATGATCTTCAACATGATCGTAATAGTAAAAGAGAGCCAGTACATCTCTTACTATTTAAATACTTTCAATGAAATGGAGGCAAAGTTTAACAGTTAAATTCAAATTGCATTAACAAAACAGTTAAATTCAAATTATTGAGCTAAGTAATTTTAATGTAGTAAATTATATTGCGCTCAGATTAATAGATTGGCATAAACATCCAAGAGCTGACCAGTGTACATTGATCGGTGACAATTCTTTGTAACATATTACTTTTTCCATCTTAAAATGAGTGATCTAATTTAACCATATACATTATTCACATAACATACTCATTTTTCTACTGATATACTATAAAGATTAAAAATGTACATTGAGGTACGTAAAATAGTCAGCTAAATAACACGCTTTGAATGGAGGAAGTCACATTTTGTCGAAAGAAAGGGGTAACAAGTACATTGCACAATAGTACTCCTACTAACCACTCAATTTTGAAGGTTCCAACTAAAAGGTTTAAAGTACTATTTAATTAGTGTTGTCCAACTCTAATCTTCTGATAATGACAAGCTAATACAACTAACTATATGCTGCAAAATACAAGTACTATACTACAATTAAGTAGTGGTACTTTTTAACTAGGAGTATACTATATGTGCCGTACAAAGCATGGTGTAAGAGTAATGAATGTGGCTCAGTGATAGAGGTAAAACATAGCTGGTGTTTTCAGTGAATAGGTCAGTGGTTAGGTTTATGGAAGGAGAGGATTAGAGTCATTTCTTTCTATAAGACCAAGTGTTGGCCCTTGTTACGAGGTCAAAAGAAAGGACTCATTCCCCCAATCAACAACTCACTGCCCGACAAACTACTTCTCATTTCACATGCAAACAAAACAAAACAAACCCTTCTCCTTAATCAGCCCAAAAAACATTTCTTTATTTCTTCCTGTCTTACTAGATTATTTACTATACTTAAATAAAACTATATGATAAAAAAATATTGGTAAAGAGATTTTGAGGGGACCATTTGGTTGGGTCGCACATCTCTATGTTAACAGTTTCCCACCACCATCCATCCAAATATTTCAAACAAACAAAGGAAGTGAATAAATAAATAAAAAGCATATATATATACATACACATGACCAAAAATTATTCCCAATTTATTATAGAAATATGATATAAATATGTCCAAATTTGGTATGGTCTAGAAGAGAACCATTGAATAAAAAACAGTGCCTTGAAATGAAACAGATATCATAGGGTTCTTTTTTGCTCATAGTAATAATAATCTTCATTGCCAACTTTGTCCTCTCCTCTTTTAACTCCTCAGAAATTAACCATTCCTTTCAATTCATCCTCTATCATCATCTTGCCACTGCCTCTTCAAGAGATTCATGTAAATGAATTTGGGACATTGTTGGAAATGAAGTGATAGAAAGAAAGAAATAGACCACTAAACCAACAAGAGTTTAGTAGCAACATGAACATAACCATAGTAAATAAATATAGATCTTTTTGGGGGGTAATTTTTTATATGGTTTTGTTTTTTTGTTTTTTTAAAAAGGGACATAGAGGGTTTTAAGGAGAGGTTGCAGTGGCAAGAATTCCGACAATGACCCTGTTAATCGGTGACAAATTCATATTTTGTCCTTGGTTTTTGGTCTTCTTAAACACAGGCTCTGAGGTTGAATATGATGATGCTCCCACTGTCCACGAATCGTTAGAACCATCAGAACTAAAAACAGCATCAATTACGCCACTTGGACTACCAGGGATTTCTTCATATTTTCGTTTATGACCATAATTATTTGCATTTGTAAGATGAAGAATCGCATTATAACATTCATCAACTTTCTCCTGTAAACAAAAAACACATGCAAAGGAAAAAAATAACTAGTATCAAATCATGTGCTTATTATCATGTTCATTAAATAATGCTATTGTCAGCATTTATTTATTTATTTCTAATCTAAGATGCTCATATACTAAATACACATATGGTCCCATTGAGTAGTTCTATTAAATTAAAGTACTTAGGAGTATATAAAATTAAATTAAATTAAACAAAACCATAAGACATGAACATATATCATGCTACTACTACTGACCTTGCTGATTTTGAGAACATTAAGAAGCTGATTTTTGTAATCCACACCATTATCATCACCCTGTTCAATCTGGTCTATAACATGCAACATTGTAGCAGTGGCCAACACAGAAGGAACACATCCAACAAATCTTGAATCTATAAACAACATGCATATAATAAAATCAAATCATAAGAAAATCAACATATTGTCTTTATGGAATTATTTATTTATTTATTTATATTCTTTTTTGTACTTGTGCAAAAGATAAAGTTTTTCAATAAGTAGTCAACAATACTAATAATGTTGTGCAACTGAAGGAGTACTAAAAATGTTGGTGCTTACCTAAAAGTACAGATAGAAGAAGATTCTCACAGCGCCTAAGAAAATCCCAATGAAGATTAGTCTTCAATCCAAGCCTTCTTATAATGTGATCTAGAAAAGAGTGTGTTGTCACTGGATGCATCTTCCATTTCAGTGTTGACAGAATCAAAAGCTCCATTCTCTGAATAGTCTTTGCTTCAAACACATATTTAGTATCTTGCACCTTAACAAAAACATAAAAAAAAACAAGCATAAGAATAAGGAAAAACAGAACTTGAGAGAATGTTTAGGTTTAGGGTTTAGAACATAACATACTTGAAGGTCTAAGAGAAGAGGAACTTGAGTTTCTTCAACTTTAGCAGCTAAAGAGATGCAAGTAACAGCAACAAGCTGAATCATCCATGGTTTTTCTTTTTGGAAATGGAAGCTTAGAAGAAACCTATCAAGATAATTGACCGCAAGTGTTGCAGTGAGAGCAGAGAAACCATAATGAGCATTGACTTTAAGCATCCACTCAACAGCTTCACGACGAGGTTGAGAGAGTGAGTCAAAGTTCATCACATTTTTCAGATCCTCGTAATAAGTTTCTTGTTGAATCTTTTCTTTAGAGAAAAGAGTGTTGAGTTCTTCATCTTCATTGAACAGGTTTTGTTCTAACAAAAGCAGAGGTAAAAGGGAAGTAGAGTCCAATACATCATTTTGTTCAGATGATGATAAATCTTCATCTACAACTTCTCCATCATCGTCTTCCCATTTTTCTTCATGACAGTAAAGAGCATCAAAAAGAGAAGAGGGTTGTTGAAGTTGTTGGTGATTGTGATGATGATGGATAGCCATCTTCTTCAGTGAAGAAGAGCTGGGTGTGTGGTCCTTTGTTCATTATAAAAAGAAGGAAACAGTACTGAAGAGTCTCACATCCATCGCTCTCTCTTTTCTTCTTTGTTCTGTCTTCTCTGTTTGTGTGAAAATGTGAAGAAATGAAGAGAGAGAGAGAGAGAGAGAACAGAGAAAGAAAGAAAAAAAAAGTAGTGGAAAGAGTAGAGAGTATAGGGAGAGGTAGAAGTAGCAGAAGAGAGTGATGATTTTCAGCTGAGTGGGTGTCACGCTTGTCTTTTTATATATTTATATGAATATCAAATATTAATATTATAATAAATATTGTATTTTTCTACCAAAAATATATATTGTATTTTTTGTCCAAAAAAAGTATTTAGGGGATCAAGTATTGACAAATATCTAATCCAAATCAATTAAATTGATTTAATTTTCTTAATCATATGTCTAATTCTGGTATAGGTTTCAAATCATTCAAATTCTAAATCAAAGTAAAAAAGTTTAATAATTTAGATTTTTAAAACATGCTATCAAGTTTTTCAAAAATTTAACGAAGCTTAAGTCAGTTGGTAGGATATTGTATATTATATGTAGAGTTTGAAGTTCGAACCTCGAACACTCCACTTCTTCATATTTAAAATGTGTGTGCTCCGATCATTAGTTTACTTAACAAAAAACTCAATTGAATCAAATAGAATCTACTTGTTATTCACATATATATGTAGGGATCGGAATTCAAACTTTAGACACCCCACTTATTCACTTTTAAGGTGAATTTTTCTAACCACTAGACTACTTGACAAAAAAAAGAATCTACTTGTTATTCATAACTTTGGTTTGATTTAGATTTTCTAAGAAAATATTAAAAAAAAAAACAAATTAAACCATCTATTCTTTATTGGATTCTAATCCCCGTTTTTATTTATTTTCTTATCTTTTACAACTCTACCATTAAAGTTGAGAGTCATTAGATCAAGAGGATCTAAAATTTCCTTTATTAATGCAAATACTTCCTCCCTTTCCAAAACTGAACTAAATCAATTACATATAATCTGAGTTCCCTTGTAATTTAGTGCTTAGTATCAATTTTGTTATTTAAATATCAAAATGCATACACCTTATCTAATACACTGTATTTATTTCTATCTCTCTAAAATTTCACCTTTTACACAATAGACACATTTTAAAATTAACAAAACTTAAGTATAATTTTTTAGATATTTTTCGTATGGTTCTTAATGATTTTTTTTAAAATATAACAAACTTTGAAAAAATTATGAATTAAAAGAAATCATAGTAAATTTAATTAAAAACCATACAAAAAGTAACTAAAGAATTGTACCTAAGTTTTTTCCATATGAAAATACATGATATAGTGGCAGTCATTAGAATTCTGATATTTAAAACTCATTTTTCACCAATGGTCTTATTTTAGGTTTATTCTCATAGTATGGTCTTCTTTTCTAAATTGTTTATATATTTTGAGCTGTTTGCGCTTTCGGTGTTGGCGGGCAGAATGGCATAAAAATCTAACGGCACGCACACCAAGTTGGACCCATGAAAACAACCCCTCTTATACGAGACTACCTTTCAATCTTCAATTTTCATTTTCACACATTTTCATTCGTTTCTTTTTTATTTTATTTTATTTATACTCAAAAAGCTTTACCCAGTTATTCAAAATAAAATTTCCAATATTTTTAGCACTGACGTTTCATTATTTTTTTAAAAAAATTTCCAAACAATTAAAAACTCAATGGTTTGTCTGATTTGATTTCTTTATATAATATCATGTAATAGTTTTTTTACTCAATAATATATCCGGTCTTATACAGACAAGTTTCTACAATTAAAGGGCTTTTAACTAAGTAAAATATAATACAAGCACAAGGATTAATTTATTAGAAACCTATATTGAATTTAAACACTTAAGTTTCTACTATTACACTTCATATTTTTCTATTCAAGACTGAATTGGAATAAGAGTTGTAATGTTTATGGTGTTTGTTTTTTTAGTCTGTTTTAAATAGTGATGTGTTTTGGTGGGTCTATCTTTTAGGGTGTTTTTAAATGGTTATGATATACCGTCTATATGCGGTACTATTTGTATCTTGTTTCATTCATACGATGTGTCTTACGAAGATGACGTTTAATAATATTTGTCGAAAAAAAAATAAGAGTTGTAATACTACGAGTTCAATGTGATTTTAGATGTTGTCCAATATATGTGGATGATGTTGAAAATTAGTTTAGGCCTGTAACGACTTGCGTTGATTGTTATGGTGTCAACAATAACCACATATATGATTTTTTTTTTTAAATTACATGATTGTTTATATTAAATATGAGATTGCTGATAGTTTTACCTCATATTAATTGATGATTTTAACTCTATGAAACAATGACGAGTATAACTTCAAACATAAATGTTAGTTCTTTTTATTCTCACACAACAATGCAATATTAACTTTAGATGTATCTTATTATTTCTTATATATGATGCGTATTTGAAAACATTTATTTTATTTACTAAATTATACATATAAACTTTGTCTACCTTTAAACTTAATTCCTGGTTTCGTTACCCATAACAATAGATATTCATTCATTTTATCAACAAAAAAAAAAAATCATTCATTTATTTGACATATTCACGATTTCTTTTTTTGACAAAGTTTCTTTAGAAAAGTTGACTATTAAAATAGAGGCTTCAGATTATTTTTACTCTCATAAAGACCAAATTGCAGTTACTCAACAACATTCAAGGTTTAATTTGATTCTTTATTCGAATTTCACTATTTTTTCAGCTTCATGGGCTGGGCTATCACCTCAATTACTGGAAGCAACACCGGCCCAATTGACCAGTTTGTTCTCAGGGCATCAAATTTGTTTTAGTTAAAATACTTTGGTTATATTTTTTGCCAAAAATAAAACATAGTAACTTAGTTTGTAAATGTCATCACCTAAAAGAAAACGCTTCTATAGTTTTTTTGACTCACACTTCTATGGTTAAAGAAGAAGTACGTCCATTACTGAATGGTTGGTTAACCTTTTAATGATTTAGCAGCATCTGTTCCTAAAAAGGAGTTCATTATTCTTTTGTGTACAAAAATGATGAAATTATATTATTTAAGTGAATGTGCTTGACCACATGAAAATTGGCCCGTCTGATATTTTATTTATTTTTGAATAAGCACGTCTCAGTCTGATATTGATATTTATGATTCCTGGCCTATTGTCTGCAGATCGAATATTGATAATTTAAAACTATAGTCATTAGTCACTACCAAGCAAGCAGAGAATACAAAAACAGGAGCGTATATCAAAAGTGTATTATAGTACACTACTATAACGAGCACATAAACTTGTATTCTTAATGTTAGTGACAATCTCAACTTGTGTTTTTTGTTTGTGCATTTGTGAATATCTTTATATAAAAATAATTAATTAATGATTAACACAATCATTTAGTTTTAAATGCAGTTTGATTTGATTATTAAGTACAAAGTATATAAAGATTGTTAACCTTATTTATTTCATATGCATCTCATTTGAAATTTCAGCTAAAGGTGCTTATAGAGGGTGCATTTTCAGATAAAGGTGTACACACTTTAACTAACGTACTTATTGCGTAAAAATAAAAAAGCTAACGTACTTATTTTGCACATGTTTATAGAGAGTAAAAATTTTCAGATAATTTAAGCATACTTTAGCTGATCTGCTGATGTATTAGTATTTATTCATATGTCAGTTCTATAAGTTTGATATTATTAGTAATTAGTATATGACATAACTTTTCTTAATAAAATATTTTGCACAATGCTGTAAAATAACACAGTTAAAGATAAGAGCTTGTCTGAACAATTGACTACAAGGTTAAAATTTTAAAATATTAAGAACAAAAGAATAAATTAAATTTTGATTTTTTCTTCAGATTTGGACTTCAGTACTCTGATGTAAAGGAAAGAGAGGCACCAAACACTGAAAAGGTGTGCAAGCAAAGACTGAAGATGCACCAGTTCCACTAGCTACCACTATTTAACCCAACCAACATAGACAACATCGCCTTTGTTAAGGGTACATTTCCCTTTGAGTCAATGGCGTGCACATAGTAACTTTTTAGGCTTTCCTTTT
>Ga0099826_10000758_pt1 | contig 17051 bp, 18 predicted proteins | sample Mtrugardesep15_FD_76830 | JGI IMG/M metagenome (GOLD analysis project Ga0099826, IMG submission 76830) | Root nodule microbial communities of legume samples collected from California, USA - M. trunc garden sep15 | ecosystem: Host-associated > Plants > Roots > Nodule | place: USA: California... | reverse complement strand
GACAAACATGAACTCATCAATATCTACAAATCCATCTCCATTGAAGTCCAAAACTCTTATCATGCTCTCAGCTTCTTTGGCAGCTGTGCATTTGTTGTATCCTAGACATGAAAGCACTTCACTGAGCTCTGTGGTTGAAATCTTTCCGTCGTTGTTGGTGTCGATAAGCTTGAAAATTTGTCGAAACTGGCCGGATTCTTCGTTTTGAATGAAAGAAGAGATTGATATGTCAGAAATGGAACAAAGTTTGATGTTGGGTGGTCTTTTTGGTTGGTTGGAGGGAGATTTGATCTTATGAAGAAAGGTAAAGCAACAAGTGAAAGTTTTGAACATAGCTTAAGGAGAAATGAGAATAAGAAGAGTGATTGGAATTTGGAAAGTTGGTAACAAATGAAGTGATAAGAGAAAAAAGTATCGAAAGTATATAAGTAACTTATTTGTAAAAAAAAAATGGAGAAGTGAAAAATAATTCAAGGGTTAATATGTTCTTTTTTCTCTATAAATATTCAAATTATTTGTTTTTATGCCCTTAATTTTTTTCAACTTTTAGTCCTCAAAAGTTTTTCATTACTACTTTTGATCATTGATTTTAAGTCAACTTACATAAATTATTTGAAATTTCTTCCGCAATCTAGTTTAGTACATAATAGAATTCTTTTACACAAAATTTAATTTTTTTAGTTAGAAATGAATTAAAAATGAATTTTCATGTTATATTCATATTTAATTCATGTTTTGTTAAAAAAGTTCTAATAATATTCTAAACATTGTTGTAAAAACTCATTCAAAATTTTAAATGATACACATGAGTTGACTTAAAAGCAATGACTGAAAGTGATGATAAAAAAATTTAGAGGACCAATTATCGAAGAAATTTTTTAAAAGAACTAAAACAAATTTTTTGAATATTTATATAGATCAAAAACTTATTTAACCCTAATATTAATAAATATGATATTATTAATTAATGATTATTTTACGACCTTTGAACGATGTGAAATTTAAAGTTCGTCCTTTGATTAATTGAAAAGGATAAAAAAAATGTGAACATATTAAGAAAATGAAAAAGAGGTGTTTCATAATTATGGAAGAGGCAAAAAAATAAAATAAAAAACTCTCGAGATTAAATTCAACTAAATAATTTTTAAATAATACCAATATTTTATGGATGAGGTCGTGTTCACTCTAAGAATTTCATTCGATTTTTTTTAATGAGTTAAATTAACCTATTTAAATTAACGTATTTTATTTGATTAATCCGATGGTTGAGTCCTGAGAGTATTGTTCTCTCAGCCTTTCGATTGTATGGGCTGGAGACGGAGAGAATTCAAGGTGATATTATTCTCTATTAGATGTGTAGCTTTATGACAAACCCCTTTTGTCACCTTGTAATAATTCTCCAATCTTTACGAGGATTTTCAAGACACTCTATAAAATGGTGACCACTTTCTAAGACAAACCTGGCGCTATCCACCCACAGATCTTGAACTTTTAATCATCAGATCAATTACACGAGCAGATAAGGATGGTTTTAGAGACATTCATTACTTTTGAGTTTGATTGAGGTGATTTTGGTGGATAGTGGAAAAGTCTTTAAAAAAATCATTCATATCCTTGATAATTTTTTAAAGGATAGTTTGTGAGAGTGAAAGAGATGAACAAGAGATAACTTTTACATTCAAACCCGTAAGTTTCAAGAATAATTGGTCATTATTATAAATTTTAAGGTATTTAGTTTAATTATTTTGAAGATCAATTTTGTGCTTAATGTTCACGTTGATGAGGATGATGAGATGCTACATGCGGAAGCAAGCGCTCTGGATTCATATTTCACTGCTCGGATAACATGTCAATCCTTGACATGTATGCGCACCATGCGATCAGACGCATATAGGAGGGAGATGTAAGACATTAAAATGATTAATTTGTAAATGTATTATTTTTTTTCATATGTTTTATTATTTATTTTAAGTGTTTATTTTTTTTATTTTTTGTACAATTTCGTTCCGATTTAAAGTGCGTCAATAATAAAAAGAAGCCGAAAAAGTTGAAAAAGTTAAATGTGGAGTGATTCATAGTAACCATTAGAGTTAGTGGTCTTTACTGCCTTATACATTCAAACTACACCATAATTGACCACAACCTCGGTTCGACATTTGTCGAATGGTGATATGAGGAGACATCAAACTTCTATTTTCTGATTTAGGAGATGACAATGGCGTTGGACACAGACACGGATGCATATAGTAGGAAATGGTGGCAATTGATCCCTTGCTTAATTTTCTTAAAACCAATAATGAGTAGTTTTCTCTATTTGATAAACAATACTCCACACGAAGCTTATTAATTTTGATGCACTCGAAGCTTATTAATGTCCCCACGTTACATACAAACCTTTTATTGAAGGAATACACTTCATAAAAATTATATAAATTAATACATAATATTATGGATGTTCATTTTAGTCAACAATTTATAGTTTACATGGAATGGAATTAGTGATATTTCAAGAATGATGATGGAAGCTAAAAAAACACATTGCTTATGGGATGGTATATTTTCTTCTAAAGTTAGTATTACTTTTGTTTTTGGCAGTTGCATTGGTTGAAAACAGTTTCTCAGCTATGAATTTTGTGAAGAATCTAATATGCAAATGTATGAGAGATGAATTTTTGAATGATTGTTTGGTTACATATGTAGGAGTTTGAATTCTCTCAATTGGAATTCTCTTAATTTTTCTCAATTGATGCACTTCTACCTATACGTCGCACATTACTAGACATGCGAGTTCTAGACCATCAGCCTCTACTCATGTTGGATCATAAATGGACCTCGCATGGTCCATTTTCTGTCGAAACGCGTGTTGCACCAGTTTGGATTTTTATAGATCATTCCCATGCATCCAGCTCAGTCTGATCCACCTATGACGACCTGGTAACATATGTCTCTGGTCTATACCAATTTTCTTGATAATGTGTTGTCCGTTGAGGACTTGGGAGCTATTGTGTTGCATGATTTCTAGACAACATATGGATATATTGGATGATATTTCAGGGTTTCACATACGTACATGCTCCCTAGACCTACATGTGATCCTCTTATGTCACATGAGAAGAAGGTGCTTGATGAGATTGCTAATGAACCGGAGGGGAACATGTTGCAGGTAGACATGGCCAGTGGCGGATCTTAACTTTTTTTTTCATGGGGGTGTCAAATATTTCTAGAATATATATTAAACAATTTTAAAAGTCTAGCATGATTATGAACTGGTGTGGTGGTTCATTTTCTTGAATGAATGGCGATTCAAGTCCCTGCAGGTCCTTTTTTTTTGTGGATAAAATGTGATTAATACAATAGAAAAAAGGAGGGTGCCAAGGATCAAACTCACGCCCTTTAGGAGTTACGGAGTTATTCAAACCATTGCAACAACAATGTAATATATGAAATGACATGCCTAAGATGATAGTTATAGGAAACTTGGGGGATGCAGTGGCTCCTATGGGTCTCCAAGGAGATCCGCCACTGGACATGACCCATGGCTAGGCCGCATCATGGACTATGGATCTCCAAGGAGATCCGCCACTGGACATGGCCCATGGCTAGGCCGCATCATGAAGATAGTCGCTGGGTTACTGACTAGTGGCCAAGTGAAGCATGAGAGACCATTTTCGCAAGGCTTGGAACAAATCATTGTTAAGGTTGTGGGAGGGATGGTGTATCGTGGAAGGAGGGGGTGCTAGGGGACATACTACCCAGGGTTTATTAAGGCTTTGTATGATTTTGGATATTTTGTTTACATTATGTTGTATGATTTGGATATTTTGTTATGAATATTTTGTATAATTTGGATTATCATTTATGCATTTTAATATTATGATTATTACGTGTTATTCTTTGATTATATGTTGTATGATATGCTATGCTTTGATGTATGTTGCAATTTGGCGTATATTTGCCAAAAAGTGTGCTTTCTATCATAAATGCATTGACAGCCTGTACTGTTAGAAACTAGTTGATGGGGGGTTTGTCACATTTCAAATTATGTAATCCAAACTGTTAATATTTTGTTCGGATTATGTTTTTTGAACAGTTTTGATGCTAGAATTGGAGCAACCAAGGTAATTTATAAGTGTTTTCTGAGTTTAGAGGATTTACTTTGATGACAACGCAAAGCAATTTACTTTGACAAATGTATCTGGGGAACTATTTTATACAAGTTTAGATTACATGGTCTTGGGTGTCATCATCAGTTGATCCTCTGGTTCAATTTTGATGACAATGCCCACATAGTATATAGTTATAAGTTACAGTTCGATTATATTAGTAACAGCTTGTGTAGCAAACAAATAAGCCAAATAATTGGACGAATCAATGAATTGTGATTTAAAAAACCAGATCTCTTTTCACACTTGAAGTTGAAGCAACATATTTTTCTTAATCATCTTCAGCAAAATCACAATTTTCTTTATAACGTGTCGTCAACTGACTCGTAATTATGTTTTACATCTAGCAAATTCATCATCAGTGCATCATAAAACAGGAAAATCCCTATAAACTAATATTTACAGGATATAATGCAGCAGTATGCCTCTTGGTAATAATTATTGATTTTAACTGCAAAAGCTAGGCTTCTAAAATACAAAACTAAGGAAGGTGAAGTTAGCACGAAATAATTACCAACTTTCCATACACTGTGAAGTATATTATAGACGTGTAATGCAAAACAACCAAAGAGTGGAGAAAATTATGAACAAACGAGATTGAAACAAAAATATCCTACATCTCAATGCAGGGTCACTCTTACCCAAATGATCAACATGACTGTAGTAAAACAGGACCAACTGATAACCTAAGCATACCACAAAGGGCAACTTGGACCTCATTTGACCCATGTTCACAACTTACCAAACCAGTGAGGAGAGGGAAAAAATGAGACAGGTTTTTCTCAAAAGAAATATCATCCAAGCTACAAATGGCCTGCAGAGTAGCCACAACAAGAGGTGAACGTGCAGCTAATTCTCTCCGCTTCACAGAGCCTAAAGGAATTGACCAATGTGGCTTTATCCTATGAGAAGATTCCGATTTTTCTTCACAACCTGCAACTTCAATATAAAACTCCAAAACCTCCTGACAAAGCCGAACAAGATGAGAATCCACTTCCTCATGACTAGGAGGCTTGTCAATAACAAGATTCTGTAAAAATGTAAGGCATATTTGGTACGACTCATTTTCAAGACGTAACAGTGGAGGATCTTGCATTTGGGTCATAGAACCATACTCTTGAAGCTTGGAACGCAATATAGCATTGTTGTTTATGTTGTGGGCATGTAATGCTACACCATGCAAAGCATCAAATAGGACTAGCATGGTTTTCGCTGAAAGGTGAGACCTAAACATGTTGTAGACCTCCATCACAGCCTGCCAATTTCAGGAAGAGAGTTATCGCCATTTTTCAACATCAAATGCTCCTATTTTAACTGGGATACATACATGTGAATACCAGTGCAATAACATTAAATTGATGAGGTATTGAATGAGAAAGATACATTTTCTCCCTTCCGACGCACATCCCTAATACTATTCAAAATTTTAAAGGCACTAAAATATTAAGAATTCAATCATAACAACATTAACAGATATTGATTAAGCAATCTCTAACTCCCTGAATGAAGTCAACTAACTAAATGCTACAGCTAAAATTCACGGGCTCCTTTATATTTATTTTTCTAAGGAATTTCGACAAATTCTGGAGAAGTTGAATACGAATTTTACCTGAATCAATAAAATCTGAACAGCTGCTCGGCATTTTGCATCAGCGAAATAAGCATAGAGGCGACGAACTCTTAGGCTTTCTAAATCGTCTGGTGACCCAGCCTCGAGAAGATCTCCTCTATCATCATCAGCTGTTGAAGCATATTCTTCATTTCTAGCCACAAAGTCTTCACTTTCGAGGAATGAAAATTTAGGTAGTGTTGCATTTGCTGCTTCTTTTATCGACAAAACCACCTCTAACCACTTGTCATCAGAAAATAGCTCTCCAGCATTACTCATCAATCGAACAAATGCTGCAATACCTATGCCAGCAAGGCTTTGATGAGGGCGCTTTATGAAGCTTACTAGGAGCATCAGGACCTTTCTTAAAAGAGGATTGACGGTGTTGTAAAAGTTGACAAAAAGATCTGCAACCAGTTGGAGGGCTACTGTGCATGTCTCATAAAGCCAGTCTTGATCAAGCTCACCGTTATTGTCTACTTCATTAACCCGTGGACTACTCCCTGAAGGATCAATAGCATGTCGAACATGATCAAATATAGGAAAGAGGACAGACTCGAATATTCTTTCCCATAAAGGTAGTGAAAAGAGATGGCCATGATTGCGCAAGGTTTCAAACAGGACATCCAGGGCACTCTTCCTAACCTCAGGCCTTGGGTCAAAGCTAAGCTCAGATAGACCTGCAGAAAAATGAAGAAATACATTTGCAACATGTTAAGTTTCTTAAAACATAGCAGGATCGTAACATGAAGCACTAATCATTTGACAGAGTTAAGAGACGTCATCCTTGTCTAGAAAACTTAATATAATGTCCTCACCTGCCAATAAAGGAAACCAGAAATTGACATGATCACCCTTGTTGGTCACCTCTCCACTATCTTGGTTCCCATCTTTTCCTTCTTGAGGTGAAACTAGGGAAATATTTCCAGAAACTTCCTTATCTTTATTCCTGGATGATGAGCCAAGGTCTCCTTCGGCTAGTTTTGTTGCACAGAAACGAAGAAAACCAATGGCATTTAGGCTAATCTCTTGGTTGAATCTACTATTGGTGAATGCAATTAGACAATTAACACAGTCAGTGAAGGTGGTGGTTTCAGTCTCAGTAATGTATGGAAAGTAATCTCGAATAATCTTCTCAATAATTTCAAAAGCCAACAGTACAATGTTTTTGTGGTCATCATAAGCTGCTGTAGTGAATACCTGAAATCAAGTCTATGAGCAATAAGTAGAGGACGGGGAACCAAAAGGAGGGAAAAGAACTTCGACAGACAATCAAAACAACATTGTGTTAAATGAAGCTCTCTATAGAAAAGAGTTTATCAGCTCTACCATAAACATGCTCTTCCACCCCGATTTGACATTGTTGACACGAGATAGAACCATTTGAGATACACATCTGATAATTAATTCTCTAATTTCAACCGCATTACTCTTTCGCATAACAATGACAAAAGGCTTCATGAATTCATTTTGAAAATTATAATTAGCCAACTCTTCCCGCTCCAGAAATTTCATTGACAACTGGCGCAAGGAATCCATTGCAAAAATGGCAATTGAAAGGTTTGCAGAACATCCAATGGTTACAAAAAAATCAGAGAGAACATGCCAGATGCTTGACCACACAAGCCGGATCCGGTTCATATTATAGTGCCTGTTAAACAATAATCATGTAAAAACAAAATAATTTAGTCAGTGGTGTATAAACATCAATCAACCATGAAAGTAAATCTTATGCCTAATGCTATGCCTGAAATTTGGGTTTCATTGATTACAGTTTTTTTAAAAAAATATTGTAAGTTAAAAATTAGCCTAGAGCTGTTTTTGTTCACATTTTTTATTTTCAAAACGTACGGCACCCCTAGCCTCTGTCACTGCCCATTATCCTCCACAACCACCAACAACAACTTCATGTACCCTTCACTGCCGCCAATGTTAACAACAGTCACCACCCAATACCGTCTGCCGCTGCTTCCCAACACCCTCTACCACCATAATCGCTTCTAGAAACCAACCACCACAGCCCAACATATGGTATCGGGCGGTGACAGTGTTTTCAATGTTACCAAATTGTTTTCTCACTTCAAAACTGTTTTCAATATTAGCACAGGTTTTTAATTATATTTATTTTAAAAAAAGTTCAAAATTGTTTCATTGAATAGTTTTAGACGGATAGGAACACAATCAAACACACCCTTTTCTTTTCAGATAAATTATACCTTCCTGGCTTAATATTTGGATGCACTAGAGTAGCTCCATCAGTAAAATAAAGGCCTTTTGCCCATTGTTTTAACATCCTAATATGTGTTCATTATTTATAAACAAAAAAGCATATATACTCTGAATGATCAAGTGCCAAGTGTTATTAAGTTTACTGCTTTTGAATAACCCCCAACCCTTGAGCACCAAGAGCCATGAGAAAAAATGAAAGGTTCAGATGGAGAACAAATATGTAATGTAACATAAATGAACCAGGTGAGTAGTACATACGCAATCTCAACCATCTTTGTAAGGCTGAAAACACGAGGATCAGATGGAGATCTTAGTTCGTCGATAGAGAGCTTGCATAGAGCCTTAACAAAATCTATTATGGCCTCACTGTTCAACTTCTGACTCCGAGTGAATATGCGATTCATTTCAGAACTTCCAACTTGTTCCAACATATTCAAATTGGAAACCAGGTTATTCACCTGTTCTGATGTAACTGCTCTAGAAGCATTACCACCAATTCCAGCACTATCGTATGAACCCCGCATCAATGTACCAGATGCATAATGCATCCTCCCAGGTCCTTTCTTCTTCAAAACAGGAAGAATAGTTGATTTTGCTTGCTTTGTTTTTTCCAAATCATTCTGAGGAAAGGCAAAAAATGTAGCATCCGGTGGAGCGCCCTCTCCAAGAAGATGTAGATGCTCAAATCGGGAAACACAAGTCAATATATGCTCCCAAGCTTCTTGCAAGTAATTTCCATCCTCATCAGCAATAGTAATTATTTCCTATCAACAATAAAGATGGAAAATTCAAAACCATGTCAAGCTATCAACAAAAGCTTAACATTTGGTATAAGTTCCAACAATAATTACCACTTACTTAAAATAATTGTTGCATGTCCTCAGATATCATTCCAAGGATCATTTTACGCTAATGCAGCAAAATTTCCCTAATAACTCGAATCATTTAGTATATATGACATTTGAAGAAGGGGAGTCCAAACTATTTTAGCCTTTTTGATATGCATATAGTCATGAAAGTACTTCCAGAGTGCATGGTTTTAGATAGTACAAAACAAAGTATGGAGAATAATGAAGGATGACAACATCTATTAAAGAAAATGAGAAAACATGGACTTGATTTCGAATAATTAATTATGACATAGGAAAGAAATGAATTTGAATACATCAAAACAATTGTGCATTTTGAAAGAGAGCATTAACATTCTTGTGTAGGAAGTATTTTAGTGACACAATGAGAACTGTTAATTGATAATGAGTTCGGCTTATTATATTTATTCTCCATAAGCCGTTTAAAAGTGAGTGTGAATTTCACCAACCTTAATTGCATACACATTCTTCTGCTTAATATCTGCTGGAGAATGCAGAGAGGTAAACTTTGCTAATGAAGTCACAAAAGCATCTCTATGAGTCTTCATAGACATTACAGAGGTAACATGAATAGCATAGCGGAAGCCTTCAAGACACAGACATATTAGAACCTCATCATCACTTTGATCGAGAGCTACACTGAAAGCAGCTAACATCGGTGCCCAGCATACCTCTATCATGAATCTGAGGATTACAACATCTGATGCTGCATAATAAACTGACCTATAAAATGCAAGCAAATACATATCAAGAAAGAAAAAAGAGGCAAGGGAGTATTCCCCCCACCCCACCCCCAAAACTACGTTAAGAAACCACAATAGAAATAGTGTTAGAACATATGAAAATATTTCATGATATTTGGATTACATCTCAGAGTATCTTAGATTATCTTTTAAGATTAGTTTTTCATATTCCTTTTTATTTCTTAATTTATTTGTACCTTTATTTAATAAGGATTAGGAGTCTAGTGTTAGTATAAATGAGGGTGAGAACTGAGTCTTATATGTCCCCTAAACCACAATCATATTCAAAGTCTATATTCTTCCTCATTCCTTACCTAAAACCCTGTAAGTTTAACATCGTATCAGAGCACTACCATCTTCCATGACATGTCTATTATAACAGTGTTAATATCTCCACAATGCTTTCTTTTCATCGACTTTAAAACAAAAATAGTTGACCATTGTTTCTCTCTTACCTTCTTTGTTAATGGGTTTTTCTGTCTGCCACTTTCGCAACCTATCTCAAAAGTCTTGGATACTTAATCTTGTGGTCATGTCCTTCCAGCAGCCTCTAAATATCTCATATAAAGTTTGACCATACCCCACGTAGAGTCTAACCCTGGCTATCTTAGATGCAGTTTGGCCCTCGCTATTTTTAATTAGTCAGGAATTTTCTATCATTTATACCAGCTTCCAATTGTGGATCCTAATATTTGAGATTTCTCCTATCTCAATGATGACTCTTGTAGTTACTATGCATTGCTATGATGGATGCCAACCTCAATTTAAAAAAAATAAAAAACTGGCCTCCTAAATTCTCTTTTTGTTCAAGGCTTCCGAATGTTATTCTTGGTAGATTTGAAAAAGTTGTATTTATTGCAGTGTTTAATTGTGTGCAAGGAAATTACCGTTGATGGTCATTCCTGTAAATCCATGTTTCCTTGTTATGCAACATTCCGACCAGCTCTGAAGTTAACCATCTTGCTGAGATGTCTTCCCATCAATGCTCATCCCTCCTCCATACTCAATATCTCTGAGTTTCCTTCCTTTTGAAGGGTTTATTTGCAATAAACTTGTTAAGCTTTAGCTTAAGGGGAGTGCTAGAGTATATAAAAGTCATCACATGATATTTGGCCTGTATTTTAGAGTAACTGACAATGTATATCTCTTAGAATTAAATTCTATATTTCTTTATATGTCTGGATTTGTTTCCTTGTTTTATTAGTAATCTAGTATATTAATATAAATAAGGTTTGGTGTTTAGTTGTTTGTATCATAAAAAACATAATCATAATTCAAAGTCTTTGATTTTCTCTTCCCTCTTTCCTTATTTAATACTCTATCTTCAATAAGAATAAACTTCCATCAAATAAAGAACAAGTCAACATCAAAATAGCAAATAAGTGATACTATAGGCATTAAAATGGTAATTGAAAAGAAAGGGGATAAATACTGGTAAAGATAGTAGGAACCATAAACTAAGTGCAAGATTCATCAAGCCAAAAACAGAGTCAAGTCAAATGTTCTACTTGGCCTGAGAAAAGAAAAGAATTTCAAAAGTATATAATATCTTCTAGAAAGGGAGTGGATATGGGTGAACATACTCAGTTTTGCGAGCTTTTTCTTTGAATTGTTTTTGCATATGACGGATAAGATCATCACTGGTTTCCATATGACTCTCATCCCCAAGCTTAAGGACCACAATATTCAATATACTATCCAAGCCTAAAAGTTTATTTGGGTTCACAGCCTGTCTTTGTTGGACAGCTATATCATCATCTTTCATTTTGATCTCATTTCTAGATATTCTACCAAACAAGGACTTCAAGTATTCCTCAGGCAGATCTTTTCCATCATCAATGCCACGATTGTTTCTGATGAAATCATCAGCAGACATCTGCATAACTCCACAACCAAAAATAAAATAAAATGAGTCATCACGCCTATCATAATTATTTGGACATCAATTCAGAGAATTATTTGAACCACCTTGTTTTTCACCATAGGATTGTGAGCATCTGTATTGAGCATTATCACGGAATAGGCAAGGACATATGCTGTGTCAGCACTGGAAAAAGCCTTAGGATTACATTTCCAATAACGTTCAGCAAACTTTTCCATTATCCGATCAATCTTCTGTGCCTCACCAGGAAGTCTAAATCCTTGAAGAAAGACCCTGATTGCCTCATCAAACTCCATCTCTTGAAAGTTAAAGGAATCCACATATGCATGCATTACCTTCAGGGATAATTCTTCTCTTTCACCCAGATAATCGCCAATCAAAGCTTTGTCCAACCCAGATGCATCTTTAAGAAAAGTAGCTATATCTTCCGGTGAATCACCCACCTTGTTGGCATTAATGAGGAACTCAATTCCTTTCTTAGGCTTTCTATTAAAAAGTGATATACCTTCCTGGCATATACTTGCATTAGATTCTTTAATAAACAGCTAAAGCAAGAACAAAGATATACTTGCTTCTCAAAATCGTATTCATTTCTTTACCTGAAGTTTCCGTTTGTAAGCCCGGCGCTGCTCAATAGTTGAAACATCAGATGCATCATTTGGGATTTCAGAATGAGAATCAGATCCTTCAACTGGGTCTACTCCATTTCCATTTGTCATTGTGAAACCTACAACTTCATAGCCATTATCAGCTGCTTCAACTTTTTTGGGTGAATGAGGATCTGGAATCCGCAATTGTTTGTTCATCCAGTCTCCCATTGATTTTAGTACATTAACCAAGTTTTTCATGGCTTCAAGTTTTAGTGTCGCTTCTTGAGGTGGCAAAAGTGTGGTTGTAACACCAGGAGGAACACCTTGAGCAGTTTTAAGAAGTCCATTAACCATCCTAATAGGAAAATAATGATTAGATATAAAATATACAGTGTTATGAAAACAAACAAGAACATGAAAATGCTATTGAACTTCAGATCCATATTCTAAAAATGGAAAAATTCAAATAGTAAATTAAAATATGTACCTAAAGAAGTAATAAAATAAAACATAACATAGCACACCTCTCAAATATGTTTGATGAATTGACATCGCAGTCATAGTTGATAAAAATGTCAACCAATATCTGTGAATCAACACAAAGCTTCTCTACGAATCGAAGCACTATCATCTTTTGCTGGAAATTAGGTTGAGAAACATTTTCTAGGACCCTAAGAACAATCATAGGGAAAAAAACTCCAATTTCTGCTTTCAATCCAGGCCTAAATCTTGATACCAGACTGATGAAAATGGAGCATGACAGCTGAAAAACAATCAAAAGAGTTGAAGCACTGTTCTTCAATAATGATAAACACAGGTACTGCTTGATGGCACCTAAAAACCTACACAATCACAATCAAACAAATGGAACCGTCAGAAGAAGTAATTTCCATGTATCAAAATAGAAAAATTAATAGTGTCGTATAGTGTACAGAAAATAGAGAAGAAAATGTCAGTCTGTCTTGCTAGTCCCTGAGCCGTGAATCTTTCATTTTCTCACCCTGATTCACTTCAAAGAATGCCTCAATTTATTTATCTCGTTTGTCCAATCTGACTAACTTACTTCTCTAATTGTTCCGAACACATATCTCCTTTAACTTCTCTAAGGCTTTGTTTGCGAGTTTGGAGGGGAAGGGAGGGGAGGGCTTCGGAAAAAAGGAAGGAGCAAGTGGAAGAAATAGAGGACTTTGAGAGGGGAGGGCTTTGTGGGGGGGTTAATTTTCCTTCATAATGCAAAATCCTAATTTGGGGGAACTCAAAAATTGTATTGGTCATTGGAGGAGGACTTTGGAGGGTTTATATGAATTCTTCAAATCCAATCTATGTCGTTAGTATATTCTTAAAATTTAAAATATATTAATCGTAAGCATTAATTTATCATTCTCTAAAAAAATAATCTTTCAAAAAATATGAATGATTTCCCCATTTTTCCCTATATTTCCCACCCTCAAGGCCCTGCCCTACCCTCCCCTCCAAACTCTCAAACAAAGCCTAACTACCCCCTTCCATTCTGCCCTAATATATATCAGAATATGAAGAAACGTGCAATTAATGGACAGGAGGCTTCAACAATTTAATCAGTTGCTCTCTACTAACTCCTGATGAATCAGTTGTGAGTTGTCACTCAAGGACAGAAGTGTTATTCAAAGTTGTCTATGACACAGATCAAACAACTAAAATAATTTACCAAATTCGCAAATGATGTAAGATTGAAATTATCCTATAATGCAATTATCCAATCGTTCAGTTATTTTTACTGGTAACTTGAAATAGGAATACCTTGCAAGTGAACACAATTTGTATGACCATGGTAATAATGCCTCAGAATTCTTAGAATTTAAGTTGAGGCTAAATCAACCCCAAAAAACTGGCTTTTAAGGTGTGGTTGACTCCCATTAAAAACCTATGGTGTCAAGCCCGGATAGCGAAGTGGAGCAGCCATCCCAGTAGGATAGCATGAAAGCTGGGGAACAGTATGACCGCTGTTTTAATATTTATATATTCAATAGCTAAGACGATAAATATTTTTTTCTGAAAAAACAAAAAATAACTATAAATAGTTAATACTATATATAAAAACTCTGTTATATTTATGTTGCTATTTTAAATATTTTAAAAATTGCATACTTTTCCTCAATATATTTTTACCACATCGCCTTAAGATATTAAGAAAAAGAAGCATTTAAAAGGCGTGCTAATTTTATATAGAAGTCCCTCGTCTTGGATAAAAAAAGCCAAGCCCAAACAAAAAGCTAACCCAAGTTCTCAAGTATGTGTCCTCTACACCCAGTCCTTCTGCTGCAACTGCTCCGTTCAGCTCCTTCAACCCTCCTTCTTTGACTGCTTCCTTCTGGTCCTTCTCGACTTTGTCCTTCTCTCCTCTTTCTGTGTCCTTCCTTCGCTCCTCTCTGTGTCCTTTGTTCGTCTACTACTCTTTTTTCAACCAGAAAAGGCCCCGTTATAGGGCTCTCGCCGTCATGCTTTTATCGTGCTTCGGGAGCGCCGCGAAAAGCACCATCTGTTACGCAATCTCCCTTCATGAAGGCAGAAGCGATAACCGCTGCTTCTGTGAAGTGACTTTGAGTGTGGAGGAGAAGACCCTGTGTACCACGCCTCTCCGCAGCGATAGCAGAGCTATTGGCCGCTTTTAACAACATAGTGAACAACCATTATTCAAGCCATAACAATATAAATAGTGGGACCCTCAACATGTACCCCTCACTTGAATATACCACCAAGCATTGCATCTTGAATATTCCGCCAAGTATCGCATACTACTCGATGTACGACTTGGGCACCCCATATTACCCAAGTTTCTATCGTCAATATTCACAGAGGCATTTTGATTAGCATTTAGATTTTCAGTCGAAAATATTTTTCCTATTTTGTATGTTAATTAATTCCAAACACCTAGGAAAGACACAATCTTCGTTACCAACCATATATATTAAAGCGTATCTCGGCAGTTAAAGACCAAAAAAGTTTTACATTGTTAGTGCATATCATCGGCATATACCATAAAGCTCAGAAAATTCCAGATTCCTTGTTCCCAAAGTCACAGACTAAAAAAAACCTCAGGTACAGATGGATCCGGGAGTTCCATAAAATTGAAAAGGCAAGAATAAAAACACGGGGAATGCTAGCAACACAATATCTTTTATTGGTTAAAATTCACATTGGTCCCACCAACTCATGTGGGTCCCATATAAATTTGGCGGCACTCTTTTACATTTTAACCAATAAAAGAGAGTGTGTTGGAATGTGTGTTAAAGAGCGTGCTGCTAGCATTATTCTGAAAACAAAGACTTGATTTTACTTCATAATCACATCTGTATTCTCTTGTATTGAGATTGAAAAATTATGAGTGAATACTAGTGACAAACTGACAATTCTTCGTTTATTTTATTTTTTTGGTCAAGAATTCTTCTTTTATTTTAATGAAGTTGAACATGAAAGACAAAATTTGACATTATTCTCACCAAGGAAGAGGACCTCAAATATCATATGTAGCTTGCATTAGAGTCCTGGTTATAAAGTGTTAGACGGTTCTGAGTATTGAAATAAGACAGTTATGTTATATTATATTTTAATTAGGTGAGCAGTTATACATTGTTTTAATTAGGACAGTTATGGTTAGGTGTGGCAGTTATGTATTTATGTTATAAATGGGGAAGTTATGGGACAAGGGAAAGGGGGATTTGGCTATTTGGATAAAGGATTGGTCGGGAGAGTATAAGCTCTCTATTTCTTGAAAAGGGAGAGATCCAAGACTCTCGAATTTCCTGGGAATTTATTGTAATATTACTATTAATTTGCAGTTTGGAATTGGTACCAGTTTCTATCATAAAGCTTTAAAGAAACGAAGGGAAGGTGCAGAAAGTAACTAGATGCCAGATTACTACAATAATTTCTAGAATAATTTCCTGCACGGAGAAACTCATTAATCAGATTGTCTACAATAATTTCTTGCACGGAGAAACTCATTAATCAGATTGCCTACAGTAATTTCCAGCACGGAGTTATAACTTATAAGTAATTAGATGTGGTAACTTGTAAGTAGTCAGTGAGTTATCTTTACATTATAGCCAACATAATACAGATTCTAAATTCCCAAGTTCTATCCTATGCAAATAGTATAAGTGCGAGAATGTCAACAGAATAATCATTAAATATATGGTTGCTTATACTTTATATTATTCATGTAATTTGTCCGAAAAATTATCAGTCCCGGCGATCCCACTACCCGCCATCCCACTTTTGGGGTCGGCCACTCCGCGTTGCTATCCAGGATTGACTACCAAGCAAAAACTACAGCTTCTTGTAATCTTGTTGTCCACCAGCAATATTAAACAAAGAATGCATACTTTCCCTAACCAACAAAAATGCTAACCTCTAAAGCAAGACCTAAAAACAAACATAAAATGAGATACCTGTCACTGGTTCTGAAAACAGCTCCAGCATTCTCCAGTAAAATCTTCAACAACTCTAAAGCCACAATCTTCCCCTTATTCGACTCCGGGTCAGCAGACGCCTCCTTAGGGGGTGTCTTCATCGACAATTTACAAAGCGCTCTAAACACCAAAAAAGCATCCCTCCTCAACTTATTCCCAATCTGAACTTCCAAATCATCATCCCTCTCAACCAACTCCCTATCAACCAACTCCCCTTTCCTCCCCTCCAACGCCGTCTTATACATACTAATCTCCCAATACTTCGCATCCAACATATCCTTATCAGTAGAATCCAACAAATCAGTCGGATTCGTCGTCTCCACTGTCGTCGTCTCAAACGCACCATCATGTCCACCTAACAACGAAACCTTACCACTCGACGTAACCGGATGCAAAACTCCATCAATATCATGCATTACCTTTGTAATAAACCCTTGCACAAACTGTGTCATTGAACTATCCACCTCAGATTTTTCCGCTGGCTTCATCAATTCAGCCACCACAATCGGCTGAAT
>Ga0099826_10000757_pt1 | contig 17051 bp, 14 predicted proteins | sample Mtrugardesep15_FD_76830 | JGI IMG/M metagenome (GOLD analysis project Ga0099826, IMG submission 76830) | Root nodule microbial communities of legume samples collected from California, USA - M. trunc garden sep15 | ecosystem: Host-associated > Plants > Roots > Nodule | place: USA: California... | reverse complement strand
TATTCATTTGTATAAACTTTATTAATACGTGTCAATTGACATAGCATTCAAAAGAAGTAAGGAAAAACGACAAAACCAAGGCTGAACGAGGGTAATATACAGTGATGTAAGGAGGGTATGATGAGCTTAGATTCCCTTCACTCCTAAAATAAATTGAAGACGCAAATTTATTTTACTAAAAAAAAGTTATTTTATATTTTGTAGTATTTATTTAAGAAGTATAGATAATCAATCATGTGAAATATGATAATGGAGTAATGGGGTTGAGTGGAGATAGAAATGCATGAAAAAAAGGTGGAAGCATAAGAGATGTGAGCTGGATGCAGATTGCACGTACGTAACAGTAGTAAAATAAAAGAAAGAGCCAAAGCCAGCAAGAAGTCATTGGAGAAGTTTGTTTGTCGTATATTGTAGTGTTAGATTGGATTAGCATTGTGCACGTACGTTGTCACCATTGGTCACAAACGCATATGTCGGGGTATCCAACTTTCACACAGTTGGCATCATCATCTGCCTCATCGACATCAGCTTTTGTTGTTATCTGCTCTGGGACTGGACCCATTTTACCTCAACACAGCTTTCATATCTTCTACTCATCTTGCGTCTGCGGTCCTCGCATCTAATCTTTTTCTCAACTCTCCTCATTCATCTTCTTTTTTTATTTTCTAATCCTGCATTGGAAATGTTGGAATGGTTTAATTGATTTAAAAAAAAAATATTACTAATTTTAAATAGTAATACTATAAAAAAAATAGAATAGGTTAATCGAAGGATAAAAATGAAAGAAAAAGTCATTGTGTTTGAGAGTTTTGAGGAGAGTGGAAATAAATGACTTTGGCGGAAAAGAAATATAGAGGGAAAACTCTCTCAATGTCCTCTATTTTTTTCACTTGCTCCTTCATTTAAATTTCAATATTAATATTTATTTATGTTTTTTAATTTAAATTTGAACTAAAAAAATGTTGTTTTTTTTAAATGTCAAAATAAAATATATTTTTTTTTATCAAGTAGCCTAGTGGCCGCTGGAGTTCACACATTTTACATGCGGAGAAGTGAGGTGTCAGGAGTTCGAACCCCTGCCCCTGCATAAATTATAAGCTCACGGGGACCAAAATAAAATATGTTAATCAAATCAAATGAGTTTTTCTAATACAAGGATACCGGAAAAACTATCAAATTTCACTATCAAGTTGCTAAAAAAAAAAACTATCAAAAGTCACGAGTTTCATTATAAAGTATTGAGAATTTACTCAAAATTGAGGATTGAAAATCTACCAAAATCAGACCACGATTTTGGGTGTAGTTTTGAGAGTTTTGCCTCGTCAAAAATTGGGGAACGATGGTTAAAAACCGGGCATGATTTTGCGTTGAATGAGAAAAAATAGAAACATATTTTCAACGCATTTTAGTTCCTAATTTTGAGGTTTATATTTCTCTATAGATTCATATCATGTATCAGGTGAAAAGGGGGTATAAAAAAGGATTACAAGCCAACAATAAAACTAGGGTTTGTAGATAATTCTCTTGACAAAAAACACTATGGTTGGGATTGAATTACCATTGATTCACCTTGAACACTGTGAGGATTGAATATCTTGGTCACATGAAGAGATCCGAGACTTTGGGTAGAATTAGGTTTAAAACATGCTTCTTGTAACACTTTGAAATCCTTTGTAAAGTCACTCATCAATTATAGTGGAACGAAGAGTTGTTATCCCCCATAGTGGGTCAGTATTGAACCGAATCGGGTAGACAATTTTCTTATGTTTTTCTCTTCTCTCCCGATGTTCTAACTTTTGCTTGTGTCTATAATTGTCACCATGTTGATACCGGTTGTTTGGTTAATTTGCTTCACACATCAAGTCTTTATTGGTGTGATATAAACGAATTCACAACATAAAGTTAAGAAAGGACAAAAAACAAACGAAAGAATAAACTAAGTAATAACAAACAATGAAGATAATTAAGCCTCAAATTCTGATAATCAAAATTGAAGTGACGTATTTTGATTTCAACCTCCAAAACATCTTAATCTTAATTTTTTTCACGTAATGTTTGTGGTTGTTCCTCCTTTGGTTAAAGTACGCGCTCATTTAGTTCCTTCCAATTAACACATGCAAAGATAACTAAATAATATTCATCGTCAATCGAACCCGTTTTGAAAAACCAATAAGACTGCCAAAATGGACAAATATGATCCGAAAGATAACCTCGAGTAAGCGTAGCAAAGTTTAACAAATTTAAAATCAATAACCAAAATCCACCATAAAAATTACTTTTGAAAAACAAGCGACTCGTGTCTTCATTCATACATAACAAAAAAGGTTAAACTAAAATAGACATTTAGTTTTCAAATTTCTTATAAATATGGTGTGAATTTAATTTAAGAAATAATTGAGTTATTAAGGATAAACTTGTCTTGAAAAAAAAAAGGTACAACAAAAATTTAGTCAACGGTTGGTTAAATTATGAGTTGTCTTTTCTTTATATAATGGTGTCCATACTATATATAAAGAAATTAAAATAGTTTTTTTTTTAAACTCTTTTAAGCTGATTTTTCTCCTTTTAAAACTACCCTAAACTTTCAACGCAACAAATTATATATGTCCGATTTTTTTAAGGTATTTTTTTGTCATTAATTGCATATTTTAGAACTTGCTATTAAGTATTTAAACCATTAAGTTAGTGACATTTTCAGGTCTTAATAACGTCAAGTTATAAAAAAATTAAAAAAAATTATTTTTTTTTAATAAAAAAAAGTTATTTAAAACATGCAACACACATTTTTGTAACAAGTGCAGAGGCTAAAATTGGTAACAGAAATTTTAGAGCTCCTCATGTTTGAAGACATTTTTCAAAACAACTAAAAATAAAGGTTCATGTATTTAGAAGGACTTAAAAAATATTTAACTCATGAAATAATCATACTACACCATACTACATCACTTGTCAAAAACATGTCTTGCCATTTCATTTTGTATTTTCACTAACCTGTGGGTCTAGACACAGTCATTTGTCTATATCTTGCATCACTGGCGGAGTTAGAAAAAAAAGACTTGGGTGGGTCACTAAATTATGATTTTCTTTTCCAATATACATATGTTAATTAGAACGGTTTTTAGTTGAGAGACAATATAAAGGAGGTTTGAAACCCCACAAATTAAAAGGTATGTAAACCTCCACTAACCATCCAAACATAGGCATGACAAAAAAATCACGTATGTCACTTGTGGAACCGCCGAAATCTAAAACCATTGAAAAATTGTTTAAAATCTCACAAAATGAACCTATAATTTTTTATTTTTTTGGGTGGGCTGCTAGACCACTTTACGGGGATTCAGATGTGTCAAAAACAAAAAACCTCACAAAACTGTTTTAAATCTCGCAAAATAGCCCTATAATTTTATTTTTTTTCGATGGGCCATGACCCACCCCCAGCCCATGAAGGGCTCCACAACTGTCTTGCGTGCCTATTTTTTTATTTTTTACAAAAAAATCCTCAGGGTTTCAGATTCTATAATTTGAATCCAATTCGGACGTGTTTGAATTATAAAATCCAAAATATGATTATACATAAGCATTAATCATAATTTTTCACATTTCAACAATTACGAACTTCCATTTTAATAACAAAGTAAAAAATGTTAAAAACTTGTCAAATAAAATTAAAAAATAAAATAAAAAAGACCACCAAAAAATTGTAAAAATCAATTAACACTAATGCAATTTTGTTTTTTCGGATTTTTATGAGAATACGAAAAAATATATAAAAAAAAATTTAAAACAGGACTAAATGATGAAATTTTGATCCTTGATTTTTTTGCGAAAGTTCAGAGTAATTTGATTAGGTAACTTGAAAATCGGATTTTCAACTAGTACACAATAGGAATAGCTAACAATGACCCAAAACACAAGGATGAAGGTTATAATGATTAATATGGTTTTTAAACTGGCTATCATGTTACAAACATGCCTAGTCTTTAAGCTGATACAATTTAAGTTATATAATTCGAACTGTTTCCTCTGAATTCTCGACACAAGAGTGGTATTTAAATTTTATAATCCAAAAAAACCTATTTAGAGCGTATTCAGACTACATAATTTGAATTAGAGAAAAACTCGTTTCGGATTACAAAATCCGAAAACCACCGTCCCCGTGGGCATTTTTGAAAGAAAAAAAATAGTCGCCCTACTTAGTTTTTCTATTGGGCTTGTTTTTTTCAACCGAATTGACTGATATCTATTGGGTAGTTCTTTTTAGTCCCCTCTCAATGTCTCCTACCCCCCACCCCCCACAAAAAGGAGATAATTCTTAAATGACAGTTTAAAAATTCCATTTAATTGTTGCCATAAATAGGGGTGTGCAAGAGTTGGATAAACCCTTTTAAACCCACTCGAGAAACAAAAAAAAAGTGGGTTGGACTAGGTCGTTGGGTGAGTATTGTTTTAAAAAATAGAAAATCATAAAAAATAATGGGTTTCGGGTAAAAGCAGACTCATATCAAATAAGCACACTTGCCCAATAATATCCACAATTTTATTTTATTTTCACAAGAATGAAAGAGAATACCGAAAGTTTTGGTCATAAATCAAGTCTAATTTTTAAAATTAACACAAGGTATATATATATCTAAAATTAAAGCATGCTAGAGTTACAATTTAGGATGTTGCACTTTTTGATTATTTTGATGCTAATGTAATTTTATTTCATGATACTTGCAAGTATTTCACGATGAAATTTATTGTTTGATATTATCATTTATTATTTAACAATGCAAAAATATAGTGAAACATGTTAAACGATTTTTTTTAAGAAATGAAATATTTGAGCAATTTTTGTGAAAAAATACGAGGACTCATCAATTAGTCATTTAATATTAACAAAAAAAAATAAAAAAGTAATATGGGTAACCCAATACCCAACCAAAACAAGAAATTAGTGGGTTTGTCCAACCCAACCCAATAATGTAACAAGTGATTATTTCAACTCACTCAAACTGGAGTATCCTATATGGTTTGGATCTTGAGTTTGGCCAAACACAACCTAAATCGACCCACATACACCCGTAGCCATAAAGTCCATTTCAAGTTTTAAAATCTTATCATGCGAATATGTTGTTTTCCAACTCGTGCTTGTTTGCGTGATAAAGGTATCCATAGCCATTTAAGTGTGTTGCGTGTTAAGATAATTATGTAAACAATGCTCATATTTTGTTTGTATTCCCTTTACCCGTCCAATTATGACGAGTTAGTGGTTTATGGTATGAGATTGAGGCGGCAAAGAATAATACAAACATTACTATAGTTGTTACTTTTCTATTGCTGCAACAATTTAATGACAAAGAAGTTGGCCGAATGACGCTTTAATATGGACCATATGGAAGCATAAGAACATGAAGTTTGTCAAATATTTAAGAGACTAGTGCACAAAGTTTGGACAAAGTCGTGCATTTGTTTGAGGATTGCAATTCAATGAATAAGATTATCCCACATAATTGTGAGGCAGTAGCGATGTTCGTGCAAGGACACATAGTAGCAAGTCTGTATGGGTTGATAAGGTGGAAAAAACCAACGACATGGCGATACAAGTGCAACATTGATGCATCGTTCTTGTCATAACAAAATTGCGTTGGATTTTACATGTGTATACAAGATGGAAAATACCATGTCATGCTTGCTAAAACAACGTGAAACTCACCTATTGTAATGTGGATATAGGGGTAGTGTTAGACCTCATTCGCACTCTCAATTTGGTGCATGATTTGCAAGTAGAAAGAGATGACCATGCTCTTAATTTGAAAAAAGTGGTTGCTATTTTTACAAGGGTAGGAAAGAGGTGAGAGGGTTTGGTGAGACATGTTGTATGAATGTGAGCGTCTTTTTGGTTTATATTTCGAAACTCCTATATTGAGTGTTTAATATATAGTAGATAAAATAATGTGTTAAGTCATGCATACTTTCCGCGTTTTCATCGACGTACCAACATGTATTAATCACCTAATCTATCATAAAAAACTTAATTAACTATAAGTATAACTAATAACTAAAAATTTCTGTCAAAAAAGAAAAAAGAATTTAATACAGTTAACTCACAATCTATTTTGTCTATGATTTTATTAAACTCTTACGAGGAGCAGCCAAGCATCAGAATTTTCATTTTAAGTATACTAATTCCAATTTTTACACTATGTTTGTGGATTGCAATAACAAAACCCAGCTAAAGATTTATGAATAGAGTTTAGTAAGTAACGGAAAACATCAAAGGAAAGTCCGAGCATGATTAGATAGTACGGGCCGTCGGGTTAAATTCACGCAATCGTCATCTATTCTGAAATCTACTCAGCAGCTTATTGGGAAAATCGCTTTTCTATTCTCATTTCCCAGGCATGGCGTTACGCGATGCCTGAGCAGCTTTTTTCCATTCTATAATCACTTTTCTCTCTTCTTTCCGTCGCTTAATCAATTATTCCTTGCATCACACTGGTTCACACTCATTCAAATTGGGGTTTAATGGCGACCACGTCTCAGTCGCACTCTCACTCCCACTCCCACCGTTATATCGGGCCTCCCTCCGTCGTACCCGGTGATGCACTTAATCGCATTCTCGCCGATCTCTGCACTCGCGGAAACCCTAAGGTAACACCGTTACTCCTTTTCACTTCACTTAACTGCCGCAATTTGATTGAAAGTAAGCTGATTATTTAATTGGAATTGAACATAAGCTGATCATTTAATTGGAATTAATTTCACTTTTGTAGGAAGGAGCTTCTTTAGCTTTTAAGAAGCATCTAGAAGAAGAAGCTCGTGACCTAAGTGGTGAAGCTTTTTCGCGATTTATGGATCAATTGTATGATAAGATATCGAGTCATTTGGAGAGTAGCGATGTTGCTGAGAATCTAGGAGCTCTTAGGGCAATTGACGAGTTAATTGATGTGGCACTTGGTGAAAATGGTTCTAAGGTTTCTAGATTCTCGAGTTACATGCGGACTGTTTTTGAGGCCAAGCGAGATCCGGAGATTTTGGTTCATGCTAGTAGGGTTCTTGGTCATCTTGCTAGAGCTGGCGGAGCTATGACTGCTGATGAAGTTGAACGTCAGGTTACTGCACATTTTCTCTATCCTCATCGATGAAGCACAGACACGAGACACAATATACACATTGACTGTCCACGACACAGACTGGGCGACACTGATAATAATTTAAGAAAATGGCTTAATTCTATGTAATTACACATGTCTGTGTCATGTAGACATCGGACACATTGACACCTGTCGGACACTGAACATGCTTTTGATCATAAGTGTCTGTGCTACAAAGATCATTAGAGGCTATTTCTCTTGGAGTTGATTGAGTGTGCTGATTTTTTTGTTATCGTTTTAGGTTAAAATTGCATTGGATTGGCTTGAAGGGCCTAGAATTGAGTACCGGCGATTTGCAGCTGTTTTAATCTTGAAAGTAAGTTTCCTTATTAATTTTTATGTGAGAATTCATTTAGACTTCGGAAGTTGGGATTCATTTTGTAGTCAGATAGTTGTTTTTTAGTTTTCTTTTCTAGGTTTCATATTTTGGAATTTATTTGTTAAAATATTGAATAAACAGTCAATTGGTCCCTAAACTATCACTCTCTCACCAATTTATTCCCTAAACTATTAAAATCAACCAAGAGATCCCTAAACTATGGAAAATACATCAATTTAGTTCCTAAATTATCATGAAACCAACTAATTTTGTTAGCCGAGGGACTAAATAGTTAGATGATAGAATAGTTTAGGGACCTTTTAGTTGATTTTAATAGTTCAAGGACTAAATTGTTGAGAGTGTAATAGTTCTGGGATGTAATTGACTGTTTATTCTTAAAAAATTATTTCAGTGATGAACTATTCAGAGAACAGTGTTTTTATTTTAACTTACAATTTTGGAAACTTCCTATTCTAAGAATATGAATGCATTATGTTTTTATTTTGGTCATTGCAGGAAATGGCAGAAAATGCTTCAACTGTTTTTAATGTCCATGTGGCTGAATTTGTCGATGCTATCTGGGTTCCTTTGAGAGATCCAGCATTGCCAGTTCGTGAGCGGGCTGTGGAGGCATTGCGTGCCTGCCTTAATGTTATTGAAAAGCGTGAGACTCGCTGGCGTGTGCAATGGTTAGTTCTTATTTTTGTTAAGTGTAGCATATAAACTGGGGTAAACCTGAAGTTGAAAGTATTTGTTGACTATGTTGACTTCGGTGACAGTAATTGTACTTGGACTAAAGGACATAGGAAAAAACTGTCTCAGTAAAAACTAGTTTAAACCACCAGAAGTTGATTTAGTAGTAGTAAAGACTGCTCCACGGCTTGCCTACTGTTACTTTGCGTTTTAGCGAAGTCAACTAATGGATAAACTCTGAGCTTTGACCATAAGTTCAAGTTCTTGTTCAAACCGTGAATAGTTATGGAAGACATTTTATCATCATTTGTTTATACTTGATGCTGTTATTGTTAGTTTACAATTTTATTCAGATTATTATATAACCCTAGCCCGATACCAGTGGCAGTATATGTATTATTGTCAGTGATTTGAAAAGGCGTCTCACGAAGTTCCTTACTATACTTAACACTGTTCTGAAGTAATAAATGGGACAAACTTTGTCACTAATTCATTTGGTCTCGTTTTCCTCCACGGTGGCAGTAAAAAATAAAAATATGGGATGGGCCTTTTAGGAATAGTAGTATCATAGAATAGCAATAATAATCTTAAGTTAAGTTATACCTTCCTATTCTTTCATAAGTAGGTAGTATAATAGATTTGGTTTGTGAACAATGAAGGGTTATATCTTTAGTCGCCTGAATCCACACCGATGATGGGTGATGAAGTTAATGTTGACTAATAGAGCGGTGTTTTTTTGGAGGGTTTTTCGGTGAAGTATTTATGTCATTGATAGTTTATTGCTTAGATTTCTGTTGACTTTTGGATGTATGGCTTCTGCTGACTTCCATCTTATAGCATACTTAGATTTCTTTGATAGTTTATTGCACAGTGCATCCCTATTAGAGAGTAAATCCTTTATTTGTATTTGATGGCAGGTATTATCGAATGTTTGAGGCTACACAAGATGGATTAGGTAAAAATGCTCCAGTGCACAGTATACATGGTTCATTGCTCGCTGTTGGAGAGCTTTTGAGGTTAATAAAATTTTATCATTTGCATTGTTGATATGTAGATGTTGTATAAGTTAATCAAACTAGCATTCTTGGCAAAATTTGTCCACTTTTAGTGAGCATTATATAAATATATATATTCACAATGTCTGCAGGTTTGAAAGTAATTGCCTGGTTTGTTTAAGCACCGTACTAGTCAATGTAGTTTGTTGGTAGCACTCAGTCCTTTGTGATGCGTGCTTTAGAAAAGCTATGTTTCTAGACATGTAACCTAAAATGAATATGAAATATAATTGAAGTTGTTAATAATTTAATTATCAATCTTTGACTGCCGAGATGGGCAAAAGATGGCAATAGCGGATTGTCAAACTTGGAAATATTTAATTTTTGAATAATACCTTCCTCATACATGTTTGTTCCTTGTACCACCTCACCTGTCTTCTTTTGTTGAAACTTCAGAACCGCTTTGCATTTGGTTATCGTCGACCACCTACCATTCAGTTTCACCACTCTATTGGATTTAACATGTTTAGATTCTGTTTGGAAAAAGAAGCGGGTAAACTAATAGTAGATGAGTTTAGAGTGGACAAATAACAAGGCGATTGAATTTGAAATGTTAGAGTGAATTAGCAGTTGAACTGAGTAATAAATATATATGAGCTTAAAGAAAATGTTTATATTTATAATATTTTTTGCATATTATTTACTTTCAAATTTTTACTGCTATTAATACTTAAAATTATAATCATATTAAAAATTAAAATATATTTTTTAATTTACTCATTCAGATATATTTTTATTAAGTGAAATGAGTTAGTATATGTAAAGATTTAGTATTATTTGCTAATTCTGGGGGGTAGATAAAACGTTTAATTAAAAAAGTTAGGTAAAAACGAGTAAAATACTATTAGCTCAAATATTATTTCAAGCAATGTATAAAGAAACCTTGAAAATTAATGAAAAAAGCATTGGTGAGATAAGCTGGTTTACCAACTACTTCTATTTTAGTCAAACAAGCTTATACACCAGTGGATGAGATTTTCCAAATTTGGCCTTATCATCAGCAAAGTGTAATATGCTCTTGAGTAACATGCCTAATCATGGGGCATAATATTGTCAATGTACATGTTCAGTTGAAATTAGCAAAGTTCATGGCCATTGGGTTTCTGTTCTCAGCAAAATTCTGCAAGGCGAAATTTGGTTTATGGTAATCAGTTGATTTTTTTATCAACTCAATAAATAAATTATCATGATGTTAGTGTCAGATCTAATTAGTAATCTTCTCAATATTTTTGTAATTGAATTGTTTGGTACTAATTATGGCCATGAAGGAATACTAGTTGGGGGGTGGTAAAGAAAGAATTTAATTGAAACAGTTAAAGTAAAAACGAGAAAACTACTATTAGCTCAAATATTATTTCAAACAATGTATAAAGAAACCTAAAACACTAGCAAAAAAAGCTACAAGATAGGTGAGATAAGCTAGTTTATCAAATACCTCTATTTTAGTCAAATAAGCTTATACACTAGTGGATGAGATTTTCCAAACTTAGCTCTTGTCATGGGCTAAGTGTAATATGCTCTTGAGTGACACGCCTAATGGTGGGGCATAGTATTGTCAACGTACATGTACAATTGAAATTAACGAGTTCATGCCCATTGGGATTCTATTATCAACAAAATTCTACACGGTGAAATTTGGTTTATGGTAATGAGTTGTTTTTTTTTTATTAACTCAGTAAATGTATTACCATGATGTTAGTGTCAGATTCTAATGATTAATCTTCTCATTGTTTTTGTAATTGACTTGTTTGGTACTAATTATGGTTGTGAAGGAATTCTGGGGGTGGAGGGGCGTAGAGAAATAATTTAATTAAAACGGTTAAGATTAAAACGAGAAAAACACTATTAGCTCAAATATTATTTCAAACAATATATAATGAAACCTTAAAAACCAGTGAAAAAAGCTACAAGATAGGTGAGGTAAGACCAGACATGATAGAATTAGAAATAACAACATTAGAGAGAGGTGGGGAGCACCTATAATAGAAAAGATGGTAGAAAATAGGCTTAGGTGGTTTGGGCATGTAGAGAGAATACCTGTATATTCTGTAATAAGGAGAGTAGGTCAGATTATGACAGAAACTATTATGAAAGATTTAGAGATTAATGAGTTGGATCCAAATATGGTTTATGATAGAACACTATGGCGTAATTTGATCCATGTAGCCGACCCCACTTAGTGGGATAAGGCTCGATTGTTGTTGTAGTCAAATCTGTTCTAAGCTAGTGGATGAGATTTTCCAAACTTAGTCTTAGTCATAGACAAAGTGTAATATGCTCCTGACACGCCTAATGGTGGGGCATAATATTGTCAACGTACACATACAATGGAAATTAAATAATGATTGGGATTCTGTTATCAGCAAAATTCTACAAGGCCAAATTCGGTTTATGGTAATCAGTTGATTTTTTTAGCTCAATAAATCTATTGTCATGAATCATGATGTTAGTGTCAGATTTTAATCATTAATCTTATTATTTTTGTAATTGAATTGTTTGGTACTAATTATGGTTGTGAAGGAATACTGGCGAGTTCATGATGTCAAGATACCGAGAAGTTGCCGAAATTGTTCTTAGATATCTAGAGCACCGGGATCGGCTTGTTCGCTTGAGCATTACTTCGTTGCTACCTCGAATTGCACATTTTCTGCGTGATCGTTTTGTTACCAACTATTTAACAGTACGTTAATTTGCCCTATTACTTAACTATGCTTTTTAAACTGGGAGGAGGAGAATGAAGGATTTTGAGTCATTTCAAAATTCTACTTTTTTTTTATTTTTTTTATTTTTATTTTTTGTGGCGAAACATTTACTTACTTGTGTGCCTATTGAAATGAAATTCCTTGCAGATATGCATGAATCATATTCTTTCCGTCTTGAAAGTTCCTCAAGATCGTGATAGTGGGTTCATTGCTCTCGGAGAGATGGCTTTGGCACTGGATGGGGAACTTAGCCATTATTTGCCGACAATATCTACTCATTTACGCGAGGCGGTACGTTACATTATCTGTTATCAGATGCCAGACTTCTGCTGTATTTTATTCTATTCTTGCCGCATGTTTCCTTTCTTATTTAGAGGAGTGCTTGTTTATTGTTTTGTTCAATTACACATGACAAGACAATCTTTTGACAGTTTAGGCATTTTTATAAATGTAGATTGCTCCGCGTAGGAGTAAACCCTCACTTGAGGCCTTGGCTTGTGTTGGAAATATTGCAAAAGCAATGGGGCCTACTACTGAACCTCATATTCGTGGACTTCTGGATGTTATGTTTTCTGCTGGTCTTTCGACTGTTCTTGTGGAAACTCTTGAGCAAATAAGCATGAGGTATGGGGGTTGCTTTGAACAGAGTCTTTCACCTTTCCAGTGAATAATTTTAAAGTATTTTTTTATCTGTCATTCAGCATTCCATCTCTGATGCCAACCATTCAAGACCGGTTACTTGACAGCATATCTATGGTTCTTTCTAAATCGCCTTATCTAGGGAGGCCTGCACAAAGCATTGGTAGAGGAACAAATATAAATGTCGTTCCACAAGTTTCAGAGCTTAGTGGTTCTGCTCTTATACAGCTTGCTTTGCAGACTCTTGCTCGCTTTAACTTTAAGGTTCTGTATACTCATTTTATGTATTAACTCCTCACTTTTTTTTGGTATTCCTAAGTCTTTTAATATTTGCGAGGTTGTGACACGATCTTACTGTGTTGATATAGGGCCATGATCTACTTGAGTTTGCCAGGGAATCAGTTGTTGTCTATTTGGATGATGAGGATAGATCTACACGAAAAGATGCAGCTCTATGCTGTTGCAAATTAATTGCTACTTCTTTCTCTGGTATTGCAAGTGCACATTTTGGTTCTAACAGGTTGTCTCGGTCCGGGGGGAAGCGCCATCGTCTTATTGAGGAGGTTTGGTGTTTACCAATATTTATTTTTGATAAGTTTCCCAATTTATCTGTGCTTGGAAATTTGATTCTCTGAAAAGTGAAAACCCCATGTTAAGAACCTTTTTGTAATTGGAGTCCTTATTTTCCATTGCTTGGCTTAGGGTTTAGGATTTAAAGTTATATGTGACATCATTTTCATACTTGTAGAGAGACTAGAGTGCTTTGTGGTATTGAGGAGTTTCTTGTTTTGTGTGAACTTCACTCTGTCAGTTCCTTTGAGGTGGATGCATCGTGATCAACATGTTATAATGCTTTATGGTATTTGATTTTCTGCAGCTTGTGGAGAAGCTGCTCATTTCTGCTGTTGCAGATGCTGATGTTACCGTACGCCACTCTATCTTCACTTCTGTTCATGGAGACAGAGGGTTTGATGAGTATTTGGCACAGGCTGACAATTTGAGTGCAGTATTTGCTGCTTTAAATGATGAGGTAGAATTAGACTGGATACCTTGTTTGGTTAGATGTTATGCTATATGGCCTTCAGATGTTGATTTGCTATTGTTTGATCTTCCCTTAGGCTCAATTGCTCAGTTTTTAACTTTTTATCTAAAGGTGCAGAATGTTAAAATATTTTTGCAAGGGCGGTAGCTAGCCAGGTGTTTTGTAAATTACAATTATGTCTTGTACTTAATAAATGTCACACGAATATACTTGATGTTGGCCCACTGCTTTTAGGGGTCTTTTTGTCGGGTTTGTTTAGCACTGTGTTGTGTAGGATGGTGAAATTTATATTCTCCATTTATTAAATTAATTCCAAAGCGCCTGGCTCTTTGACAAAATTATGTTATGCATTCATTAGAAAAACAGTACACAAATTGGAGATCCTATTGCCTTTCTGTGACAAAGTCGTGGTTATGGTATATCATCATATGCTTCTGTAGAGTAGGAAATATTTTCCTGTGGTTTGTGCTTGGAGTGTCATTTTATTAGATATTGTTGATATCATAGTGTCTCGTTCTGCAGGATTTTGATGTTCGGGAGTACACAATTTCTGTGGCTGGAAGGTTGTCTGAGAAAAATCCTGCATATGTTCTTCCAGCTCTTCGTCGTTATCTCATACAGTTGTTGACATACTTGGGCCAAAGGTAACTTTGAAGTTTTAATTTATGGAAAGTTTCATCATCACCGGTGCAATGGAGAACAAAAATAACTTATCTATTCCATGCCCATTTTAATTCTCTTGCTGTGTCAGCAGTGCTGATAGCAAATGCAAGGAGGAAAGTGCAAAGTTAATTGGCTGTTTGATAAGGAATTGTGAACGACTAATACTTCCATACATTGCTCCAATTCATAAGGTTTTATCTTGCTTTGTTATTAAAGATACATATTTGTTTTATTTTATTTGGTATCTTATTAATGATTTTTCAAATTATATCAGGCACTCGTGGCCAGACTTGTTGATGTTAATGCCAATATTGGAATTATAAGTGGAGTCCTTGTAACTGTGGGGGATCTTGCCAGGGTGGTTAGTAAATTTTCCTTCTTTGTCCTGTTTATATTTATTGGTAATTAACTGATTTGGGTTGTGGTTCTGTTTAGGGAGGTTTTGCAATGAGGCAATACATTCCTGAACTTATGCCTTTAATTGTTGAAGCTTTATTGGATGGAGCAGCTGTCTCCAAACGTGAAATAGCAGTTGCTACACTTGGTCAAGTTGTACAGAGCACTGGGTATGCATATGTTTGTGATCTTCATATCTTTTTGGGATATTTTTTGACAAAATTTTAAAACTAATCAAAAACTGGTGCATCCATTTGCAATTTTTAACATTCATTTTTCATATACAGTTTAAATTGAAGTTTGAATCAGATATCAAGTTATATGCTCACTTTCTCTATTAATGTAGTTCAAATTTGTTTTACTATTTTGGCAGGTATGTTATTACTCCATATAACGAGTATCCACAACTACTTGGGTTACTCTTAAAATTACTGAATGGTGAGCTAGTGTGGTCTACCAGGCGTGAAGTATTGAAGGTGATTATGATAATTAAGTAAAGTAATGTTCTGACATGGGTACAAATCTGGTAGTTAAATTAGAATGGGTGTCTGACAGGTTCTTGGCATAATGGGTGCTTTGGATCCTCATTTGCATAAACGAAATCAAAAAGCACTGCCAGGGCCTCATGGAGAAGTTACGGGACCTGCTTGTGATTCAAGTCAACAGATTCAGTCTATTGATGAATACCCCAAAGACTTGTGGCCTTCTTTTGCTTCATCAGATGACCATTATTCCACGGTAGCATATTACTATTCCATGTTAATATTTTGAACTTTCTTGTAGTGATTGATACTTATAATATTTATTTTTCATTTAAGGTTGCGATTAATTCTCTCATGCGTATTTTAAGGGATCCGTCACTTGCTAGTTACCACTTAAAGGTCGTTGGGTCTCTGATGTTCATATTCAAGGTATGCAAGCATGAAAAAGACACCGTCTTTTGTGTTTTCTTTCTTCTTTCTTCCATCTTGTTTGGGCCTGGAAGGATTTAAATCCTTCTGATTTGTTCTTTTCTCTAACAGGGAAAATAAGACATATCAGTCAACGTTGTTCTGTTTAGTTTATTTTTCTCCCAGCTCATATGTTATTGTAACTCAAACTTTTAAAGAACTAGCAGCGCACTCGAAATTTTGGGAGGACATGAGTCTGAGCCTTCTTTTGAAGAAACTTATAGAAATTAGAAACTGTTTAGAGTTCCACATCGATTAGAGATGTTTCGTATGTAGTTCTTATGAGACTTGGGTTATCGATTAAAGTGTTTTTTTTTATTATTGAATCTATTGATTTATAATCCATATATTATGGATAGTCACTGCTAATATGATTGAAATTTTGTTTGTGAGGTCAGTCAATGGGACTAGGCTGCGTTCCATACTTGCCAAAGGTTAGTCCTTTAACTTACATTTGTGAAGGATCTTACTTCCATCTTTTAGTCTATGTTGTTTTCATTTGGTATCTCTCTTAAGTGCCTAAGACCTTGTTTATGGCATTTGAGTTCATGTTCTGAACATGGGAGTACTTTGGGTGGTGGATATAGTTTTTGTTGATTGCACCACGGCTTTTGCCCTTTTCTTTCTGGTAGGTTTTGCCTGATCTCTTTCACACTGTTCGTACATGTGAAGATAGTTTGAAGGATTTCATTACATGGAAGCTTGGGACTCTGGTGTCAATTGTGCGCCAGGTAGATTTTAAAATCTTCAAAATGCATCCAATATTTTGTACGATTGCTGTTTTTTTCTTCCCTCTGGTCTAATTACAATGTTATTGAGCAGCACATTCGAAAATATTTGCAAGATTTGCTTTCTTTAGTATCAGAATTTTGGTCCGCATTCTCTCTTCCAGCCCCAGCTCGTCCTGCCCTTGGCTATCCGGTTAGTGTTGCAGCTTCCCTAATTTTGGTATATTAAACCAAGAGCTTTGTTCTTGTGGTTTAAGATTATTATTTGTTTTTTTCCCCTTCAAATGTTACAGGTACTTCACCTGGTAGAACAACTTTGCTTGGCTCTTAACGATGAATTTAGGACATATCTTCCAGTTATTCTGCCGAGATGTGTACAGATAATCAGTGATGCAGAACGGTGCAATGACTACACTTATGTTCTTGATATTCTCCACACTCTAGAAGTTTTTGGTGGTTTGTTCTCTTTCATGTAGCATATTGTGTGTTTTTATTCAAGTGCTATAAATCAAACCACTACAACTTTTGATTATGTGCAACTTACCCTTGTATATCCAATTCAATCAATCAAATTCTTAAACTTAGTTTGTTTAAATCAGACGTCGTTACTATTCTGTTTAAATTGCTAATGGAATGGTGCATGTGAGCCGCAAATGTTTATATATATGTATATATATATATATATATATATATATATATACACACACCTGAAATTCAAAAGAAAG
>Ga0099826_10000756_pt1 | contig 17057 bp, 9 predicted proteins | sample Mtrugardesep15_FD_76830 | JGI IMG/M metagenome (GOLD analysis project Ga0099826, IMG submission 76830) | Root nodule microbial communities of legume samples collected from California, USA - M. trunc garden sep15 | ecosystem: Host-associated > Plants > Roots > Nodule | place: USA: California... | reverse complement strand
TGAACTGCACCTGGTCATCTGTAATTTTGCGTAAAGGAGAGCCACCTCCAATAGAAGCATATGCTTCCTTGGATTTAGGAGCCCGGAGCATAGATATCAGTTTTGCCAGTGGTTGCTGGAGAAACCGAAACAACCTTGGGAGCCGAATGATATCCTATATCAATACAAGAAACATATTAGCATACAAATATTTTATTTTTTTTTGGCAAAGACAAAAGATAATATTAATGCTCCAAAGAGAAGATAGACCACTAGCACAGGATGTACCCAGTGATCAATCAATAAAATACAATAAATTGATTCCCCAATCTCTCCAAAACATCACTAACATGCCCAACCCCCAGCTTCTACTGTTAGAACCCAAACAACTTGCATTACCCACCAAGAAATTGAAATCACATGACTGTGGCAGAAAAATAATTAGTGTCCTAGCACAACCATGTATTCCATCATACAATATTCTAACGCAGGCAGAATAGCACCAAACTTGGCCAAAACATATATCTAGCATTTCCAGAATTTTAACAATTTTCAATGAAGATTCCAAGGTATATCCTAGTGGGTTCTACACCACTTTGGAATTGAACCATTTACCACATATACAGCAAGCAAACCACCCTAATTCCTTCCTATATAACATCGCATATATATTTGGTTTTAGTAATGTTTGTCCCAAGCATCTCGCATGACTAGTCCGTCACCCGTCCTCACATGAGAAGCAATTCTTACCATTTGCGAAAATCCTGCTCCTGCCTTGACATGACCTACCGAAACTCATCATTGACAGTATCATCCTCCCAAATTATGGCAGCACTCTTGTTTACTTAAATTGTTTTCCGGGATCCAAGCCAATATTACAACCATTAAGTCCAGTACAAACACAACATTGCCTGAGCCTCAATTAGGAACCTAGGCACAAGCTTACAAGTTACAACCAACAAACCAAGAATCCAGATACAATATCAGAACAGACAGTTGAGTGATCAAATTTCTATAGATAGCCTCCTACTAATCAGAAAGGGGGCAACTGATACTCACCAAAGCACCTCTGCTCCAAACAATTAGCATAAAAATTATATGAATGCGTAATAATAAGTAATATTAGAAGTGCAAAAACAACTAACATACAGGATCTGCAAAAAGATTAAACAGGAAAGGTTGAACATCGTCCAGCGTCTCCGGTCCACCTAGGTTGAGAAGCAACACACCCACTTTTTCTTCGGCAGCATGAGTAGGAGATTCTACAGTAAGCCCGTTATAAGTGCTTGCATCTACATAATAAAATGACTGGCAAACTAAGTTTTTGCTGCCAACTCTTCTATTCGTCGAGCCAGGACACAAAAATAAGGATGCCTGAGATGTAGATTTGTTACAAACCGAGTGGCAAGTAACACGGGTAAGATTTTGAATATCAGAACGTGACCTGAAAACCACAAACCAAGTATCTTAATTAGCAAATACGTGTATTAGAATGGTGAATTGAAAAAGGTTTGTTAAATTGCTGCTGGTATATAGATATTTAAAAAAGAACAATACATCTATAAAGCATTAGCACAGACCTCTGTCTGAAGCCCCGATACTCCAAAAATGGTGAAGCATCGTGTCACGTATCCGACACCGATACGCGTATCGGAGAAGTATCGGGCAATTAATATTTATTTTTTTGAAAAAAATGACTGATATGTGTCGGATACGGCTAACTTATACTCCGATACGGCTAACTTTTACTCTGACACCGATACTTCTGTCTTATATATTTCCTTTTAAAAAATAATAAGAAACAAAAATACATAAAGACGGGCAATGCTATCAAAAACAGATTGTCTCTTCTAACCCCTAAAAAATAGGGTTTCTCATCAATTCCGAGCAATAGCTATTTCCTCTTCTAACCATTACCACCGATTGCCTCAGTATCTGCATCAGTTATTGCCCCTCCTCCGGTGTGTTCTATTTTGTTTCTCTTATCTCTAATGTTATGTTTCTTCTGTTCTTCTCCTTTATTATCTTCTTCTCTTCTCTCCAATTGGGAAAAAATATGTGCTAATGATGTTTTTTTGTATGATACTAATCATGTTTAGCTTTATTCAAATTTATGCGGAAAAAATATGTAATTGCCACTTGTGTTGATTATTTTTACTAATGTGAATCTTTTTTTATTATCATTTTTAGTTATTTTTATACATTGTGCACTTATACGATTAATTTTAAATTTATTGTTTTGATAACGTATCGAAGCCGTATCATATCAGGAATTTTGAAAAATTTCTCGTATCGGTATCGGGGCTTCATAGACACAGACACAAAGACCGACACCAACATAACATGATACTTACACGTTGACACCGGTGAAATGAAAAAATAATTAATTAATTAATTAATTAATTGAACGTAATCACATGTGTTAGTGTCAGACACTAGACACACATTCCATCAAAAGTGCACGTGCTACCTAGCAATACAAATATGCGTAATAATAAGATAGGCTTAAGTGTCCTTTCGGCCCCCTAACTTGTTCAATGTTGCAATTTTGGCCCTCTAAGGAAAAAAAATGACAAATGTAGTCCCTATGTCTTACCCCCTTTCCAATATTAACCCTTTTGTTCAATTTTGACAAGTCATCACTGAGTGGCATGACACGCATGTAATTACTTATTAAAAAAATGCCACGTGTATTATTTGCTGAATTAAAAAAATGATAAGCCAAATTAATATTGGAATGGCACGTGCATTTTTTTGCCTCTAATTATCATCATCCTCTTTCTCAACACTGTCTTCATCGTATCAAATAACCCTAATTTGCTTGATTATTGATGAAATTGATATGAAGCTTCTCTTAATCGATCGATTCTAAATCAAACCTATGCACAATCGTTGTAAAGCATGAAACTGGAGTAGTTGTATTACCTTGAACGTTGTAATTCCTGTTTCCAAGCATCAACATCAGCCATTAGAGCCGGCATTCGTTTCAAATCAGCCATCATGACTAAGCTCCTTAACATCACCACCAATCTGATGTAGCTCCGCCCAAGCTACCTCAGTGCCTAACAAATTTGGGAGTAATGAGTTGGAGAGATTAGGGATTGATTTGAATTTGATTGGGAAAATTGAGAAAATGTCGAAATCAAATTCATGCAGAAAGTGTTGAAGTTGTTGAAATCAAATTGATTTGCAAGCAAGAGGGGAAATGTGTATATACTTTGGTTACCTTGAACTTTCATTTTTTCTTTTTCTTTTTTTTTTGTAATTTTTTATTTGTTTTAATTTAAAAATTACTAATGTGACATGTCACTCACTTAGGTGAGATGTCACGTGTGCGTAGGAGTGTGCACCTACAGGTGCAGGGCAGTTTGACAACTGGTAGGTAATAAAATCCCGTGAACTCATCATTTAGATAGAAAATGATAAAAATTGATAAGACTTGACTGTAAAGTAATTCTAACAAATAAATAGAGGAAATTCGAAGAATTTTAATCGTCGCTAACAGGGGCGAATGCTTGTACAACAAAGGGGTAGCTATGGCTACCTCAAAAAAATAAATTTTATTGAGTTAGTAGGTATATTTTTATGTTTGGCTACCCCTAATAATATATATTTGGCTACCCCAAATTTGATTTTAGGTGTAATAATTGTTTGTGACTTTGGTTACTTTCGGGTGGCCATCTCATAAAATTATTGCTAGCTTCGCCGTTCCGCTAACATTATGCAATTAAAACAGGTAAATCTTGCTCAATTGCAAACAAATCAAACTGCAAAACCCCTTTTGCCCTTTATCTTTTATTGTTTTATTTTCATTGTTCTCAAATAAGTAACATCAAACGACAATCCATATAGATACAATATTTTACTTACACTTTATTTACTTGATTAACGATACTTCACACTATATAACGGGGCTTCTAGTAGTACTCAATTTGATTTGAGAGTCGATGTATCTACATGTACACACTCCAACGTTCCAGTTCAGAGAACCAGTCGCAACCACCGTCTAGCACAACATATGTGGGAAGTCACCTCAACACTTTTTTTTATAAAAAAATAATAATAAATGACTAACTTTTACACGTTTTAATAAATAATTTGAGTATGACAAAAAAAGATAAAAGACTAAGTGTACAAATAAATAAGATAAAATATTTTAACAGAAAAAAATAAAAAAGACTCAATTGTTATAAAGAAATAAATAAAATAACGAACTTTTGGAGTAATTTTTGCATTAATTTAACGTTATAAAATTCAATGTTATAACCATTTCGATTAATCTCCGAGAATGAAATTGATCAAACTATACAAATTAAATGATGAAAAAGTATACTCACTCATTTTTAAATGGGAGAAAATAAAAGATCATTAGTTCTTTACCCCCAACAAGCATGAAGAATGACGAATCGTCAAATGCACTTTATACAAAACTAAACATGACACATCGTTACACACATAGCGTTCGCCATCACTCCTCCACCACACACATCCACCAAAGCATTGAGCCTCTCAACCATCAACCTTAACGTTCGTGAATACAACCATCAACCTCCTACTACTTCATATTTAAGATATGTTTTGGGAATGAACACTAATGAATTTTAAAATAAGGAATTCATATTTATTTTTTAAAAATGCTATCAAATGTCTTTAGAACATTGTTTAAGCATTTAAAAATAGTGACGTGTATTTTCAAGATAAATTTTTTCTTTATATTGATTTTTTAAACAATGTCTTTAAGACAGTTGTTTGTAAGATATTATTTTTACATTCAAGATCTTCGAAAAAAATTGAGTGAGTTGATACGCAGGTTCAAACTTTCAATGACTAGCTTCTTTATGATAGTCAATGTAAGTGTTGGTACGCAAATTTGGATGGCACTGGAGTGACTTTGTGTTGGATGGCTTTGGTGACTTTGTGTAATTTAGATAAAAGATAGTGATGATTGAATGATTAAAATAATATATTTTGATGAGAGAAAATTATTAGTTAAGAGAGAGATAGAGACAAAGGCACCGAAGTGCTACTCTGCAAATTCAAACTTACAATTATCAGCTTCTCTATAAGTCTAGTCTGTGTGAGTTGTCTCTATATTTTAAAGAACTGTTATTACTACTTATTAATATTTTCATGCAGTTAAATTCAAACTTACATATATTCTTTTAAGGTCAAATACCACGTTTGGTCATTTTAGTTTGACAGATTTATCAAGTTAGTTCTTTAAGTTTCAAAAATTTCAATTAGGCCCTTTTAGTTTGACAGAATTCTCAAGTTATTTCTTTAAGTTTCAAATAGGTCATCTTAGTTGATAAACTATTTCACTATTACCTCTGTTGTCAGTTAATAATTAATTGATGTTGATGTAACCGTTAAGTTGTTGACTTAAATCAAAACATTGTTTTTAAAAGCTCCAGAGTGTCAAAACGCTACGTTTAACAGAGACTGATAGCAGGGGTAACAGTGAAAATAGTTTATTAACTAAAATGACATATTTGAAACTTTTGAAACTTAAAGAATTAACTTAGGAATTCTGTCGACTAAAAGGACTTAATTGAAACTTTTAAAACTTAAAGAACTAACTTGATAATTATGTCAAATTAAAAGGACCAAAAATAATATTTAGCCTTCTTTTAAAATACGAGTTAAATACTATATTTTTTAATGAAAACATGAGCCAAATATAAAAACTAACAAGTAGATGCAAAACTCTATTATCATTATTATTGAGCATGTGGCATAGTTTTAATTTATGCTGCCTGCTATGTACTATTTGTATCCCCTTCCCTAATGGCTATATGTCTTTGTCTTGAGAACAGAGGACACAGTCGCAGCGCAGGCATTAGCAACATGGATAGATAGATAGCTACCTTTCCTTTGGAAAAAACTTTTATGTCCCTTCTCAGTTGTGAGAGTTGCAAGAAAGAGATTTTTTGCCATAAATGAAAACAAGATCTTAAATTATTTCATATGTAAGTACATTTTATATAATGGGTAATGTTAACTAGGGGCATTAGTTAAAAACTAAATATAGTATGAATTGCGTTGGAATTTATGTTGTCAATTCATTAAAGGTCAATAAAGTATATTTTTTAATTCTAATTTTTTTTTTTTGGTTTCTCTAACCAATACCTCGTGCACCGGTTAACATAACCTTTATTTTATTTAAAAATAAATAAAAAGATCATGCCCTATCCAAATTTCATGTGTTAAGACCTAAGATGGCCCACTTGTAATCTATTCCTACATGGCCTACAACTAACCGATTTTTGAAAGAAACTTACTTCCTAAGTAAAGGCTACCATTTGGAAAAAGCAAGAGAGCGATCAACCTATCAAAATGGTTCTCAGTACTTGCTTTTCTTATTTCTATAGTCAGCAAAATAACTAAAATTTGATTAATAACTAGAGTATAAAACTAAGTGAGTTATAGATATACCTCAAATAACTTATATGAATAAATAAATTTTCATTTTAATTTATAAGTTATCACTAATGAAAATTATATCTTTTGTTTTCTCATAAACTACCTTAAAAACTCATAAGTAATACATAAAAACTTATTTATTTATATAAGTTGTTATACATAAACTCTAAAATAAACTAATCCAAACAAGCTAATCCAAACGGGATACTCCTTGATCTTTAACCTTTTGATTTCTAAGATAATAAGCTCTCTATTAATCTAAAAGTTTAATTAAGAGGTAAATAAAGTAGTATTAACAACTTTATCATCGAAAAAGAAAAGTATATAAAAACTTCACTGATAGACATAGTACTATTAATTCAAACAAAATCTAGAAAATATAAACAGACATTATTGTTTTTGAATACATAAAAAAAAACTGTAACAAAATAACAGAATTAAGAAAAGGTTAAGAAATGCAATGATTGAAACAAAATGTACATTCATTTATTTATCATAATTTTGGTTGGTTAGACAGGTTGTAATACGATCTTTACATTCATGTAATGTAATTTCCCAGAAATGATTACATCGTGATCCATACAAGCTGTAATTACATCCTCACCAAATCATATCCAACCTTGTGCTTCTTCAACTTCTCAATTTTAATTCTCCTTTTATTTTTCCCATAATACCCCTAAAATTATTTTCTACTTCAACTACATCTTATAAGCCATTGCCCCTCCCCTGTTTTTCCAATCAAGAAACAAGTTGTACTATTTTTTCTTGCTTCAAGGAAAATCCTAATATTTCTTAATCATCTACACTATATTAACTACTTGTACTATTTCCTAAAATATTTCACTTTAATTCCCTCCATTTAACAATGCTTTTTTAAAAATCAAACCAGATAACAACTCGGCGAAAATACTTAATCATGATTCGACTGTTTTAAAATAGTCGAATCTAGACAAAGTAATGTAACCGATCCGGTCCAATTTTTAAAACATCGGGTCCCATCAATAAGTCCATTCTTGAGGAAGCCGGATCTCACGGTTCACCTCTGTCAGCTGCTGCTTCACGTTCCGCTTTTGCTGAGAAAATCCATAATCACTCCCAACACCTAAAATACAACAAACACATCACTATAAAATCACAAAACACCCAAATAAATAAAAAAAAATACTTTATGCAAATTAATTAAATATATTACTAACCATTTTCAAAATTTGAAGTCCCATAAAAACGATTTTTCTGCTGCATGTAACTTCTAATCATACCCTCCTCAACCCTCCGGTTCAAAGCATGAACCACTCTTTCCGGAACCATCGCATTTTTACTACCTACACCTCCAAAAAACACAAACAAAAAATTAACTAACGAATTTACAGTAACATAACATAACATAATCAACATTAATTAATTAGTTAATTAAATTTTTACCTGGATTTTTTCTTAGTTCAGTAGCATCAACAACACGAGGCAAGAAAACACCAGTACCATTTCTTTCGTTTCTCAAATTAGGGTTTCCGATAAATCCGGTGTTGTTATTGTTGCTTCCATTCCATGCAGATGAAGACAAACCAACATTACTCTGAAAAACAGTTTCATTGTTCCTTCTTCCTCCAGGGGTATTTCGGTAATTTCCACTTCTTCTCTGCGAAATAGCACGAGCAAATTCCTCTTGTTGCTTCAACCACTGTTTCTTCAACAACTCAAACTAAACAAAAAAAAAACAAAATCAGTAACTTAATTTGAATAGCTTAAAAATCGATTAAAAAAAATGAAGAAAAAAATGTTGAGTTTGTTTTTTATTTTTACTTGAGCGATTTGAAACTGTAACTGTTGCTGAGAAATTGCATGTTGATGATGATGATTCTGAGTGTGAAATCCATGATGCTTTTTAGGGGTAAAACCGTAAAAAGCTTCTTCATCGTACTTAGCTTGATGAATCCTTACATCTTCTCGTGCAGCTGCATGTAGCAGATCAAACCTCGCTCTCCGCAATTCCTGCTTCAAAACGGTGTCGTTTCCACTTGAACTCCTCACGTAGCTTCCATTCTCAAAAACAACCTATGAAGAAAAAAAAACACAGTTATACAAAAAAAAATTGAGTGTTATAGTTTTTTTTTGTTGAGCTTTTTTGGTTACCTTGTTGTGGAGAGATGAGTGAGTCATTTGACGAGTTAACTCGGAGATTGAAACGTCGTCGTAAGGAAAAAGAGTGGCTGAACTTGAAACGGCGTCGTTTGTGAAGAGTTTATTAATGAAAGATTTTTCGTCTTCTGTTAAGAACTGAGGAGAAAGTGAATGAGCCATTTGAAAGAGTGATTTGAAATTTGAATTTAGAATAAGGTTTTTTTGATATGGTTTTTATATAGTAAGAGTGTATTAATAAGGGACCCAGATATTTATAATAAAAATTTAGAAAGAAGAGGGTGAAAGGGAAAGTAGAGCATGGAATGAACAATGAAGAGGAATTTGAGGGATTTTTTTTGTCGTAGAGTATACACTTTTTTATAGGTGATGTATTTTTGGTGTGTGTGTATTTTAATTTTGAATTTTTTAGAAAAAAGGTGGAGGGAGAAGAAATTAGAAGGATCAGAGGCGGTGATACTTTTTGGACTTACGCGCGGTGTTTTTTGTGTGGATGTACGCGCCGTCCATGCAGAAAAAGACAAGGTTTTTGGGTACTTTTTTTCTTTTCCATTTTCTTCCATTTATGTGATGATGATTCTTGTTGGTTAAGTTTAGCTAACTTGTACTATAACCATACGCATTGTTAAGATTCAATACTGAAAAAAATAATATTGAGAAAAATTTGATTTATGAAATTGAGTTCGATTTGTAAAACGGTTCTATATGATAGTTTATTGGAAAATGAGACACTAGTTAATGATTTTAAATGGTAACTTTTTATGCAAGTTAATGTTAATATAATAAAGGGTATTGAAAATTGAAAACTTTGATATTTTTAAACAATAATTACTTAATTTAGAATGTTTAAAGAATGTTTCGAAGGCATTTGTTAACAAGACCATAGTTTATTTTACACGAATCATATTTGTTAAATTAATAACACATTAACCTGAGGCAAAAATAATGAAAAACACGTGAAACACCTGTGTCATCTTCAATAATTTTAACGAAATCTCTTTATACAATAATATGATGAAATCCGTTGTTAGACCCAAACATTATTTGACTTTTTAGCATTTGAGTCATTTGAAAAGAAACAAACAAACATAATTTTTATAATAAGGAGGAAAATTTGAAGTCTTTATGAGACAAATTTAAGCTTAAGTCTTTCTAGTGACTGAATGCGAGATATGCAACTTTCATTTCGACTATCACTATCGGTGGTTTAATCCTTTGCAGTGTTTGACATCGGTTTGTTTCTCTTGTTTTCAATATGTTTTTTGATTTTGCAGATGTAAACTTTTTTTAACTAAGTTTTTCTCAAAAGCTTATGTTGAAAGAACTTATTTGGTTTGATTAATATATTTTATTTTAACATTTTAAAAAAAAAATTATTAGAATATTTTTCACCAAAGTCAAATAATTAAGTAAAAAAATAAAATTTTAAGTTAAATCATGATTAAAGAGAATTTGAACTAACTATCAATTTCTCATAGTGTTTAACTAACTACCAATTTTAGTAAGTCATTTTTTCTAAACAAATTTACCAATTTTAGGAAATAATATCGATTTTTAATATATTGATTAAAAAGTTGATGGGTAACCCAATAATGCATGTAATAGGGGTAGAACTAACAAATCAAATTTAGGAATTTAGAAAGATATGGAAGGTGTGATACAGTTGAGGTAAGGTGTGAAGGTGGGACAGCTACGGAATGTATTGAAAACGAGTGACTCGGTACCACGACGTGACTGATGAGTTGAAGCATTGCACCCCCTCACACATCCTTCGTTTCAGTCGTTTGCTTGGCAGTTGAAGCATTGTCCCAAACAGAGAGAGTAGTACTCCACTGCTTTCTGGGCCCACCAAAAACTATCAAAATTGATTTAATTAGTTTTTTTAGAAGATATAGAGGTATCTTTGGTAAAAGAAAAGGAGCTAGAGTTTATGAGTGATGTTATTTGACGCGAAAATTAAAGTAATAAATAAAGAAAGAAAAAGTATAATGTGAGTATGAGAGAAAAAGTTGTCAAAAAATTATTATAAAATAGTTGTATAAATATTATTTCTTCTAGTTTATTGTGAATAAGTTTGTTTGTCTAAAAAAAATTTGTTTGATAAATATCATCCTCTCACGAATTTATAACTTATTTTACGAGTTTATAGTTTATTTTTTGCCAAATACTTCTCTAGGTCCTTTGAGTTTCATGTTTGTTTCAGATAGATCATTTAAGTTTTTAATGTTTCAGATAGATCTTTTAAATTTCGAGTTTGTTTCAGATAGGTCCTTTAAGTTTCTAATATTTCAGATAGGTTCTTTAAGTTTCGAGTTTGTTTCATATAGGCCCTTTTTTTTTATAGAGAAATAGTTGAATAGAAAGGACTTATCTAAAACAAAACGAAACTTAAAGGACCTATCTGAAACTTTAGAAACTTAAATGATCTATCTGAAACAAACTCGAAACTTAAAGGACCTATTTGAAACCTTAAAAACTTAAAGAACATATCTAAAACAAACGTATAACTTAAAGGACTCAGGGAGGTATTTGACCTTTATTTTTCAAATGTTGTTTCAAAAATATTAATAATGTCATTTTATATTTATCAACTAACTGAACCGTTAATTTTGTCTATCACTTTAATTAATTTATCAAATATCAATCATCAACTATAAACTATCAGCTATAAGTCATTAACCATCAATTAAAAACTATCAAGTATATTATCAACTATATGCTATTTTCACTAAACGTAGCCTTAGTTAGAATTCATGTCTCATGATGATTCACACCATAAAGAAAATGTCTCAAGATGATTAAGTTTATTTCATGAATAGTTTTTTTTTATTGCTTACTAAACAATATTCATGATTAGAGCATCTACATCCATCATTACACAAGTTTTTCTAGTGAGACTTATTTACTTTTTCTTATAATTATTACTTCACTTTTTAAATTATTTAAACAACCGAATAACTTTTTTAAAATATTCTACATTCTATCAAAAATAATTAAGATGGGGTGTGGCTTATTAAACCTCACATTTATTTGTCCAAGCACATAGAAGTATTTAAAATAGGTTGGTCGCTAACCAATATCTTAATGATATTATTTAAAAAACACAAATAGAAAATTTAGTTTTAAAAATAAAAGTTAAAGTAGTCTTAAAGTGATAATTACATCACTTTCTATGCTAAAACAACTTTCTTTTTTAGTTGTCTAAAGCCTTTGACAATGCCCTAAAAACACTTGTTGATATTTTCTTTATAAATATTGCAAAAAAATGTCATTGCAGGGTATAAAGCAAAAAGAACGATATCTCTCCGCACACATGGTCATCACTTAATCAATTATCCATTGAACTCTGGACATGCATTTCGATTATCGTGTAAGAACTCAACAAAAAGATTGATAATGATGCTCTTACTCCATTCGTCTCAATTTTTTTTTAAGAAACTAAAATGAATTATATTACCAAGAACAACGTAATTGTTATAATACAAGACGTGCCAAAACAATCACGTAAAGATCAACATCCAGGTAAATTACAACAAAGTCAATCGATATCTCTAAGGACAAGCATCTTAGGGTCAAGGGACCTGTCAGGATGCCTACTAAGGTTCTTCACATTACTACTAGGAAGACCCCTTGTGGTGAAGGTAACAACACTTGGGATAGATTTGAACTCCGTGTGCACAAAAGGGTCATTGACCTTTACAGTTCCCCATACGTTGTTAAGCAGATTACCTCTATCACCATTGAACCTGGTGTCGAGGTTGAGGTGACCATTACAGACGTTTGATCTTGATCCAAGTTTTAACTCGTTATGTTTTCTAGTTCCTATTTCCTATATTTTTGTAGTTTCAGTTTTGGGACAAAGCTGGCTTGTTTTCATTAGTTTTACGGTTGTGAACATTTATGAATGGCTGAAGAAATGTTATGCTCAGTATGCTTTAGATTTCTATCAAATTAAATTACTATCTCTCGATAAATTTTTCCAAAAAAAATAAAATAAAAATCACCAACCTCAATCATATTATAACAAAGGTTTCACCATAGGTGCCACAACAAGTCAATCCTCCGATAGTTGTCACGTGCCAACATATAGCAACATAAAATATAAGCAAAAACCCAGCTGCCGATTTCATAGATTATAGCCCATCAAAGCAAAAAATTAAACAAAGAGAACTAATCTTTCAAGTAACAAAAGTGACACAAAAACAAATACCGAAACTTGATCAATAGCCACAAAAAATACAATAGCCACAAAGCACAAAACACAAAACTTGACCAATACCGAAACTGTGATTTTTACTTAGGACACACAAAACACAAAAGCCACATAGACACTTCCAAACTTGACCAACAAAAATTCCAAAAGACCAACACTATAAATTAAACCAAATCAATCACACAACATTCCCAAATTTTTGGGAACTCAAAAGCAGAAGCGACTAATAATTCACGACGGATTAAACCATGCTCTGATTCCATGTTGACAAAACAAATACAAAATAGAGTATAAGAACAATAAAGACGGTCAGAGTTTTATAGAATATCAATTGCTTAACATAAGAGAATATATAATAAAATCTAGTGGACTCTAACTTACTAATATAAAAGTTCAATAACTTAAACTCAATACTTTATTATCTAACAACAATAATGTTATAATCTCAGGAAAGAATGTTATAAACTCAAGAGAAAATGATTGTTACCAAATAGACACATGCGACCTTATAGCTAGCTATAAGCTATCTAACAATGAAAACTTTGTTTTAGAATCACACAAACTTCTACAAAATCATGTAACTCAGTATTGATAATTGTTGAAGCTAAAAGGGCCTAAAACTACAAGAATATGATGACTCCAATTGTTATTGCAAATTCCAAATGTTAATCGAACAGAAGAGTGATCAATTGAGACGTCTAAAATTGAGCTAAGCCAACTACAATAGTCCATGCGAACCCTGCACTGAAGAAGAAAAGCCATTAGATATAAAATAGAGCAAGGCAACAGTAGTAGCTAGTAAATGAAGAAGGAAAGTTGCATGACAATTGCCAAGCCATAAAAGTATAAATCCAAAATTAACATATAACTAACTGCGTTAACCCCAAGGGAAGTAGGTGTTTAGTTGAAAAATAGAGGAGGTTTTTGTTATGCAGTGAAACATTAAGGAGGTTAGTGTAATTTCTCCAAATTAAATTCCAAAAAATACTTTAAAATTAAAACGAACTATAATATTATTTATGGTTTAATTTAGCATTTAAAACTTGATTCAAAATGTCTAAATTCAAATTAACAACCAGTGGCTAAAGCTGTGTTTGTTCGTTACATTATACCCCACACAAATAATTACGTGTTTGTTGGTTCAGAAGACCGATGATGAGACGAAGCTATGAACGAAGAGCAATTCATATGAAAGAAAGGTAAATATAGGGAGCTAACAAGTGAAATGGTAAAAGTGAATGAAAAAAATGGTTGTATATATAAGAGTGAAGTCATAGACAGAGCACTATGGTAAACGAATAATATAGTACGAGATATGTGACAAGACTAAGTAGTCCCATCATACCCATCAATTCAAAACTAATAAATATGAGAGTTATAAAAATTGGTTTGAATCAAATTATTAGTTAGCATTTAGTGGCTATACAGATTGATTGATGAGCGATAACTAGGTTGACCTGCTGACGAAGCAAATGTCGACCTTACGAAGAACAAACGTATACTTTTTGACATGTTTGACGTTTGGTGGACTGTGGACTGATACATGTCGATTCGATGAAGAACAAACGTCTACGTCTTGACAGGCCTGACGCTTGGTGGATTGTGGACTGATACAGGTCAACCATCAAAGAACAAACGTCTACTCCTTGACAGACTTGATGTTTGGTGGATTGTGGACTGGCAAAGGTCGACCCAATGAAGAACAAACGTCTATGCCTTAACATGCTTGTTGCTTGGTGGACTGTGTACTAGCATGGAGGACCATACCACGTGAACTCCCCTATACATTGACTATTTAGCATGTACAATTTTAATTTAGTTGGAAATAATAATAACTTTTTAAAACAATAAAATAAGAAAAATGTTTACATTGCTAGGCATGGCAACAGGGCGGGTCGGGAGCAGACTTAAGCATCCCCGCCCCCGCTTCCATGCACCCGCCCCCGTCTCTAAACCATATCGGGGGTAAAAATTGAACACCCAATCTTGCCCCCAATGGGGACGGGTCTCCTGGCCCCGCCCCCGCCCCCACTTGCGAAAACTCTATTTTTTATAAAATATTTTTAAAATGCATATTTTTCATTTTTTTATAGCAAGAAAAAACAATAATTATATTAATAATTAAAGATCTAATAAACTTGTTTCAAAAGAGCAAAATAAATATAATAAATATGTTTGTAAAGAATAATAATATATTAAAATAGGTTGATGCTTATGGAAATATGATTATAAAATTTAATAAAGTAAATTTCAAAAAGCGGGTGTGGGACGAGTATATGCATCCCCCGCTCCCATACTAAAACCCTAAATCTCCCCCACACCTGCACCCGCACCCAGCTAAATCGCCTTTTCCCCATTAAATTTGGGGCAGGGGCGGCTTTTGTTGCCATGGCTATACATAGCTCACCGAGCCGCCAGATTCATATCTATAGGGAAAGCTAGACTTGTTGGAGATAAAATGTCTCTAAAACATTGTTTAAGCAATCAAAAGAACTAGTAACTTTTTATATAAAAAATTTGTAGTTATGACTTTTAAACAATATCCTCGTAACACTTTTTACGTCATCCAAAAATTAATAAATGAATAAACTTGAGTGCAACAAATAATGGAAGATAAAGGAGAGACTCAATATCCATTGTCAACCAAACTTGGAGAAAGAAACAGGGAAGAAGGGGCGAGAGAGGAGATAGTAGAGATTGATAAGGCATAGATAGATGTATGATGTGCACTTGCTCACGTTAGAATGCGGCTATGAATAAGAATTTTGTTCTCTCAACAAAAAACGCTCATTATCAACTAAAATGATCAAATTGCCCCTACGTAAGTTATCTTATGTTGCGTGTACACATGCGTGAGTTAACTCATGCAGAGATTAACAAGTGTGTGAATAAACTTGCGCATAGATTAACACTTGCGTGAGTTAAGTCACACGGGAGTAATTTTAGAAATTTGATTGGGAATGAATAAATCGTGTTGGGAGAAGAGCATAATTCTATGAATAATATCTACTCTAGGCCTTCAACTATTTATCAAGCCAAAAATTTAATTTTTTTTTTTTTTACCAATCTGCCATATAGAATATGCAATAGCAACGTTCAAATACAATCTACCATATATAATTTGCGCTTTCAAAATATAGTTTCTGGATATATGTAAAATAGAGATGTTTTAAAGTTTGATTGAAAGTGTCGTATGTTTGAAACATTTTTGGGAAAGATGGATATTCTAAAAAAAAATAGTATTTGGAGAGACATTTTAACAGAAAATGATGATAATAGTTGGAGACACATGTCAACAGAAAAAGATGCAGGTTTTATGCCTTGCATAGTGAAGCAGTGAGTGGTGGTGACTATGATAAATGTAGATCATGGTGGGTTTGTGCCTTGCATAGTTAAATTTGATATTTTTCATGCTCAACGATTGAAGAAAACCTGCAATAGTGCAATGTTATTGTTTCCTATTCTTTATTGTGTTAAGGTCGTAGGTCCCTTGGCAAAAGGCAAAAGCCAACATGTACTTAGGTGAAGCGGTTAAATCACTAATTGAGGACTACATTTAAAAAGACACAATGATTGCTTTGTGATATTATACCTCGAGAAATAATATTTGGATTAATCATAGAAGGGGATAACTAGTCAAAATCAAAATTCTATACATTTGTAGATAGGATATTTGTTACCCACCCACCCACACTTAACTTTGGTTGTTAAAAAATGTATGTTGGGATATAATGCATTTTTGTTTTCCAACAATGGGATGTAATGCATTGTTCTGCTCTTTGGTGGAGTACAATCAAGTCATATGTAACTAGTCTAGGTTTCATAACATTATGATTAAAATGGTTACAATAATGACATATGTTAAGGAATTCAATTCTACTGAACTGCATTTTGTTTACAGTTCCTAACAAATTTAAATTTCAATGGAACATGTAGCACACGTGGACATGAATGATACCAGGTTCATATTTTCCCTTTTTTTCTACAGCAAATCTAGTTTCATTATACTTAAGAGTTAAGATCATTAAATTAGAAAGGAAAACTTGGTCAAGAAGAGAAGTAAACTAAGCTGCATTTCCTACATTCCTTGCCACACTAACTAGAGCATGATTTATAGATATGGGCTACAAGCATTAGGAGACCCAAACAAGATAACTGGGCTAAAAACTGAAGAAAGCCCAATTCAAAAAGAAGATTTTCTTTTCCCACCCTCCAAACAATTCTCATGCATCCTACTACATTTCGGATTTCATAATCCGAATCACATGTGGAGGGTGGTTAAAAAATTCTCAAGGAAAAAGGTGAG
>Ga0099826_10000754_pt1 | contig 17060 bp, 12 predicted proteins | sample Mtrugardesep15_FD_76830 | JGI IMG/M metagenome (GOLD analysis project Ga0099826, IMG submission 76830) | Root nodule microbial communities of legume samples collected from California, USA - M. trunc garden sep15 | ecosystem: Host-associated > Plants > Roots > Nodule | place: USA: California... | reverse complement strand
TCAGTTCTACGGGAGAAGCTTTGAGTTTGTTCAAAGCGTTACAATATTTAAGTGACATGCAATTTGATAATGTTGACTTCACATTGGACTCAACAGATGGTTTCCATCATCAACATGTTGATGTTATAGAATTTGGTCAAGTGATTTCACGTACATGGCTCTCTTTAATACTTATTTCATAAATTTTCAGGACGAGTTTAACACAGACGACAAACAAACGAGGAAGTTCACATCCTTGTTGGTTTGTCACACTATCAGCTTATCCCACTATTTATTCGCATGCACTTCGCTATATAGATACTCTTATTATTAATTAAACTATTGAGTTGACCCGTGCAATGTATGAGCGACATATGCTACTATTTTTATTCTCCAACATATAGTTTTTTTTTTTATTGATGAAAGTTATTTGTCTTGTTTTCTTAAATGTGTCTGTGTTTTTTATGCCGCTATGATAAATACATGTCTCATATTTCTTATGTTAATTATTGATAAATATATGTCCCATGTTTTTATGCATAGGTGAAAAATAAATACATGTTTTTATATATATTAGCGACAAACATTTGTCCTATTTTTCTTATGCATCAGTTATCAATACATGCATGTCTAGTTATATATACATATCAATGATAAGTATGTGTCCCGTGTTATTTTTTAATTTTTTTTTATATTTATCAACGAACGTTTGTCCCATGTTTTTTTATGCATCAATGGTAAATTGTGTCTTGTATTTTTATGCATCAAAGAAAAAAATATACTTTTTATTTTATTTTTAAATAAGTTGTTTAAGAAATTGATATTCAAAGAAAGTTTGCTACTATTTATTTTTCAATGAGATCATTATAATTATTTTGATTAAGGGACCTCTAAAAAAATTATTTTGTTATGGGAAGCAGAAGAAATATGAACAGATGAAAAGTTTCTTAAGAGGATCTGGCATAACTATCGACTTTGAAATTTTTGTGATGACCAAATCAAAAGAGGATTTGATGTAGTCATCAAATTTGATATATTTTACGATGACCAAACCAAAAAAGGATTTGACTTAGCCACCGACTATAAGATTTTTACAATGACCAAATCAAAATAGGATTTGATAAATCAAATTTCATATTTTTGCAAGGACTAAATTAAAAGAGGATTTGATGTACCCATCGACTTTAACATTTTTACAATAAGTTTGGTTTATCTCAAATAAGTTTGAGAAAGATCAAAATGTAGAATTTGTGTTCTAACAACACAAGGATTAAAAAAATGTACGTCGAGTTAACCCTCACAAAACAGTTTGTATTGATTAGTATATATATCCAAGCATGAAAGGTTATAAAAATTAGAAAATTGCTCTTTTCTCATACAAAATTGTTCACTCTCATACAAACTGACTAAAATATCTCATACGTAACTTAAATCACGTTCGTCTTATATCAACGTAAGTTAAGTCACGTTCAAAAATAACCTAACTTACATTGAATTTTTTTTCTTCACATGACTTAAGTCCGACTGCCTGCTAGCGTTGGTTGCTAGTTCTTATATCCTCATGTTGTTATTTTCTAGATGTCTGTTTGCTAGTTCTTGTTCTCTATATTTGTGTTGGGTGTTACTCTGACACGGGGGCTAGATATTTTATACCGGAATCTGTAGATCTTCATGAATCACTCAAACCACTTTTCGAATGACATTTGAACAAAATTGTGAGGGAGAAGATGGTGTTTTAATTGCTCTTTGATTTTCTTTTTCATGCATTCATTTATCCCTAGAATATGACGTTTATATTAAAACAACTTTTCTGCATGTTAATATGTGTGGTCCTTCTGTCAGCATGCCATAGTTGTCACATGGGGACAACAATCAAGGTAGGTACACTTAATTGAATGTCTTCTAATCTTAGTTTCGGTACATGATGCATTTCCGTCATTACTTTCCGACAAAAGGGTGTTTGAGACTTTCTCTTCATATAGTATGTGGGACTTTAAGTTACGTGGGATTTTTTTTCTTCTTCTTTCAATGTGTGTCACGTATGTTATTATCAAACGTGAATTAATTTACGTTGGTATAATGAAGGTGATTAAATTTACATGGAAAATAATTTGGTCGATCTGTAGGAGAGTGAGTAATTTTATATGAGAGAAGAGCAATTTTTTTGAAAATTAAATCACAAAACTCATTAGGCTATATCATGGTGAATCTCAAAAGAACATAAAATTATACATTTGAGCGTCTGATTCGACAATAGGTAGCATGTTATAACATGAAGATGATAATGGTGTCGAAAGGGCCATATATTATTTCAGTCAAGTCTTGAATGATGTTGAAACTAGATATATAGTCCTATTCAAAAATTGTTTTTGTGTCTGTATTTTTCGTGTATCAAACTTAAGCAATGTATAAAGTCTGTTGATGTTTATGTTTATTCGAACTTTGATTTTATTAAACATATGTTATCTAAACCAATTTTGTACAGTCAAATTGAAAAATGGACTTTGGCACTTGCTGGATATTCACTAACTTGCTGATTTTATTGTTGCTGATTTTATGTTGACTCATTGGTCAAAGAAACACAAAGTTATGTGGATAAAAAGCCATGAACTTTGTATTTTGATGGTTCTAGCCATAAAAAAAATACCAGAGTTCGTATATTTATCATATCTACTTTTAACATACCAACAAAATTCAAGTTTAAAATAAATGGTTATTGCTCCAATAATGAGGTTGAATATGAAGCTTTAATAGTAGGATTAAAAATTCTGTTACCAAGCAATGGGGGCAAAAGGTGTCGAAATAAAAGGAGATTCAGAATTGGTGGTGAAATAGTTAACAAAAAAATACAAATGTATTAGTGAAAATCTAATCATGTATTTTGTCACTGCTAATTCGTTATTAAAATATTTCGACTATGTTAATTTTCAACATGTGCCTCAAATTGAAAATCAAGAGGCATATGACTTGGCTCAAGTTGCTTGAGGATATAAAGTTTCCAAAGCAAAATTACAAAACTTAATTGAAATCAAAGATAAACTGGTTTCGATAGAATTATCCTTAACAAAATTGTCAATGCCAAAACTTGTGGGGGATGAGGGAGAAAATGATTTAGATTTCGACAGTCTTGAAATTTTTGTTTTGAAATTTTTGCCATTTACAATTTATCAAACAATGATTGGAAAAAACCAATTGTCGAATATCTTGAGAATCCCTCAGGAAGAGTTAGTCGAAAGTCTAAGTATAGTGCCTTAAGTTATGTAATAATTGGAAATGAGTTGTGTAAAAAGACTGTTGAATGAGTTTCGCTCAAATGTCTTGGTGAAAATAAGACATATTTAGCAATTTCCAGTGCACATAGTGGATCCTATGGTCCTCATCAAGGAGGTCATAAAATGAAATGGCTTCTATTTTGACAAGGTGTGTATTGGCTCCCTATGCTGAAAGATTGCATAGAATTTGCTAAAGGTTGCCAAAAATGCCACAAAAAAAATGCAGGGATACACCATGTACCAACAAGTCAGTTACATTCATTTGTAAAACCTTAGCCATCTAGAGGTTGGGCTCTGGATTTGATTGGTGAAAATCACATGTTAGGTTTTTAGACATGTATTGACTGCACTTTGTTAAAACATTATTTCTAGCAAGATGTTAGACACGATGTCTAACATGTTGGTACGACATCATAGCGTGCCTTGTTCCGCTTGCTTGGAGAATTCATTTTAAACGTGAAGATTTCCATATATTCTCTGAAGATTTGTTTCACATGAATAGTTGACCAAGAAAGCGTGTTTCTAGAAGAAGAGATAGACGGTTTATGCTTAGCGTGTTTATGAAGAATGTTGTTGCAACATTTAAGGAAACATCTGATATGCTTCAGAATACTTATGTTGAAATCTCGTGATTAGCTGATTGTTTAGCCCGATTTTTGCATCAAGCCCATTCAACAAGCATGCTATATAAAGGAAGACAAAAGACCTAATTGTGTACGTAAGCTAGAATTTACAAAAGAGTCTTTTAGGGTTTTAGTCTGTCTTTGTTATTTGTGAGTCACTCTTATATCACTTTGATATTAGAGTTGGACTTTGTAATCAAGTTGTAAAACTCTATATCTCTCTAAGCTTGTAAGCACGAGTTGATTCTTTGTATAGGAGAGTGTCTCCATATTTGTGAAAATTTCAAGGATGATCACTGGTTAGTGATTAAGAGGAAGTGGGAGGGAGATCTCTCATATCTAGGACTTGAGAGAGTCTTAGGTAGAAATTACACGGGTAGTGATTAAGTGAGAAGTTAGTAGGCTGGTGAAAGCTTTTATATATGCTTCGAACTGATACTACAATATTGAATTTCCTTCTTGGCTTGGTAGCCCCCAAATGTAGGTGAAGTTGCACCATACTGAGTTAACAAATTACAAACAGACTCAAATATTATATTAAAAACATTAATTATTGACTCATCAGATGTCCTTGAGTGCAAGCAAATCATGGAACTCGGTGATCAAGCAGGATTAACGAAAAGTTTCAGTGGACTGAGAAATTGCTATGAGAAGCTTGTCAAAGAGTTCATAGTCAATATTCATAAAGACTATGACAACTCCTTAAGGAAGGAATTCAAAAAAGTGTTTGTACAAGGCTGATGTGTGGAATTTTCTCCTAATGTGATCAAAATACTTCTGGGAAGAAAATAAGAGGTCTGTACAGAGTTAGACGCAACTAATAATCAGATTTTCCAGGAAATTACTGCTAACCAAGTAAAGAAATGGCCTGTGAAAGGGAAGCTGCTTGCTAGCAAGTTGAGTGTGAAATATGTTTTGCCTCATTGGATAAGAGCTGCTAATTCGGTACCCACAAATCATACCTCTACCATTGCTACTGGTTTAGGTAAGTTCATCTACGTTGTTGATACAAAGACCAAGTTTGATTTTGGTTCCTACAATTTTGAACAAACAATGAAACATGCTCACTCCTTTGATGTGAAGATGAATATAGCATTTTCATCATTACTTTGTCAGATCATCCTTAGTCAATACCCATGTATTTTAGTTAGCACTGATGTAGCAAGTAAGAGGGAATCTCCTCTTTCTCTGCACTATAAATTGTACAAAGGGACACATGTCCCAGATATTGATATGACATCCAGGAATGAGATTTCTAACCCAACATCTAAGAATGGATTTCTTGCTGAAATGAAGGAGATGTCTAAAGCTCTAGAGGAGACCATCAGAATCAACACTAAATGGAAAATTAGTGTGGACAAGATGATTATGGCCCTGTCAGCCAAAAATGGTGAACTAGATGAGGATGAAGGGATGGCAGAAGAAAATGATAGTGCTGCAAGCAACAACGATGAGGATGTGAAAGAACACAAAGGAGAATGATGATCAGGAGGACTCTGAAGCTGATCCTTGATTCTCTGTTATCTTCATTTTTTTTTCTTCCTTATTTGTGGGCGATGCCCTGATTTTTTTTAGCACTATATGTGCCTGGTCTGTAATATCCACACTATATGTTTTGCATTTTAACCTTCTGCTACTTTAGTTATTTTACGTATGCATGGTAGTTTGTCAAAAATTTTGGCTAAAAAGGGAAAGTAATATCTAGATGTTATGGTAGACTTACATTATGCATGTTGCTAAAGAAGCATTGCCCGAGGGGGAGCATAATTTTTTTTTTTTTTGTGTTCTACCATTGAGGGGGAGCTTTATCTGTTACTAGCCTGCTTATACATGATAGATTTATGCATGTATGTGCTTGATTAAAATGCATGTGGGTGTGTGTGTTCTGGTGAACTGACGTCTTACTAGATGCCCTAACATCTTAAGGATATGAGACATTTGTGTTTTATCTAATGCATTATATGTGGGAGTTTATTTCTCGCTGGGCTGATAAAATAAATGAGAGTTTATTTCTCTATGTGGAGTTTATTTCTTCTGATATTTTCTGTGAGGCTGGGTTCTATCTCTAATCCGTTGTTGCGCATGCCTCTGATGTGATGGATGATGTCTCAACATGTCTATTTGTGCATTATTTTTTAAGTAGTTCTTTTTAAATAATGTTGAAGTTCTTCTGTTATCTTCTTTTGAGCTGAATCCTTATGTTAAAATGAAAGAAGGTATGACCATATGATCTCTCTCTCTCTTTTGTTCATGATGCAAATATTGTTTTAGCTTAAATTTTCCAAAGGGGGAGACTGTTAGGTTTTTAGACATGTATTGGCTGCATTTTGGTAAAACATTAGTTCTAGCAAGATGTCAAACACAATATCTTAACATGTTGGTATGACATCATAGTGTGCCTTGTTCCACTTACTTGGAGATTCATTTTAAATGTGAAGGTTTCCATATATTCTCTGAAGATTTGTTTCACGTGAAGAATTAACGAAGAAAGCGTGTTTCTAGAAGCAGAGATAGACGACTTATGCTTAGCGTGTTTCTGAAGAATGTTGTTGCAACATTTAAGAAAACATTTGATATGCTTCAGAAAATTTGTGTTGAAATCTCGTGATTCAGCTGATTGTTTAGCCCAATTTGTACATCAAGCTCTTTCAGCAAGCCGGCTATATAAAGGAAGACAGAATACCTAATTGAGTACTGAAGCCGCAATTTACAAAAGAGACTTTTAGTGTTTTAGTCTGTCTTTGTTATTTGTGAGAAACTCTTATATCACTTTGATATTAGAGTTGGACTTTGTAATCGAGTTGTAAAACTCTGAATCTCTCTAAGCTTGTAAGCACAAGTTGATTCTTCGTCTAGGTGAGTGTCTCCATATTTTTGAGAATTTCAAGGACGATCACTAGTTTGTGATTAAGAGGAAGGTGGAGATGGATCTCTCATATCTAGGACTAGAGAGAGTCTTAGGTAGAAATTACACGGGTAGTGATTAAATGAGAAGTTAGTAGGCTGGTGAAAGCTTTTATGTATGCTTCGAAACTACTATAGTGAATTTCCTTCTTGGCTTGGTAGCCCCTAGATGTAGGTGAAGTTGCACTGAACTAGGTTAACAAATTACTTGTGTATTTAACTTTATGTTAAAGTAGTTATTTGTTATTTCTGATTTCCTGGTGTTCTTACATCCTGCGTGACATCTGATTTGTTATAACATCGTGTTCAACATCTGTTTTAACTGTGTACCAGAATGTCATCACCCTTCTTCATCAAAGGGCCATCATTACATTTTGGTTGGAATATACTACTTTACTAAGTGGATTGAGGCTATTCCTTTACCTAATTTCGATCAAGAGGCGGTGAACTTAAACTAAAATTAAGGATAAAAATTAAAATGCAGAAAGAAAAGAAATTTATAATGCAAAACGAAATTAAAGTGCATAAGAAAATAAAATAAGATGTTGGGGAGATGCAGATAATAAAAGGGGAGGCGCAGTAATGGAAAAACGAGAAAAAAGGGCCTTCAAAGAGAACAAAGGTGCTGGGTTGAAGAGAGAAAAAAAAAACGGTCAGACCGGTCTTGTTTAATGGAACAGGTCTAGTTTTTTATTAGCCTATAAAAACAAAATTATTTCGTTTTTCTTTCATTTGTAATTTCCCTATTCTCTCTCTTCTATCTCTAATCCAACAGATCCTCTCTTCTCTCTCTATTTTCTTCTTCGATGAGCTATGAATTTTACGGCGGTGGCTGGCCGGCCAAGCGTGGCGGCACCACCACTGAAAAACCAAAAAAAAAAAAATTTTAAAAAGGCTTTATTTTAAGAAGATTTCTCCTTCTCTTTCGATTTTTTAACTTAAAATTTTAAAATAAGGCTCAATTCGGCCTAGATCTAGAAAAGAGATTACTACCTTTTGAACTTTCTATTTGGATCGGTCTTGTGGTGTGGGACGGATTGGTTTGTGATGGGTGTATTCGGTTGGTGATTGAAGGTTGTGTCGAAAATTGGTTTCTGATGCTTTGTGTATTGTTGTTTTCGATTCTTGCAGGTTTTTGATGGATGAAATTGTGTGTGTTAATTCTGAGTGCAACTTCCACTCTTAAAGCCAAGAAAAATTTCATAAAAGGAAATCCATTTTAATGATATTGAACAGGCTTAAAGATGGAACTCGTTTTGTCCTGGATTTGGAAAGAAAAAAGTATTTGACCCTGTAATGCTGCAGTAGAAAGTAGCGTGGAAAAGAACTGGAAAATTTTGGGCATGGAAACAAATTTCGGACCTATTGAAATTTTTTAGGATTTTTTTTTTTACAAAAATAAACGATATTCATTCATTCAAATTGATAGAGTACATAAAGACAATACAAATCGAAATTCGCTAAAAACGAAAAGGATGAATGTGTGAACAAACTCACAACATCCATGTTAATAGCATAAAACGGAAAAGTACCTATGCCTACAAATATGACTAATATGACTATATTCATGTCTCCGGAAAACTCATGTCTCCGGATCTGCAACATTGACAACGCCAAAGTCATTGTCTTTGATCGGATCTGCACTTGCTCAAAGCTAATCTTTCTACCTAAATCAAATAAACACCGCACTAAGACGGGAAATCAAAAATACATCGCACAAATACGGGAAATCAAAACAAACAGAGTCGTTTAAAGACGGCAAAATCACAAAAACAAACAAAAGAAAACAGAAAATATGTGAAATCACTTATTCAATTAGGATAGAAGGAAAAACAATTCGGAGGGATGATTTTTTAGGATTTTTAATAAACAAAAATAGAAAACCAAATAAACAAAAACGAAAATAAACCTAAAATAAAAATAACAAATAAGATAAAAAATAAAAATAAAAAAGTTGGAAATAAAAATAAATAAGAAAAAGAAATAAAAAGACAAGTAATGAAGATAAAGTGAGAAGAGGGTCCGAATCAAAACCAAAATGAGGTATTTTAAATACCTCTCTGCCAAAATTTTCACTGAAAAGACAGAGAATACTCCAGGTCCGAGGACATGTGCCAGTGGGACCTTAGGTAAAAATTTGGGGTATGACACTCATTCTTTGAAGATGCAAACACCTTTTTGAAAAGTTCAAAATCTTTCTTAATTTTCAAAATTTCAGCTTTTAATTTGAGAATAGTTCTTTTTTGGGAACCAATATTTGGGGACCAATATTTTTAAAGGCATTCATAGCATCTCCATGCATTTCGATGAGAATATTTTTCAATTCATCGTAAGAGGGATTAAAATCAGAGTTCGAATCACTAACCTCAGGAGAATCACTAACCACAGGAGGCTTTTCCTTTTCTCCCATGAAGCAAAGGGTAACAACTTCATTTTCAGAATCACTTCGTGTAAAGGAAGTTTCTTCATCTTCCCACATTATTAAAGCTCTTTTACCTTTTGATTTCTCGGATGAGTTAGATTTGCCTCTAGTTTTGCGTAGTTCAAGACATTCATTCTTCAAGTGACCGGATTTACCACATCCATAGCAATTTGGACCTTTTTCATCCTCTTTGAGTTGAGTCTTCCTGTAGTTCCCCACGTTAGTTTAACATACCAAATGAATTTTCAAACTAGGGTTATGACTACCAATAGTCTTATATACTCATCCAATTGGACTTAGTTAACTTAATATCTATTGGGCTCAATATTATTCTTACTAACAAGTAACTTTCCTCTTTCTAATTCACTCAATTCTCCCGTTTTACCTTTTATCTATATTCTAGTAATTCCACAAAGTTACTACTAACCTCATAAAATAATCATCACCTCTAATTTACTTAAATGCCCTTCAATCCCTAAATTACAAAAATACTCTTAATTTCTCTATATCTAATAAAATCCAATTACCCAACTACTAAACACATCAGACAATTAAATAAATAATAAAACAGTTAAATAGATAATATTCTAAAAATTGGGTCATTACACACAACAACACGCAAGACACTAGGAATCACATGAACAACGAGGAAATGATTACTAGGTTCTTTAACAAGTTTCTAAGCTAGAACTAATAAACTTCTAAGCTAGAACTAATCAACATAAAAACATTATCAACATCATCAAATAAACCTAGCTAATAGACAACATCAAAACAAAAACCTATGACTAAAAGTAACTTCATCTTCAAATTAGATGCAATAAACATGACTAATACTTGTGAACTTACCAAACTACCAGCTAATAAGAAGGATATAGATGTAAAATAGGTTTTTAAGTTGAGGTATAAGCATAAAGTAAGGTTAGTAGCTAGAAGTTATATGCAGAAAGATATACTTGATCACTTTGAAGTATATACACCTCTGAAAAGACTAGAGACAATCAGATTGATAGTTGGTACCATTTAGATGTCAAGTCAACATTCTTAAATGGTCTACTTGACGAAGTTGTGTATGTCACACAACCTTCAAGTTTCAAAATTAAAGGAAAGGAAGATAGGGTATTTAGTTTACACAAGTCTCTTTAGGTATTGAAGCAAGCTTCACGAGCTTTGAATTAGAGTATTGACAATTTTCTAGTTGTTGATGATTTTATTAAAAAGGATAATAATATAGTATTATATATTTTTTCTTGTGGGAATATTTAAACTCTTTATTTGTACGTTATTATTTAGAAACATTTTCATTGCATTGAAAACAATTTAACCCATGGTTTTAATGTTCTTTAACCTCCAATTGAATGAATTAATTGGCTTAAGGTATGACCAAGTCAGAAACGGTTCACATTATGACTATATATAGTCATGAAAAATGCTTTTGACAAAAAAGGGATGAGAGTAATATAGTATATGTTTTTGTGGGTTGCTTTTGAATGAAAAACGTACTAATGAGAAATAATGAAAAATTTGTTTTAGCTTTGTATTACGAGCAATATTGGTATGATTGAGTGTGTTGGTTTGGTGAGTTTTCTTTGTGCAGAGAGTACTCACACACAACTTTGGAAGGGCTGTTTTATCCTGGGGACGACGAGGCAAGAAAGATCTGCTGCACCATTCAGGCAGAGCCGCGGAACGTCTTAAAGAGAGCGACCTAGTCCGCGACTCAGCCCAAATTTTGTATCTAACGAAATTATTTTATGTGTGTTAGAGTTTGATTTTTTACAGAAATGATTTCAAGCGTTTGACGTATGCAGCAACATTTTAAGTGTTCAAGAAATGTTCCAACACTAGTTCAACAAAAAAATTTCAAATGCAAAGCAGAGTATGGTGTAAAGGTGAAGAATAACAAAGGTAGTAATATGATGCTTATCTGTCTATATGTTGATGATTTAGTGGTAACTAGTAGTAGTATAGATGATATAGAAGAATTCAAAGGTCAAATGATGAGAGAATATGATATGACAATTATGGGAAAATTAGCATATTTCCTTGGAATGGAGTTCATTGATACTTCAGAAGGCTTTGTGATGCACCAAAAGAAATATTCTACTGATATTCTGAAGAGTCAAACATTATGAGTTGCAATTCTGCATCTACACCAGCTGAAGTGAATATGAAACTTGTAAAGAATGAAGATGAAGAGTTAGTTGACCCTACATTGCGATATCTATGTAAGTGTAGGCTATGTATATCTTATGTTGTTTGTATAATAAGTAAATTTATAAGTGAACCTAGAAGCTCTCATCTACTTGCAGTAAAAAGGTTTATGAGATGCATCAAAGGAACTTCAGGTTATGGTATATTGTTTCCTACAAATGCAAATGGAGTTACTATCAATCTAATTTCTTATTTAGATGCAGATTGGTGTGGAGATAAGCAAGACAAAAAAAGCACTTTGAGGTACTTGTTTAAGTTCCTAAATGCTCCAATATGATGGTGGATAATGAAAAACATGTCGTAGCTCTCTCAACCTATGAATCTAAGTACATAGCAGGTTGTCTAGCAGCATGTCAGACTATATGACTAGATTAAGTGTTAAAGTAACTGAAGATAATGGTTTGCAAGCCTATTGCACTGCTTATTGATAACAAATATGCCATAGATTTAGTTAAGAATCTAGTGCTACGTGGAAGAAGCAAACACATTGAAATAAGCATGTTATGTAAATAAGCATGTATATAAGCTTGTTGTAAACCCCTTTTAATGCTAATAAGAATAACAAGTTTACAATCAATATAACGTTCTTTTCTTCTCTCTCTCAATCCCTCCGTTCTCTTAGGGTATGTTTGGATTGAGGGTTTAGAAGAGGAAGGGAGGAGAGGACTCACTTTTATTTTTTTTAAATTTCGAATAATGTAAAATGGTTTTTTTTAAAATAAATTAAGTGTTTTTTAAATATTATATGATCATTTATCACGTTGATAATTCATTTTTCTAAAAATTATTTGATAATGTATGTAAGTTAAAAAAAGAAAAGTATGTCCTCCCCTCTCTTCACCCTCTATCCAAACACACATTTGCACTACAAGTAATTACTACTACGCTATCATAACCAAACACTCTCACAACCAAATGAATCTATGTTCAACTCTTATTGGGAGCAATGCTTAAATTTAATGTTTGACGTGTCTCAATTAAAATTACACATAAAATGTTCTTAATTTTTATGTTTCTTTATTAACACACTTAAAATGCCTAAACATAAAATTCGTTTTTAACCTACAAATACATTGGACCGACCCTAGAATATATTAACTAAACCGACAAATTAACTCTAACCACACAAGTTCTGTAAGAAGATGATTTAAAAAAATATCCACAACCAAACCTCCAAAAACAAGATAATAACATAAAATCATCACAAACTATGTGGCAAACCATATCACGATAAATTTAATGTATTTTACGCATTTCCTCCCTCCCTCCAAAGAAATTTTTTTAAAAGGGATTCAATATATTATAAAATTATACCGGTGTTTACATGGATTTTTGGGTAAACAACAAAATTAGTTTTAATTATTACAAGTATGATCAAACTACAAACCTGTGGACATGTTGTGCAATCTTTTTCCATAAAGTATATGAATATTCATTATATTCATAGGTTGTTTTATGAACAAGATGAAGAAAAACTGTAACTTGTACAAAAATAAATTGTCTTTCAACAGAGAAAAGTAAAAGAAATGCAAGTAAAAGAACTAAAAGTTTAAAACGCATAAACTTAAAGAAAATGTAAATTGCATTGTATAAATGTAAAGGTGGTTCGACAAATCAGATTACATACATTTTGTACGACTCTTTTCTCTAGACACTGGTACATCGAGTGCTAGAATTCTATAAGTGATTTGCGACCCTTTTTTCTTATGAAAAGCTACTATATTTACATATAGAAAGTAACTGCAACACCTAAAATTGCTAAAATCTGTTTGTCCCCGTCGAAAATTGCATGTCTTCCACGTGTCTGGACACTTGAAACCATATATGCATATAGAAAGTAACTGCAGCACCTAAAACTACTAAAAACTGTTTATCCCCGTCAAAAACTGCATGTCTTTCACATATCTGGACACTTGGAACCACTTCTTTGCTGAATCAACTGCTTGTTAGTTTCCACCTTTTTATTGAAAACTTCCAATGCTTTGTCGAAATGTGGCTTTTGTCGAATACCTTCTCAGAATCTTTTTATTGAAAACTTTCAATGGTTTGTCAAATTGTGACTTATGTCGAATACCTTCTTAGCATCTATCGAACTCAACAACTTTAGTTATGGATTTAGAGAATTTTGTTGTTTCAAACCTCTTTTCACTTGTTGAAAACATTAGATAAAAAAATTCAGGCTAACAACTCGATGAAGCCATGAAAGGGGAAAAAAAGCTAGTACAAAAGACAAAGCAGATTTAAGCAAGACCAGCCAACCTCACAAAGTAGATTTCCATTGGAAGAATGTTTTTTTTTTTTTATCTTTCAAATTATAGGTTGTCAAAAGGATAATTTTTTAGGATTACTACCTATTGGAAGACCATGAGAAGCATAAACTTCTATGTAATTTTTTTTCCCCATTTTTTCTGCGAGTTGGAATGCTTCTTGCACCTTTTCGTCGTCAATAAATTTGTCATTTTAAAAAAAACGCATAACGTTAATTCAAACAATAAGGATTTGATAAAAATTAACCTTCAAAGAACGCATAAACTCAACTTTTCTCATATCCTGAGAGTATGTAGCCCAACTTTTCTCATACATAATTGTTTAAATTAATAATATTGTTGATTTTTATGTTTGTTTTTTATTGAACACGTAGAAAAATGGGTTTCAAACAAACACAATGTTGGGAGAGTATGTAACACTTAAGTTCGATTCTAGAATGTCTATTTGGGAGGCAGCTCAATCCTGTATAAAAAAAATGTCTCACTTCCAACTCGAAATTAAATAACATAGCATGCTTTAAAGTCAAAGTTGTAGGGCAAACCAAAGTCACACCTCATCAAGAAGGAAAAGTCAGCATTTACTTAGCATTCACATATCAAGACTTTTTGTTTATGTTAGGCAATTGTACAACATCAAGAACATTTAGAAGATGCCAAAAAATAAGGTTAAATAATGCAAAGGCTCTGATGATTCGAACTACTTTGACTCATTGTGTGGATTTTAGGTATGTTTGGTGGGTAACCTACATCATTCAATCATTCCCATCGTATAATCAAATGAATCTCACTTAATAAAATTGAGAATAATATCCTGTCCATATCATCGTTGGTGTATGATTAGAACCAGAACCGGATTCTGGGGTGTAAACAGCTCTATTGAGCTGGACCTTTAAAATTTAAGGACTTCAATAATTTTTTATTTTTATAATGCATGTTGTAATAAATATATACTATTAACGCGTAAATAATTCTAAGCTTGCAGATATACTTTGACACTTGCAATTGTGTTGATTCTCCCATGGTTTTTGGGTTCAACTCCCACCTAGATTATAGTCTTTTCTTTTAATTATCTTTTTTGTTTTTTTTTTTTCGTCCAAACTTATAGTATAAAATAACTAACAACAAAATTATAGTTATATTCGTAAAAAATATAACAAAACAAATGTTATCATTTTTTTCTCTTTGAAAAAATTGAGTTTTTTTCTTAAGGGTCTTTCTTTATTTTGAGAGCCGGACCACAAATTTCATAGGAACGGGCCTGATTAGAACAGTCTCATGGTATCATTAATTTGTCGCTACTGAACTGAAATAATCGTTTGACATACAAAATTACCAGCTACGCACCAAATGAGCTATTACATGCAGCACTACACTACGTAAATTATAAAAGAGGCCACCTTAGTCATAAACAATAATATGATTTACATTTAACAAATTGAAAGCCACCTTAGTCATTTTTTTTAAGAAGCATAGGGCATCTTATCTTAGTCATTTAACAATTATTTTTTTGACAAATTCATGTCCATCAACAATGACAGACAAAATATTTAATTTTGTAAGGAAAAAATTCATTAATATAATTATAATCATGTTAACATATACTCTATGAACATATGTTAAGAAACATGCTTGGAAACTACATCACACCATAAGACGAGGCAATGATATGCAAATCACACTTGGAATCGTTCAATAACCGTATAGGTTTTTCACACATTCGAAGATCGTTAAGTCACCTTACTCAAATATTAACTCAAAAGGTTAGAGTATGAGTAAATAGTCAATTACACCTCTGAAATTGTAAGTTTCGTCAATTACCTCATTGAAATTAACAAAACTTCAATTACTCTTCAGAAATTGCACAACGTTAATCAATTCACCCCTCCGTCAAATTTTTCTGTTAGTCAACATGATGTTTTGCAAATACCCCCGAAGTTTTGCACTTATGTGCAAAATACCCTCTCAACTTGAAAATTTATATATATTTTTATCATTAAAAGTGATTGCATTATCACTGAATTGTGGAGCATATTAGCTAAGTTTTGACGATATACAACCATATATGTTCCTTTAAACGATCAAACATTAACCATGTATTAGAGTTTAATGATATGAAAGTCAGCATAGTAAAATACAACCACACTTGTCAGATGGAAAACTAATACATTATGAAACACATAAATAATATATGATTGACATAACTAAGAATTACCAAGATGTCAAAATATATGGCTTTGCTATTGCTAATTTTAACCACACCAAAAATTTCCACTTCCTTTATATTGTGAGTGGTGCACACCATCAACACACTTCTATCATTTTCAAGAAAAAAATACTTAAACTTGTTACTTCTCTCACTTTATAAAAGATCTTGAAGGATTCATGGTCTTTGATTAACGTCATGTTGGCTAACAGAAAAATTTGACGAAGGGGGTAAATTGATTAACGTTGTGCAATTTCAGGGGGAGTAATTGAAGTTTTCTTAATTTCAGGGGGATAATTGATGAAACTTATAATTTCACGGGGGTAATTGACTATTTACTCGTTAGAGTATTTACAGGTAGATCATCCTATCGATAAAGTCAATCACCCTCCTCCTATCCAACTCATCAATTGTGTCATAAAAATAGAAGAAAAATTTTAAAGAAATTAAAACGAAAAGTTTGTATATTTATAAGATAAAAAATATATTTAACCCTACAATTATATAAATAAAGACCTTAAAATTTTGTGGTTTTGTATGCATAATATAGTAATGAGTAGTGTCAGCAATACTCTTTTTTGAACACTCTCTCAAATACTCGCTTTTTTATTAAGTTAAATTAACAAAAATCTACACTTTAAAAATGAAACTCACATAAAATGATAGGATATAGATTGATTTCATTTAATAAAATAATGATCGTTAAAAAATGTTAAAAAGAAAATGTTCTTAATGTTCCTTATATACTAATATATTAATTTCCTATGGCTGCTGGATTCCGTCCCCTTGTGATTAGACAGTAACCAATAAAAAAAGTTACACGCAATTTCATGGTTGTCCAAGTAAGTTGTAACATACTCAAATTTCAAAATAACAGTTGATGCAATGATAATGACATTTGATACCCTTATCATTAAAACTACACATGTAATCACCTAAACAATTTGGCTAAGTATTACTGTGTAATCAAAATCAAAATGATGTACATTTAGGATCTACAAGTCAAAGTAAAGTATGAGTATCCCTAAACCAAAAGAAATTCATTGTATGAGTAAACCTAGCCACTTGTTGTACATACAATATGATTTAAATTTTACATATAATTATTACACCCATCTTTAAATATAATATCTTATGAATTACTTCATTTTGTCTTTTTTTTTTTTTTTCGGTTAC
>Ga0099826_10000753_pt1 | contig 17065 bp, 9 predicted proteins | sample Mtrugardesep15_FD_76830 | JGI IMG/M metagenome (GOLD analysis project Ga0099826, IMG submission 76830) | Root nodule microbial communities of legume samples collected from California, USA - M. trunc garden sep15 | ecosystem: Host-associated > Plants > Roots > Nodule | place: USA: California... | reverse complement strand
TTAAATTTATATTTTCGAGTATTTGGTCCGTCCAAGCTCATGTCCTCACGTGGGTCCATTTTTCCCTGTTTCTTTTTCGTATGGGACATTTTTTCAATACATAAGGGACACTTTTTTACTGTGTTAAATGATTTCATTTTTCTTCATGTGCTAAATTAAGTGCTCTTGCCTTGGTTTTTTTGCAGGTTAGCTACACATTGTAGGCTTTTCAGCACAGATTAGGTATGGTTTTATTTTTCATCTTCTCAACCCAACGTTCTTAAGCAATATACAAAAGCATCTACTCTTAAGGGCTCAGTTTTAGTCTTAAAATGTATAATTGCATATAGACAACTTGGATAACATATTGTACTGATTTTCTAGACCTTTCTTTATTTTCACATGTGAGTTAGACAATTTTTGATTGAGTGATTTGTGTGTGTTCTTTGCTTTAAAGTAACTATTTATGTTGGAATCTTTTTCTATTAGAGCTGATCATTGGAAATTTCAGACTACCTATTTCTATTAGAGCTGATCTTTACTTTAAAGTAACTATTTATGTTAGAATCTTTTTATATATGATGGCCAACCATGTTTTGTTATTTTGGAGGGTTAGATCGACAAAATAGAAGTTGATTAATTATATGATGAGTTAGAAAGATCTAATTGTTTGGTGGTATATTTAAATATGATTGTTGGGTTAAATAAAGAAATTTAAGTGTTAGTATCCCTAATATGAATTAGTTTATAAATTAGTAGGCATAAGCCATACTGAAAAAATGTGGCAAAGGCCTTTAGGGAGGTATTTTAATGTTTAGCCACAAATCAATAAGTTAAGTTGTAAGACAGCTTGAAATTTCAAGAACTATACCTTCCTAGTGTCTCCTTGGGCATGGGTAGGTTTTCTATAAAATTATGTTTGAACATTGATGATGGGAACCTAGGAGTGCACGGGATGGGCTAAAATATATTAAGGCTAACACATGTCATTTCAGGTGCTTCTTGCTGCATAATTATGTAAAAAAAGGTAGTTGAAAAAGTGTACTATCAATTTAGAGACACGTAGGCTCAGATTTGATTTGTACTTTTGTATGCTCAAATTTGATAAAGGGGATTAGGAAGCCTAAGTGAAGATTTTAGACAAATCTAAGATGAGATTTCCTTTCTTACCAAATCTCTGTAGCTTTAAATCTCTATTAAGGTTTAGACAAAATCTGAGAGCTATAACCAACTTGGAGGTGTACTCTTCTGGGGTTCAATGGAGTACTGATTATATGTGTTTTAACAGTTGATTATGTTAATTTGTTTGTTGTTGTTGAATATTGATATTCATATCTACATTTTCTGATTTGTATTGCTTTAATCTATCTATGCAATGCAGGAGCTTAATTCAAGTAAACAAAGGGTGAACTTTGAAAACCATCGGTGCACAAGACAACCGAACCGAGGCTTTCATTTGTTATTATGAAATCTTAGGGGGCTACATTTGGAATGTAATGTGTTTGACTTCTTTTGCACTATAAGCTGATGTAATATGTCATGAAATGTTTATTTGTTAATTGAAAATATTGACAGCTTTGTTTGTGTGATTCACCATTAGGCACTATCATTTCAATCACAATGTGTTTTCATAAGATTAGGGGTAATATGGCCTCTCATGCTTGTATTACTCTACCTTGCAGTAGTGATCACATGTTCAGCTTCCTGTAGGATAATCTAAACTGCTTATCAAAAGTGTGATAGAATTGAAACAGCAATCTTAATAGTATAATATATGTAATAGAAGATGCTGCATATTTTCTAAATGGTGAGCAGGAAGTTAGAATGCAGTGCTAGCAGCTATGCAGATTTTGGCAATTAGCAAAAAGTAGTAACTTGGTACAAATTCTGCAGTTGACTCTGACACTTCTACAATTGGTTTATGGTATGTTTGGTTCCGTATTACAAAACCACAACAACCCTTAAAACCGCGTACCAGTGCCATATTTACCGTGAATTTCAGAATTCATGATTCCTGGTTTTTGCTTGACGCGTGAATAAAATACATATGGACGTGACATTAAACTTTTCAAAACCCACAAACTGTAGTGTAGCTAGCAGCCAAGATAAAAAAATACATGTAAGTTTACTTTTCATGAAATTATTTATTATTTACATGTTCGAATCTATCAACAGGTTTGTTCACCTTTAAAAAAAAACAGGTTTGTTCCCTTGGCAATTTAAAAATAACGATTAGCAGTGACACCATTTCTTTATATGGAACAGTGACGAAAGGTCAATTTGTTAAAGCACTCAATATTTAAAGTAGAGAGAGATAAGTAAATTTTAATCAACTAAACCACGCTACTGTAATTCTCATAATTGTGTCAGCATATATGCCAGTATTAGAACAGATTTTTGTGAGCAGGGATGTGAAATTTGAACAAGCAAGCAACTATGTGAAATTATGGATGAAAGTTATAAGGAAGAACTGGGAATTAAATTAGATTGAGATGCTCATCATGAAAGTGATGTAGTCATATCAACTAGGTCAAATTATTTGTTCCTATTGACCTTGACTTCTGACATTCCACGACCCTTTTGAGACTCTTTGAATCAGAGAATGATTCGACAAGCTCATCTTCGATTGTTCTTGCTTTTGACTGATCACTCGATCAACTATTTAAACATGGAAAATGCCAATTTGTGTCTTTAAGGCACAAGTTAGGGAGTCAAATGCAGAAATTTTTTGTTGGAATTTGTGCATTAAATTTAATTTTTTAACTTTTAATTAATTGAATGCACAAATTTTAAGAGAATATTTATATTTTTATGTTTCTTAACATGTGCCATAAAAACACAAGTTAGCATGACTCTTTAAACATTGGTTCATCCACAACTAACAATTTAGAATATTTTTAGGTGTAAATAAATTTTAACTATTTTTTTTTATCTCATTATGCATATTTATCTCTTTGCAATAAATAATTAAGTGCTTTATTGATAAAATAGTATCCGTTGACTCAAAGGATATTGGAGTGTTCAATTTTTTATTTTTTGGGATGCATAATATTGCAGTCCTTGTAGGAAGAGTACTGAACAATGAACTTGTGAAGAGTGCTAAAGAAGAATTAAATCTTTATTTAAAAAAAAGATGAAATCATCGACCTCTATATTAATGATCACAGAAGGCTTCATTATTATCACACTCATTCTACAAACTAAGTCAAGTGCGAAGAAAAACAAAAAACACATGGAGAAGAAGACACTACTGCATCTTCCTCACGAGTTGATTATCGAAATTCTGTTGAGGTTACCGGTGAAGTCTCTTATACGTTTCAAATGCGTTTCTAAGTCTTGGTTTTGTCTTATCTCTGATCCTCATTTTGCAAATTCGCATTTTCAACTTACTGCCCCAACACACACTCATAGAATTCTGCTCATATCAACTTTAGCTCCTAAAATTCTATCTATAGATTTAGAAGTATAGCTTAACGATTTTAGTGCTTCTGCTTCCCTGAACATCAATTTTTTGCATCCCCAATCTTATTTTCATATTAAAGCTTCATGCAGAGGGTTTATACTTTTGCATACTAACTCAAACATCTACGTTTGGAATCCATCTACTGGACTTCACAAACAAATACCTTTGTCTCCTATTGATTCGAGGTTAGATGCCAACTATTTATGTTATCTATATGGTTTTGGGTATGATAAGTTAAGAGATGATTACTTGGTGGTTTCAGTGTCCTATGATACAACCTTAGATGGTATTCATTCGCGTTTGGAGTTTTTCTCAATGAGGGATACCAAGTGGAAAGAAATTGAGGGTACTTATTTCCCTTATGTCAATAATTATACTTCTAATAATGCGCCTAGAATAGGGTCACTCGTTAATGGGGCTCTTCATTGGTTGACTTTACATGAAGATTTAATGATGGATGTTATTCTTGCATTTGATTTAACTGAAAGGAAATTTTTAGAGATGCCTGTTCCAGATGGTTTTGACCAAGAACTTGAAGGTTGTGATTTGTGGGTATTTGGAGAATTTCTTAGTCTATGGGCTGTGGGGGAGGATATAGTTGAAATATGGGTGATGAAAGAATACAAAGTGCATTCTTCTTGGACTAAGACTCTTGTTCTGTCTCTTGATGGCAATTTCATTCCATACTTTTCTCCATTTTGTACAGTAAGCGGTGATATTATTGGAACAAATGGTGGTACTGAATTGGTGAAGTATGATGACAAAGGCCGGTTTCTAGAGCACCGCCCCTATTGTAACGACCCAGGTGGATCCCAAGTGGCTTTATATACGGAGTCCTTGCTTTCACTCCCTAGTAACAGTGCCTGATAACAGTGTGCAAGTTTAAGAAGATGGGCAACCCGGTGCACTAATGCTCCTGCATACGCATGGTTTGGGAAGGGGTCACTGAAACAAACAAAAAGAATGAAGCTGTGAAATACCTTTTTCTTGATATTTATTCGATGTAAAAGTTAGTTATACTAGTAAATTACACTGGTTAGTTGTTGTTCTCATTGGCTATAAAAGCCTTATGTACTCCTTGATATATTTTATTCTCTCTTATTAATATAATTTCCATTTTACTTTCCTCTACTTTTCTCTTATCAATAACTTCTGTAGAGAATAGTAATATGGTATTAGAGCTAGATTTAACTCCAATGTGCAAGAGTTGGATTCCTCTTGCAATGCCTATAATGACTGCATTTCATTGTTGCCACTTGAGCATAATTCCTTTTTTCTCCTATATGTAAGATGAATCCTAAATGACATGTTTGAGATGTCCTCAAATGCAATGAATACTGTGATTGACACTTTGGGAATATCCTGATAAGTAATGGCTCAATGTCCTAAAAAACTCACAAAATGCATATCCTTAAATAAGGTAACACCTTCAAGGTCTGGTCCTTCTGCTTTAGTTTTATAAGATTAACCATGACCATTGAACCATCTTGGAACCTACTTTACCTAGCTGTCCGTGTGATCCTTCTCCTATTAGATTTGATGGAGGAAAGTTGTTGGTTGCATCTTCAATTTCTTCTATTGTGAAAATACTGTAAGGTGGTAATCCAAGTACAGTTAGCCTCATTAGCCAAGGAGCAGTACTCCTTGCATAAATATTTGGTCTTTTATATGCAGTGACAGAAACTCTATCATCAACTGTTCTATCTATTTTACTATTTGCTCTTTCTTCTTTGGACTTTCTCAAAATGAACAGAAATAATGGAATAAGGCCGTCGATTTCTTGCAATATGAAGATGGATATTGATCACTGAAACTTCTAGTTGACAAACAATTCGCAGAATAAACTCTGTTTCGATTTGAGGACTTTGAATCAATGCAGGATGGCGATTTTCCTTTCCGAAGTTTGTGTGAGAGATCAACAAATGTTAAAGAAGAACCAATATCGAGATTAAGAACTGCAAGAGTGTGCCACATGGGATGACTGATGAATCTAATGGCTACACCAGGTTGCACTGTCGTATTCTACTTGGTTTTTCTACTTTCATATTTTCTTTTCCTTAAAATTTCTAACGTGCTTCCCTTTTTCATAGATGTTTGCAAATATTTAGTCTACTTCCTTATGGCTATATGGCTGTCCTTAAAATGTCTGTAGCCAAACACGAAGAAATCTGTGTGGAAAGTGCTTTTTCTTTCTTTTATGTCAAGTTCCTTTTCTCTTTTTTATTCTAGTGCATGCCTTGTTGTGCATATCGGAGAATATTTTGAATCTGTATTTTACCTGAATATCAAGTAGCAATGGTTTGAAATATATCATGAATTCATAATTTATAGTGAAAATTGTTTATACATATAAGATGTTTGCTGGCTTCGAATTTGAGTTAGATTGACAAAAATAATGTTTTAAAAACAAACAGAAAGTTTGAACTTGTTGTTAATGATAGCAGAGATAAAAGTTGCAAGTAATGAGCATGCAGAAATAGGAGCATGGATGAAAATTATGAGAATGATCGTAGCTATTGCAAATCATAGATGATGAAAATTATGAGCTAGATGTCAAATCTTCAATCTTGTAGTGAGCAGACACTATTTTTATGGATTAAAGAATGCAACACTCTCACTGTCATTGTCTAAGCAGATGATCTCATTTACACCGAAAATGATAACTGCAAAACTCTCATTGTATATTAGTTATTCTACTTTAACTTTATTCTTTTTCAAAGGTGATCCTTTCTCAGTCAGAAAACGATTTGGGATGATAGATAGCAAGTCTGTCGAATATCCCATAGTGCCAAGAAGCAAGCTATGCGGAGATGAAAATGGTGTTAAAGTGAAAGAGATACATTACAAGAAATGGTGGGAAACAAGAAAGCATTAAAGGGTCTTCAAAGATGTTTACTATTTGTATTTGTCAAACAAGAATTTAAATCACAAGTTGAATTTTCTTTCCACAAAGTATCTTTTTTTGATCATTTTTAACTTAAATCTAGCTTAAACGACAGAATGTTTAGTGGGGCTTCAGTATGCTGCAAAGCCACTATCAATGAAGCAGGTCAGTTTAAGCATCAATACATACTGTTTTGTACCAATATATAGGTGCTGTGTAAAAGTTTTCCTTGCTTCAATCTTATAAATTCTTCGCAGCGACAGCATGGTTTTTGAAAATTTTAGAAGACCCTCCAAAATTGAATGAGTGGAATTTAATAAACCATAATTTGAAGTCATTTAGCAATTTTTTAGGGAAAAGAAGCAAGTTTCAGGGCATGTACACAAATACTTGGAATAGAAATGATTGACATCAAATGTTGCAAAATGCTTACGAGTATAAAGATTGACATGTAAGTGGTAGTTTTGATAGGTGCAGTAAACTATTCCCTCTTTTATGACAAGATGCAGATGTGTTAAAGAAGTTGTTATTGCTACTCAGTAGGAACTACTTCCATCTCTAAGTTGTGTCAACTAGTCATGAAACCATTCCTTCTTTTCTTGATCGCCCAAAACTGATTAAGAAAACTAGTTCCTATGATTAATGCAGCATATGAATCTAAAATCAAAACATTTTAGATGAATAAAGTAAGCCGCAAAGACCATAAAAAAGTGGGATATGTGAAGGCCAGAAAAACAATGCCTTAGAAATTGGAATTGGTTAAATCCTGCATTTTCTATACACAAGATGAGAATAAAATGAGTTGTATTACAATGATAATCATAAGTAACTGACTAACTGTATCTTTGAGGAGGCTATGAAACATAGTAATGTGTTGTAAGAGCATATCTCTAGACTCATCGTGTTTGCATTTTCCTTCATGAGTGTTCATCTACATATGCCTGCAAATGCAATGAAAATCATAAGTAACTGAAATTGGAATATAACGTGTTGTAAGATCTTTAATTTTTTTTTTATTAAAAAAATCAATTTTGTCATTTAAGTGTTTGTTTTGGATTTTTAGAAAAATCATTTTATAAAAAAATATATATTTTGACTCAAATAAAAAGTTATTATCTATTTTTTCTTCAAAAACAAAGAGGTAACAGACGAACACAAAAAAAATTGGATAATAAACAAACACAAATAAATTAAGATGTTTCTAACGCAAAATCTATTTTTTTTAACTAAAATAATGCACCCATGATTAAACCTTTTATTGCATGCACTCATTTATGATATCATTTGAGGCATATATTGATAGCAAAGTTTTGCGCAAGGTTTCCACCAAATTACATATATTCAGAATATATCCGTATAAAGTTTAGGATTAAATTTGACCCAAAAAAAAGGTTAGCATTAAATAAGTTTTGAGACAAATATAATGAATTTTGATTTTAGTTCATAAAAAGTAAAACAAGATTTTTTGACTGAAAAATCCTTCTGGGATGTATCTATTGGAGGAGTTAAAATTAAAAAACGTCATTCTAGAATTATCTTTCGAACTTTTAAGGGGGCCTAAGAGACATATAGGGGCCTAAAAAGATTAAAGTTCCTCCTTTTGGAAGGATCTTTGACTAAAAGATGGTGTTTTACGAGTTAGATTTAGTCCTCTGTTTGATTTTCATGTCGACACTAACATTTTAGTGGCTGAGGTGAGGAGATTAGGTTAGGGGGGTACGGGAGCGGGGTGGACATGGAAGATGAGACTTTTTGTATGGGAGGATGAATTGGTTGCGGAGTGTCGTACTTTCTTGATAATTTTTTTTAGAATATTTTGTTGCGGATGCTTGGTTGTGGAAACTCGATCCAGTATAAGGTTATTTAGTAAAAGGAGTTTACAATTTGTTGATCACTAATGATCAACAAGCTCAATCACCATTCCTTGACATTAATTGAAATAAAGTAGTGCCTCTAAAAGTATCTATTTTTGCGTGGAGATTGCCGAATAAATTTTTTTCAACTAAGGATAATTTGGTTCGGTGTGGATTTTTTCATAGGTTCGCTGCTTTGCTCAGGTGGTTGCAGGTAGGCGGAATCAATTAATCATTTGTCCTTGGAATGCATATATTTTGTGAATGTCTGGTTTGTTATTCTTTAGTGGTTGGGGATCTCTATTGCGCTTCCCTTTGATATTGGTTTGCATGCCTTCTAGTTTGGTGGAACACATCTTTTTAGGAAACATACTCGTACATTCCTTCAATTAATTTGGATGGCAGCTACTTTGATCATGTGGAAGGAGCATAACCTTTGAACTTTTCAAAACAATGAGTCCTCTGTAACTCAGATTGTTGAAAAAGGTGAAACTTCATCGCTGATGGTGGCTTAAGGTGTATAACTAATTCTTTTTTGGCTTCCATGCATGGTAGGCTATTCTATCAGTTTGATTAGGATATTCCACCTTGTAATTGGGTGGTTTTTGTTCTTTTTGCTTCTTGTTTTTTGTGACATTTTGTTGGTTTCCTCGTCAGGCACACATGTGCTTAACTTGGCTTCCTCATTTCTATTTTTTTTAAATTTCTTTTGGCTTCTTAAAAGTAAAAAAAATTGTAAAAATTATTTTTAGACAAAAACATACAATGGTCTTTACAAATATGACTTGGTTGGGTTTTGGTTCTTGCAGAAAAAATTGAAATATACCCTTGCAAAAACTTTTGTCTTTTTTTTTTTGAATAAAAAAACTTGTCTTTTAAAAAAAGTCATTTGGCCCACTTTCAAGATGATTTGGCACATGATGACCGTACATGACTATCCGTCGTGGCAATTAGCTTGAATTAAAAATAAAATAAAAAAGTGGTTTTATTTTTTTTCTCCTTCTTTTAAAAGATAAAAATAAAAATTTAGACGAGGTAATAAAAGATATGTATCATCTTAAGAGATATTAGTTTCGATAATAATCAATTATTTTGATTTCTAAATATGTAACGTGCAGTTATAATAGTCTCTTCATATATTAAAATTTCAAAATAGTCTATAATTATGCAGTATGTTAATCAAAATAGCTTTTTACGATTAATATTGTCATATTAATCATTCAATATACTTGTTAATTGTCATACCAATCTCTTTAAATAGTTTAGTTATTATCGTATCAGTTCATATATTGAGAAACTATTGTTTTAACTTGAGGGATTATTTGGACTAACAAAGCTCATAAGACTAATTTAGAATTTTGATCGAGACCACTTACTCGTAAGGGTTAGTTTTTAGATAAAAAATGAAGCCGAGCCATATGGTTTCTCGAAGAATTATCGAAACGAAGAGAAACAGCCGTCACAAAGGAAGAATGCGCATAAAGAAGAAGACATACATGTATCTGCCTCACGAATTGATCATCTTTATTCTGCTGAGGTTACCAGCGAAGTCTCTCATTTGTTTTAAATGCTTTTATAAGTCTTAGTTTTCTCTTAATCTCACGGTCACTCTTTAATAATGGATCTATTCGTTTGGTTGGGTTGTCGTTATACTTCATTCATGGATGCTATTGTTGCCTTTGATGTAATGGAAAGGAAACATGTAGAGATGCCTTTTCCATATGGTTTTGAATTATAGTTAAAAATGCATGTATCAGTTTTTTTATCTTAACTCTTCATTTAGCCGGAGAGTTAATAAAAAAAAAAGAATCATATATCAGTTTTAACTCTCTTGTATAAAAAAAACAAAAACTCATTCACTCCCTCTCTAGTCTATACACATTACTTGCCCCCTTCTCAAATAGACCTTGTTCTGTCGAAGAGGACAAAGACGCATGGAGACGAATCCACTGCCTCACGAATTGATCATCCTTATTCTGCTGAGGTTATCGGTGAAGTCTCTTATACGTTTCAAATGTGTTTGTAAGACTTGGTTTTCTCTCATCTCCGATCCCCATTTTACAAATTCACATTTTCAACTCACCACCACAACTCCCACTCGTAGAATTCTGTTCATATCAAGTTCAGATTTTCAAATTCGATCTGTAGACTTAGAAGCATCGCTTCATGATGATTCTACTTCAGCTTCCCTCAATCTTGATTTTCTGCGTTCTGAATCATATTATGATATTGAAATTAAAGGTTCATGTAGAGGGTTTATATTGTTTCATTGTGCTTCCAGCCTCTACCTATGGAATCCATCCACTGGGTTTCACAAACAAATACCTTTGTCTCCATTTGGTTCCAATTTAAATATAGAACATTTTTATGGTTTTGGGTATGATCAGTCAACAGATGATTACTTGGTTGTTTTAATGTCCTATGGTTTTGGAGATGACCAGTCAACAAATCATTACATCCCTTATATTCCATCAAACTTGGAGTTTTTCTCATTGAGAGACAATACATGGAAAGAAATTGAGTGTCCTGATCACTACCCTTGTAGTAGTCCCGTTGATGATTATTCCGGAGTAGGTTCCCTTTGTAATGGGGCTATTCATTGGTTGGCTTTTCGTGATGATTTAGAAAAGGATGTTATTGTTTCCTTTGATTTAACAGAAAGGAAACTTTTAGATATAGATTTTCCAGTTGATTATTATAGCGGTTTTATTTGTGAACGTATGGATTGTGGTTTGTGGGTATTTGGAGAATTTCTCAGTCTATGCGCTAAGGGTTATCGTAATACAACTGAAATATGGGTAATGAAAGAATACCAAGTGAATTCGTCTTGGACTAAGACTCATATTTTTTCTAATGATATCCTTTACATCTGGTACTTTTCGCCAATTTGTTGTACAAAAAGTGGTGATATTATTGGAAGAGATGGTGGTACAAAAAGGTTGGTGAAGTATGATGACAATGGACAGTTGCTAGAGCATTGCTCCAATTGTAAGGATTCATTTGATGGATATACCATGTATACAGACTCTTTGCTTTCACTCCCCGGTGGCAATGAGAAAGCTTAAAAAGATGACACAAACAAGGAGAATGAGGTTTTGAATTATTCTCCTTCACCATTTTCTTGATATTTATTATTATATTGTATTATCTACTGTTGAGTGGCTGCATTTGTATGGTCGTATGACTTTAATTGCGTATCTGCATTTGCAATATAAATCAGTATGCCGTATGAGCTTATTTAATATGTTCTGAACTGTTTATTGCTCAGCTATTTAAAACGAGTTTACTGAAAATGTTGACAACTTCAATTGTCCGTGTGATTCAATGTTACTTGTGAATGTGTAATTGAATTAAGTTCTAATGTATGTTTTGGTCGCTGCGTGAAATTGTCTATGTGGCAAGTTAGTTTGATAAGTTTTAGCATGTTAAACAAGATCAAAATCACTTTGACTCAAAGCGCTTCTTAAACTTTTTGATCATAGCCACGTATGTATTTGAAAGAACAAGAAGGTTCTTTTTGTTCTCTAATATTGGTGGTCTCTAGTAATTTTGTTTGTTGTCATTTCTCTGTTTCAAACCACAAAAAGGAAAAACTAATTTCATATTAATGAACTACACATGATCTGTTAAATGAATTTTACGACTTTATATCATAAGAAACATCAAAATTGAATCAACCCATGATCATGAACAATTACAACTTAGACTTTTCATATGCTATCCAATGAATAAAGTCATTACCATGGGACACAATTATTCACTTATAGCATAAAAAATGAATTACAGGGAGAAGAGTCATTGTTACTAAAAAAAGCCCTACAAGTTCTGGGTAAAACAAAAACAAGATTTTTTGTTAAAATTCAACACTTTTGCATGCCCTTTTCTGAACCTAAGTTTGAAGTGTTTGGTTGGTGGTATATTTAAATTTGATTGTTGGGTTCAATATCTGATACGAGTTAGCTTTTAAATTGGTAAGCATAGCCAATTCTGAAATAATATGGCAAAGGCCTTCAGGGAGGTGTTTTAATTTTTAGCCACAAATCAGTAAGTTAAAGTTGAAAGACAGCTTGAAATTTCAAGAACTATATCTTCCCATTGTCTTCTCGGGTATTGGTAGGTTTTCTACAAAACCATGTTTGGACATTGATAATGGGAACCGAGGAGTACATGGAATGGGCTAAAATAAATTAAGGCTTACTTGCTCCATAATTATGTAGAAAAAGATAGGCTTAATTGCAGTTTTAACCTTCTAACTTTCACAAAGTTGCGATTTTGGTCCCCTAAGAAAAAAAACTACAAAACGGCCCCCTATGTTTTGCATTTGTGGCAGTTTTGGCCCCCTATGCCAATTTTGACTTGATCTACACTGACGTGACACCCTAAGTGAGGTACCACGTGTTTTTTTTGTTTTTTTTTTGCTTGGGGGATCAAAACTGCTACAGATGCAAAACTTAAAGGTCCGTTTTGTAGTTTTTTTCTTAGGGACCAAAATCGCAACTTTGTGAAAGTTAGGGTTAAAAATGCAATTAAACCAAAAAGATACTTGATCTAGTTTGTTATCGATTTAGAGACATGTAGGCTCAGATTTGATTTGTACTTTTATGCTCAAATTTGTTAAGGAGGATTAGGAAGCCTCCGTGATGGTTTTAGACAAATCTATGATGTGATTTCCTTTCTTATCAAATCTCTCGAGCTTTAAATATCTTGTACGGTTTAAACAAAACTTGAGAGCCATAACCATCTTGGAGGTGTACTCTTTTGGGGTTCAACGGAGTACTGATTATGTGTTTTAACAGTTGCTTATGTTGATTTGTTTGCTGTTGTTGAATGTTGATTTTCATATCTACATTTTCTGATTTGTATTGCTTTAATCTATCTATGCAATGCAGGAGCTTAATTCAAGTAGACAAAGGGAGGACTTTGAAAACCATCGGTGCAGAAGACAAATGATGCTTTAATTTGTTATCATGAAATCTTGGGGGCTACATTTGGGGTGTAATATGTGTTTGACTTCTTTTGTACTATGAGCTGATGTAATATGTCCTGAAATATTTATTTGTTAACTACTTGTATAATATGTGTCAAAAAAAATAAACTACTTGTAATTTGTTAATTTGAAATATAGACAACTTTGTGTGACTCACCATTAATTATTTATGCAAATGAATCTGGATTGAGTTCTAATGTATGTTTTGGTCACTTCTTGAAATTGTTTTGAAGCCAAGTTTAGGAGTTGTAGGAAAGAAAAAGAGAATAAAAATGGTGGAATGTTTTCAAAATGCATGAGTTGGTGAGGAATTTGAGTTCTCAATGAGTTATTTCTCAAAGATAATACTCGCAAGATAGTTCTCTATTGAACGGGATTCAGGGCCTAATTTAGTGCAACTAAAATTAATTTGTTCAAGAGAGTCTAATCTTTTGAGATTATGTACACTTCCATTGAAAACATAATCAGTCAAAACAAGACTCTTGAGATTTTTGAATGAGGAAATTGATGATGGAATTTTATCATACATGAAATTTGATGTAATGTTCTAAACTTCAAGAGACTTGATCTTACTTCTTTTTTATGGTAATGGACCCCACAATCCAAGTGAAACCAATGGCAAACCTTCATATTTGAAAGCTTTGTCAAAACAGTAAAGAGAGAGTCAATAAATAATTTATCTGAAAGAGTTTCATTTGAATTCTAAGAAACTAACATAGTTCTTTGAAATTTCGAGTATTTTTTTTCTTCCAATGATTGTTAATTTTGCTACTAGACATTTCGAGAAAACAATCTTGAGAGAAGGTGATGGAGGGATCTTGCATAAGTTTGTGAGATTGGTCCATCATTGAAGAACTTGAGAATATTCGTGAAGCATTTGAACCGGAGAGAAGGTGCAATTGAAATTCGAGTAAGAAGCACAAGAATAGTTGCAATGATTGCAGATAACAAGAAGTACAACAACTACAACATATTTGATCCATGCATACAAATTTGAGAAAGATTTACGCTGAAGGTAACAAGAATTACAAAGAAACAAAAAAAAACTTCAAATTCAAAGACACTGAGCTAAACTTACTATGTAGCAATTTAAAGTAGTTTTTCTCTTAAGAAGCCAACTTGTTCACCGAAATTGGCATCGAGGAGAATCAATCATTGACAGGAGCACACTCTAAGGGTGACAAGCCAACACCACCAGACCAACCCAAGTTGGTTAGCAATTTAAAGTGGTTGAGTCATGATCCAGAGGGCAAACCAGTTCGATTTCACTTTTGAAAACAGAGTCAAAAGGAAATGACTTTATATGACTTCTTCATGTGATGATGATGTGGACTTGATTTGTTCTGGATGTGCTTTCTGAATTTTTTTCTCTTTTCTGTTTGGACATTTCATTTATATCAAAGTGCTGAACAAAGAATCAAAGACATCAATGTTTGATTATTACTCTACAGTGTTCAAATTGAAACTATTCACTTTGACTCTAATCAAAGTTGAAATTTTCCTAATTTTAGAGTTGAACAATTTTGTTTTCTTTACCTGTTGGAAAATCAGCAAGTGATTAATGTCAAACATTATATATAATGTATATATATTTTTAAGAACTTTTTGTTTCCTTGTACCTCATTGCAAGGAATATTTATCTTAAGTATAAACATTCCTCTCCCCTCCTAATTCTCGAACCAAACGGACCCTAAAAGGATTATTGCGACCAGGGATGTGAAATTAGCTCAAGCAACTCAATGGAATCGCGATGAAAGTCGTAAGGAAGAGCTGGAAATTAAATTAGATTGGGGGTGATCATGGATGTGATGCAGTCAGAGGTGGGAGTTGTGACTCATGAATGTTGAAATTAAATCAGAGGGAGGAAATTTGAGAATACTGCAAGAAAGAAATTTTTATCAATCTTTTTGAAACTTCTTTCATTTTGCGGACAGAAGGCAGGTGCTCTATTACAGTATCTGAGATTCTGAATCAATGAAAGCTCCTGCAATTTGGAATTTGGAATAGAAATAATTGACACATCAAATGTTGCAAAATGCTTAAGTAAAAAGATTGACATGTAAGCTATAGTTTTGATAGGTGAAGTAAAAACATTCCCTCTTTTGTGATAATATGTAGACGTGCTAAAGAAGTTTTCTTTCCAAATCAGTAGCTACTACTTCCATCTCTAAGTAGTCTCAACTAGTCTTGAAAACATTCCCTCTTTTCTTGATTCCCTAAAACTGAAGAAAACTAATTTATATGTTTCATGCAACATAGGAATCTAAAATAAAAATATTTTAGATGCTTAACCTAAGGAACAAAGACCATCAAAAGTGATCATGTGCAAGGCCGTGAAAATTGTGCCTAGGAAATTGGAATTGGTTAAAACCTGCATTTCCTCCTACACCCAAGAAGAGAATAAAATGAATGGCATTACAATGGAAATCATAGGCAACATTAAGTAGCTGTATTGTTTAGGATGCTATGAATCATTAAGTAATGTGTTGTAAGAGCATACCTAAGAGTCCTCCAATTTGAATTTTTCTTCATGAGTGTTCATCTACATATCCCTGCAATGAAAATCTTAAGTAACTCAAATTGAATATAAGAGTAATACATGTATATGCCATAAACCCATATGTATGCTAGAACAAATGAACATGGCAGTGAAATCAAAGCAGATAAACTATAAAACCTGAAATCAAAGCCAACAAAATTTTGATATGGCAGGATCCATTGATGTTCATTTAGAGTTCAAGATATAGTTAGACCTTCTATTATTATGTATGCACTCATTTATGATATCACTCGAGGCATATTTGCGGTGGCGGAGGGAGAGGGGGGCCTTTGGTGGCCATGGTCCCCCTATATTTCTAATAATTTTTTTTATATACTACAATTAACCTATATGTGAATGTTTTATAAAATATATTTTAGGTTATGGTCCTCCTAATTAATCAAATTAAAATGATTACCATGTTATTATATTAATTGACAATTAATATAATTAGTTTTATATTCTTACTTATTAAATTTGTTAAGTCTGCAACATTTTAACTTAATAATTTCCCTTCAATTTGCTGTATTAGGTTAGCAGTAATTTAACCTAACAAATTCCATCTAAAAAAATGCATCGCACCAATTTCATTCATATCATATTGCCTTTTTTTTTACAATATTTTGTACACACACTTATCCTTATTTATTAATTTTGTTAAATCTGTAACATTTTAACCTAATAATTTCCCTCCAATTTGCTGTATTAGGTTAGCAGTAGTTTAACCTAACAAATTCCATCTAAAAAAATGCATCGCACCAATTTCATTCATATTCTGTTGCCTTTTTTTGTTACAATATTTTGTACACACACTTATCCTTATTTATTAATTTTGTTAAGTCTGCGGCATTTTAACCTAATAATTTCCCTCAAATTTGTTGTATTAGGTTAGCAGTAATTTAACCTAACAAATTAATCCTTATTTATTAATTTTGTTAAGTCTGCAGCATTTTAACCTAATAATTTCCTCTCAATTTGTTGTATTAGGTTAGCAGTAATTTAACCTAACAAATTAATTTTGTTAAGTCTGCAACATTTTAACCTAATAATTTCCCTCCAATATGCTGTATTAGGTTAACAGTAATTTAACCTAACAAATTCCATCTAAAATGCAGCAATCCATAATATTTCTCCTCACTAATGAGTTTTTCATTCATATCCTGTTGTGTCATCGTTTGTATATATCTATTGTTTTTGTAGACTTTTTATTTGACAAGTTGTTTTACACTTATTTAATATATTTACAACAATCTTTATATAATATAAAAGAATACATCTATGAGCCAAAGTACACTTGGCATCACATTTTTCTTCTAGCATTTAATGCTCTTCACATAAAAATGTTTCAATGCATTTCTTC
>Ga0099826_10000752_pt1 | contig 17073 bp, 7 predicted proteins | sample Mtrugardesep15_FD_76830 | JGI IMG/M metagenome (GOLD analysis project Ga0099826, IMG submission 76830) | Root nodule microbial communities of legume samples collected from California, USA - M. trunc garden sep15 | ecosystem: Host-associated > Plants > Roots > Nodule | place: USA: California... | reverse complement strand
CTAATCCCTGGATTGTGCGTAATGTTTGGTTTGTTAAGCATAACTGGAATCATAATATCAATTTCATATAATAATAATAACTTCTTGCTATAATAATAACTCGTTTATATTCAATTTCATATAGTACTGCACATGCACTCCTATACCAGCATAGTAGTACACACCTCTCTTTCTCTTTCAAGTTTGTGTGTTTGGAATGTGATAGTTGAATGAAAAAAACAAAAATAACCTGCGTGAGTTAACTCATGCAGCGTGACTTAAGTCACGCATGTGTAAAAATTAAGTTTAATTTTTTTTACACTTGCGCTAGTTAACTAGCGCAGGGGTATTTTAGAAATGACTGCAGGACGCGAGCGAAAAGTACAGGGCGGAGAGCAAAATTCTTGAAATTATACTATGACAATAAGGTTTGCAAAAAGTATAACTCATAATCTAGTTCAACGTGGTCAAACAAAACATATTGAAATCAATCGACACTTTATAAAAGAGAAAATAATTTATGGAGCACCCCATCTATCTTTTCTGCTTCTCATAAACAAGTTGAGCATGATTGATATATATTGGTAGGTAAAGGAATAATTCCTTTGTTATATGACGGAGAATGATAACTTCCTAAGAATTGAAGAGAAGAGAATTAGACTTAATTTCATTGATAATTGTAATAAAGAACGTACAAGGTATTATATAGGCAAATTTATTCCAGATCTTTTCTAACAAACTAGTGAGTCACTTAATGCATGAGATTAAAGATTTATTTGGTGATATATTATGAGACATTGTTGTTTAGATTTTATTATAATATCGAGATATTTTGTATGATGATTTTCCGCTGCGAACTTTTGAAAGCATAATTATTCATGTTTTATGTTAATTGAAGATATAACATCTAAGCACTTTTAAATAATTGTATTATTTGCATGATTTATTGCCTTAAAGGATTTAGGGTGTTATACTTAAAACACAACAAAGAACCATTAGCACTGATTCGGTGGAACTGAACACCAAAAAGTTGTTTTGAGCTTGATTATGCTCCTCTGTCAATTGAAACATGTCAGTTGCAGGGCAATATGATGAAGTTCCAAATAATATATTGGAATGCATTCATTTTTGTCACTAGGTAGAATACAAAATGTGTTTTCTCCATTCTTTTGAGTTTTCGAAAAGACTAACAAATTATTACACCAAGTATAAGGCATTTGAATACCAACATTTTTAGAAAACTATCACAAATTAAATAAAATTCTACATCATAATGATACAACATCTTTATGAATAATGTAATGTAACACTTCTTTAAACAAATTTAGATACATCATCCTTAAGGAGAAAGTAATGTAATGCTTCCTCAACTGTGTTTATGTACTATAATTGCCCGATTTTAACGGAGATGAAATTAAACTATAAATTATCATTTGTGGGTTTCTATTGTTTCACATGCATTTTTTTTTTGTCTTAAGCAAATGACATGTTAAAAATGACTGAATGCAAATTTAGGAGATTAAAAAAAAAAATTCTACGCAACATGTTGTTTTGATCATGTCACCAAAGTATAGCGGACAGGTAACTACCGGTGGAACCTAACAGTTGTTAACTGTCGTTCAATACGAGCAACAATTAAACGTTGTTGAGATTATTTCGGTAAATTTCATGTGTGAATGAACAATTTCATAAGTTAGATGAACAATTTTCCAACTCATTACCCTGGACCTTATCTACATCCTTATAAAATACACAAACGTCAAGTCAATGTCATTATCGCTAGAAAATCCTTATTTACCAGCGAAGGGTTAGTAGGACATTTTCTAACACACACTTATCAATATACTCTATTTTATTGATGAACATTTCTTTGAGTTTCATCAAATCATCAAATCATATGGATTCTGTCAACAAAAAAAATCAAATCATACAAGTCTTATATAAATTTTGTATACACATGTGAATTTCAACCGATTAAAAACATATGATAAAAAATGTGTGTAGAAGTGTATTTATGACATTAATCTAATCACTATTAATAATTTTATCTTACATGCCAACCAATAATTTCTACTCACGTGTCTTCTAATTCTAAAAACATAGATTATTATAGTTGTGGTGAACTTGGCTCTTTAGTAGAAACAATGGATAATATACACAAGATCTAGAGTTTAGACCTCAACAAAAAAAAGAGAGTATTATGTTACAACGAGTTAGTGCTTTAGATAAATCCTAAATTACTTCGAAATAATTAACTTCCGCAATGCACGTTTTTTTTCTTTCAATTATATGATGGCAGTGTAGAAGAAAATTCAATTGAAAAAAACACTAATTTATGTACAAAACTCAGAGATATAAACATTAAAAAAAAAAATTAAACGACAAGTTTATTTTTCTTGCAGAGATCTAGAAATTCACCAAAAAAAAAACAGAAAGATCTAAATTTTGTTTCTTAAAAAAAAATAGAGATTTTAATGGATCCGGTAACCGGAGACGTGGGTGTTTCCCCGATGTATGACACGTGGCGGAATAAGTTTGAACGGTGAAGATTAAAAAAAGAAAATAAGCTTTTCCCTGTTCCTCTTCTTCTTCCCGCGACGTTTTGGGTGCAATCACCTAAACCCATCCAGTATGGTAATATTCTTATGTTTTAACAGTTTCAACATAATAATAATAATGGATTCACTAAATTATTCAAGGGAGCTATGTTTAGAAAACATAATTTCCTCTCAACAACCACATCTGCTGAGGGTGGTAATCAATAAAATTTTCCTCTTCTCTATTTCAACCGCCCAACTTAAATTTGATGGTTTACGTCTGCTTCTATTTCTCCGTCATTTTGCACGACAGACCCAAGATATTTAAACTATGTAACTTTGGTATGATATGATCTTCAACTTTCACCTGGACGCTAGAAATACTTCACCTTTTACTAAAATTACATTTCATAGACCATTTCTTGCTTCTACTCAGGTGGAAACTATACGTCATATATTTGTCTATATTTCTGATATGCTCCTTACTCTTCAAGACAACTTTATGCAGGATATCTGTGACTTTTGTTGAGAAGGAAGGTGAGGAAAAGCTTATAAAAGTCCCTATTGGAATGTCTATGCTAGAAGCTGCTCATGTTAACGACATTGAACTTGAAGGTGTGAACTTTTCATATTACTGTTATACTCTTTCGTCCCTACATTGATGGTCTTGTGGATTCATCTCTGTTTCTCGATGTATGGTTTTTATGTTTGATAGAGCACACGGATATTATTATTTCATCAATATAACTACAACGGGATCATCTTTTTTGTTGTTGATTTTTTCGTAGAATCTTTCTTCATTCCTGCTACATGTTTTGTGTTGCCTTCTTCATCTATCCTTTTAATGTGTCACATTTTTTTTATTTAAATTATGCACTTGTGTTATTTCATGTCAATTTGCATCTCCTGTTTCCTGAAATGTTAATTTTCTTATGTGATATTATTGCAGGAGCATGTGAAAGCTCGCTTGCGTGTTCAACTTGCCATGATATAGTCAAGGTACAACAATGGTGATATATGGAGTAAAGAGTCGTTTGAGATCAATTTTATTAGTTTCCTGAAATGTTGTTTTCAACTTACTTGCAGGATATAGAATATTACAATAAATTAGAAGATCCTACTGACGAGGAAGATGACATGTTGGATCTAGCTTTTGGGCTTTGTGAAACGTGGGTTTTCTTATGCATGGATCTTGGAGTTAAATTTTCATGTTCTACCTACTTATTTTCCTCTCAAATTCTTCATAGACTAATTTTGAGAGTTATGCAGATCACGTCTCGGTTGCCAAGTGATCGCTACACCCGAACTTGATGGAATTCGCCTAGCTCTTCCTGCAGCCACTCCCAATTTTGCTGTTGATGGTTATGTGCCGAAACCACACTAGTTATTGCTGGAAAATTTTTGGGTGTAATGCAAAGAATGCAGACATCTCTATTTTGTAGCTTTGCACCAAGTTAGATAAATGAGCTTTTATTGATCTTAGGCATTTTTGGGTACTGAGTTTAGTCGTGATCGCCAATAAACTACTTGTACTGTATTATTTTATTATTGTACCAGTGAGTGAAACACTTCCTGACTCTAAATAAATTAAAGATGAAAAGAAGGTAGGCTAGAGTAGTTCGACGTTATTGTGTATTCAAGAATATTGATTCAAAACAACTGATGGTATTACTTTAATGTATTTGTCATGTTTCCACATGGTTTGGAGTTGAAATTTGTCTAAGAAATAAGTTCTAGGAAGCCATCAGTGACCACTATCTGGGCAACTGTCAACCGTGTGAGGATGTTACGCGCTTGGAGTATCTTAGGATGTCATTCCCTGTGATTTTAGCCAATGTTTTGGCATCGACGACCACTCTTAGATATTGAGTTGCCTGATGTTGTTGGAAAAGGTTTGAGGTCCATTCTCCACAAGCAGAGGGCCATGGGAGTATGGATGAAAAATGCTGACTTAATGAAAGGATAAGTCATCATTCTTGCATTTCATTAAAGTTTTCCTCCGTAATATTTAGCATCACTCAAATTTTGAAGTGACAGGATAAGTAAAATGTTGAAGAATAATAACAGATGGGTGCTACTAATTGAGGGAAAAAAGGAAGAGTAAGTTGGTGGCTGGTAATTGAGGGAATAGAAAAGGTATAGCAGCACTTAATAGAGTCTTGTTAAAACAATGACAAGCATTCCTCATATCTAACAACAAATTCTGATTATCTAGTATTTTTTTTTAGATAAACTAAGATGAAATGAAATTTATATTTATAGCTCATAGATGAAGTTTAAAATTTCTATCTGTGTTTTTGTTGTGCAGGGAATATGGTTAATTGGATTTCAAAATAGTTTGTAAGTAGTAACTAGTAACTTCACCAAAAGAAAGAGTAACAACATTAGTTTGGTGTGAATGAGTTGATGGGTCTCATGGATAATGAAGTGGGCTCTAGGACTCTTCAGGATTTTGCATGGGCCGTTAATACTGATTGCCTTCAGCTCCTTGGAAATTGCTCTTTTTCCTTTCAAAATTGTACGTTCCTTTACCCCAACGAGAGTTAACTCACGCTCGACATTTTTTAGCGGTAGTTAACTCACGCTGACACTTTTTAGATCGGTTTAATCACTTTTTAAGTCAGGTTAACCAATCTTAAAAGTGTCAACGTGAGGTAATTACCGCTAAAAAATGTCGAGCGTGATTTAACTCACGTTGAGTCAAGAGAATGAGCAATTTTGAAAGGGAGAAAAGTAATTTTTCAATTCCTTACCCTTGACCTCAATGAAAATCTTTACAGAATGATTAAATCTTAGTGAAAAATGTTACTTTTTGGTAGGGGTGTGCGTGATTTAAACCCAAACCAAATTGAATCCAAATATATGGTTTGGTTTAGTTCTTAAAGCCATTTCATCAAAAACTGGTTTTTTTGCAAAAAATGGTTCAGGTTTGGGTCAAAACCGGTTCGAAACTGGTTTAGACCTGGTTTGCAATAAAAACTTGTTTTAACCTTAATCCTTTCCATCATCGTTCTAGTTCTTCAATCAGTCACAAACATCAGCACAAATTCCCCTTTAGTAATTCAATAAAAACAAAATCATAATCAAACAATCTAAATCTCCAAAACCCTATTCAACAGTTTCAATTTTCCCCAATTTTCCAGAAAACCTTCTTTACATTCCCTCTCCTCTGTCTCCTCCACCACCTCTGCCTTGGCTTTCTCCGCCGCACTCTTCTTCTCTCCCTCAAATCACCGTCGTCGTGAACCACAAAGAGAGAAGTTAGAAGAAAAATTCATTGAAATCAAAGGTGAGATTAAAAGGAGAAAAGAGATTATGAATTGTGATTAACAAGAATCACGTTTCAGAGTTTTGTAGAAAGCACGTTTCGTTGAATTCGTTGAAATCACGTTTTCAGTGAAGCACGTTTCAGAGTTGAGAGATATAGTATGTGACTTTGCAAAACTGGTTCTAAACCAATTTGTAACCGGTTTTAAACCAATTGTTTCTATATGGTCTGGTTTGGTTTTTGTAATAAATGGGCTGGGTTTTAAAATATGGACTGGTCTGGTTAATGATTTGGTTATGGTTAACCAAAAGTTTTGCACACCCCTAGTTAGGGTGTTCATGGTACGGTTTTGAGGCTAAAATTCAACCGGACTATAAAATAAAATAAAAAACATGTGGTTTGATTTGATTTGATTCATTTGACTTTTAAAATTGAAATCAAACCAATGTGGTTTAGGTTGGTTGTTGCGATTTTTTGCGAAATAATACAATATTTTTATATTTTTCGAGTAAATACAATCTTTTGTTCTCACCATTACAATCAAGTTAAAAATAACTTATTTTCAGCAATGTTTCAAATTTCATCCAACATTACAATTTCATTTTCTTTCACAATGTTCACATCACCGTATATCAAATAAAATACTTAGACCCCTAACCATTGCTAGAGAAGGGTTGACATGACATTTTATTGATTAAAACTTATATAAATCTCATCAAATCAAATCATATAAGTCCTATATAAATCTCGTAAATCTATGTGAATTTTGGCTAATAAAAAAGAATAGGTTAAAAAAACATGCCTGAAAAACTGCATTGTTAATATTATTCTTATCACTATTACACTATTAACAACGGTATCTCACTCTCGCATGTCAATTCATAATTCTACTCCCGTGTCTTAATTCTACGAAACATGGATTTTTATAATCCTTTGAATAAATCTAAATGACCTGGAATGATTAACCTCCACAGTGAGTTACAAAAGACATCTTTTTCTTTTCTTTCAATTAAAAAACTACTAATTTATGTACTACAAGTCAGAGATAAAAACATTAAAAATATAAATTTTGAACAAATTCCAATGGGCTAATAAAGTAAAGTGAAAAAAGTAAACAAAAGTACAAAACCTTTTGATGATGTACAGTACATAGTATCTACTGGTCAAACCGAATGTTCCAAAAGTAAAACTGTCCCTCTACACTACTCTACCCTTATCACATTCCCAGTCCCTTTGTTTCTTTCTGTCATTCAACATGATCTTTATCTTCCAAGTCATGATCCTCGTTGCTGTTCCTTCTTCTTCTTGTTCCACATATGAATCCAACAAAAGCCCTAATAAGTGTTCCACAGTTAAGCCACTGAAAACAAGAAGCTGAATCTGCGCCGCCACAACAAGAAAAGCAGTTATTATTGATAAAATCATGATCGGGTGGAGTGGACATAGGTTGAAGATAAGACAAAGCCGCTTGTTTGAGAAGAGGGTTTTTGATTGGGATATTCTCATTCCAGCTACCATTCAGAGATGATTGTGGCAATGATATCATGTCCCTCAAACTCGTATACGATGTTGTTGAAACAATAACATCTACCTCGGCGTTGCCTTCAATTTCTTCTTTCATTGACAAAATGAATGATGAGAATACTTGGAAATAATTCAACCTTATTTTGATTTCTAATCCTTTTTTTGCTATTGTTTATCGAATCCTAATTTGTTTCTGTGAATTTTTTTTGCTTGAAGAGAAAGATCTAGAAATTAACCAGACAAAAAAAAAGAAACAGAAAAATCTAGAAAATTGTTTCTTAAAAAAATTGGAATGGAGAATATTTGTTACAAAAAGAAAAAAGAAGAATGGAATAGAGCCATATAATTAGAGTCTTGATTTTGATGGACCCAGTGATTGGAGTGGTTTGTGTTTGTAGTACAAATTTTAGAAGCTCTCACGTGGGTGTTTTTTATTTTATTTTTAGAATTAATCGCTTTATTTCTTGAATAGAAAAAAATAGTCACTTTAATCTTGAATACAAAAAGATTGCAAAACAGTCTCTAAATGTAAATTTTGATGGTCAATTTCAGAAACTAAAGTGACTAACGGCATCTACATTTAGGGACTAAATTGATTAATAAAATCTACTTTCAAAAACTATTTCGTAATTTATCTGCTTTCAAGTCTAATCTCTCTTTTTTTTGATTTTTTTTTTCTTAAAGAAATTTCTTATCTTATTGTTGTTCCTTTAAATTTAATTAACCGTGTCTTATCATTTATTATTATATTCCTTAAAAAAAATCATTTATTGTTATTAATTAGTTATATTATTATTAGCAATCTTCTTAGCTGTCTATTATTATGAGAAGAGTAATTTCGACTTTTTCTTAGCCGTCTATTAGACTAAATAGATAGACAGTGATAGGATAGTTTTAAAAAAAAATAAAAAATACCAAGGATGGGATATTTTTTTTCTTCTTCTGAGATTAGCTGCTGATTCACTTGCTCTCTATAATACGATACACCTAATATAAAATTTTACGGTACATTAAAAAGTTTGAAATGTTTTGATAGGTCATAAGATAATGCATAATACACTATATGCAAGATCCGACGCCAAAACCTGGCAAAAAAAATAGTTAAGTGTTTTTTTAAAAATAATCCTACCATAAAAAATTATAACAACTTGATACTATTTACGAAAAGTGTTGATGAAATAAAAAAAAAATTTAAATTTTTTTTTATTCATAATAATGAACATTGATATTTTTTACGATAAATGTAAAAAATTTAGTATGATTGTTATAAACAATGATTTTATTTGAAAGAGCATATTGTTATAAACAAAGAATAAAATTACTTTTATGAATTTCACCCAAAAAAAAAAAAAACTACTAACATCTATTAACATCTATTAACAATATCTATTAACAATATATAAAAGTTGAAGTACAACAAAATTACATAATTGTCCTCCTTAAAACTTATGATCTTCTTAATTTTATGTGCATAATCGTCATTCTGCAAAATTTAATTTAATTTTTTTAAATTAATAATGGATAATGGTCATCACAGTTGTAACAAATTTCTACGGATAACTATCAAATTAATTAATTTTATAAAAAAATTACGGATAATGTCATCACAACTCTAACAAATTATTTAATTCCCTATATTTTGCAAATAAAAAAGTCAATTTATTTCTTCTTTCTATAAATTGCACAAATTTGTCTATAAGAATGTTAAATTTGCGATGTCATTGAAAATGATATAAATTTATATTATATTTGCTATAAAAAGAGTGGATAGACAACACAAAAGTATATGATTGAACGTTAGTGTTTCACAAAGAGAATATGAAAGAGAAAATAGACGACAAAAAAGTATCTGTCTAAACACTAGTGTTTCATAAAGAGAATATATGAGAAATTATATTTGTTAAAAGCATTATAATACTTATTTTGATATTGTAGTAATTTATTTCCTATAAAAAATAATTATTTATTTTAAAAAAGTAATCATTTAGTTTTTTAAAAAACTATATTTTTAATAATAATTTATTTATTTTTGTCAAAAAGTAATCATTTAATTTTATTACAATATTGTTTTGGATTATATAAAAGTAAAAGGTGTTTTTTTAAAATTAATTGTTAATATTTATATTAATTTACATTTATATAGTCTATTGTATTTGTATCAATGTAGTCTATTGATTTAGAGCAAATGGCCACTTTAGTCCCTGACTCTGCACCTTGCTGTCACATAGGTCCCTGACTCAGAATTAAATACAAAGAAGTCCCTGACTCTGTACTTCCGTTATCACTTTAGTCCCTGACGTTTAATAATTATGTTAAGTGTGTCACAGTGACTAAAGGGAAAGTAGAAAATAGTCACGTTAGTCCCTGAACCAAAAATCAATATTTTCAACTTGAATCTCAAATCCCTAAAAAAAATATACACTAATATGTGACTTTTTTCTATTGTAAAAAAAAAAGTGACTTTTTTTCTAAACATTCTAAACTTTTTTTTCTTCAGATATATTGAATATTGTATGTTTTATAAATTGTGTTGAAAGTTTATGTGTTTTTTTATGCTTAATGGTAAAACTTTGTCCACAGTATTAAACAACCAATTGTGTACAAAAAAAAAATAATGATGATATTAATATCTATTTTTTAACTTTAAATAAAAGAACACTATATTTTGACCAAAAAAAAAGTATTAAACAACCAATTGTGTAAAAAAAATACTGATATTATTAATCTCTAATTTTTTATTTTAAATAAAAGAACACTATATTTTGATAAAAAAAATGTTATATTAATATTGTCAAATAAGATAATAAATTAGGGATTTGCGATTTTTAATTTAATGGATTTAGAATGATATTTAGGGATTTGAAATTCAAGTTGGGGATATTGATTTTTGGTTCAGGGACTAAAGTGATCATTTTCTACTTTCACTTTAGTCTCTGTGACACACTTAACAGAATTATTTAACGTCAATGACTAAAGTGATAACGGAAGTGCAGAGTCAGAGACTATTTTTATTTACTTATGAGTCAGGGACCTATGTGACAACAAGGTGCAGAGCCAGAGACTAAAGTGATCATTTGCTCATTGATTTAATTGGAAGTTCTTGAAAAGATGATCAATAGTTTTCTCAAAATCACGTTTAGGACAAAAATATCTATCATTATGTCTTTACGAATACTTACTCCGTTGCTAATTATAAGTAAATTTAACATTTTAGATTCATTCAATTAATTATGTACGTGGTTCATATTGTGCACCACATACATCATTAATTGAATAAACTTAAAAAGTGAAATTTATTTATAATTAAGTAAGTTTTTTCATTGTTGAAAAACTAATTTTCAAAATGTGTCAAGTCAAATGAAAATACTTTCAAAGTTTTGACCAAACTTCAAAATTACTTGTTGTTTAGAAATTTGAGGCAATTCAAACTCTTCCCACATACTATAAGCACTTTTAGCATATAAAATACCTTCTTGTGAAGGTCAAATCATTGTGTCCATTTGATTTGAATTTGAGAGGGGTGTTTGTTGGTTTTGAGAGGCTTCAAAAGGTAGAAAAGCTCCATTGATCAAATTATCATGTTAAATGAGTGGAGACATTTACGACAAGTTGAAGTTTCGAGGTTTGGACTTTGAAGACCAAGCCTTATAACCTTGTTAGAGAGTGCGTTGTTAGCTTATACTTTATAAATATCCTTATCTAAATTATAGTTTCAATATCTGTATTACATTTTTTCTAGTTTAAATTTAAAATAAGATAATATTTAAAATATATTTTTAAATTTAAACTTGAAATTAAGATAATATGTACCAAAAATAATTAAAGTGGTTATGAGAAGATTTCTTGTTTTGAAATACTTTAATATATTTTGGTGTGAACAGAGTTGGATATTGGAACCATTACCTCGGGTCTATGAACCACAAATATGGACACAAACACCAAATCCGATACATGCCAATACAATTAATAATTTAAAAAAATCACATAATTTAATATAATTACAAATATTGATATCATATTAATGTAGAACGACACACCAAAACTTGCCTAATCCAGAGTATCAGTAATTCATAGCATCGTGTTAAGAGAGTTCCAAGACACTGCGGTGAACTTTGTTTGTTCTAATCTTCTTTTACTTTAAAGCAGGAAAAGCATGCAACTCACTCACACTCTAACTTCTTCACATTGTGCCACATCTTGTTTTACTTACTCAACACGTCACTACTATAACCACTTTTCTTCTTCTTATTCTTATATGAAATTAAAATTAAAACGCACAGAATTTCTGAGAATCACAGAAAAAAACATGTCAACCAACATGGAGTCCAACGTTGGTGAAAATGCTACACCAGAAGAACCTTCTTCAGTTCCAAAATTTGAAAACTTGAAGAAAGTTTCAATCATACCTTTAATTTTCTTAATCTTCTATGAGGTATCAGGTGGACCATTTGGTGTGGAAGACACAGTAAGAGCAGCAGGTCCATTGTTGTCTCTTGTTGGTTTCTTGGTTTTTCCACTCATTTGGAGTGTTCCTGAAGCATTAATAACTGCTGAAATGGGTACAATGTTTCCTGAAAATGGTGGTTATGTTGTTTGGGTTTCATCTGCATTAGGCCCTTTTTGGGGTTTTCAACTTGGTTGGATGAAATGGCTTAGTGGTGTAATTGACAATGCTTTATATCCAGTTTTGTTTTTAGATTATCTTAAATCAGCTATTCCAATTATTGGTAGTGGTTTTCCAAGGATAATTGCTGTTTTAGTTTTAACTTTGATTCTTACTTATATGAATTATAGAGGCTTAACAATTGTGGGTTGGGCTGCAATTTTATTGGGAATTTTTTCATTGAGTCCTTTTGTTGTTATGGGGTTAATTTCAATTCCTAGAATTAAACCAAAAAGGTGGAAGATGATGGATTTGAAGAGTGTTCAATGGGGTTTATATTTGAATACATTGTTTTGGAATTTGAATTATTGGGATTCAGTCAGTACTCTTGCAGGAGAAGTGAATAATCCTGGTAAAACTCTTCCAAAAGCACTTCTTTATGCTGTTGTTTTGGTTGTTTTGGGATATTTTTTACCTCTTTTAGTTGGAACTGGTGCTGTTGAAGTTAATAGAGAGTTATGGAGTGATGGTTACTTTTCAGAAGTTGGTAGAGTTATTGGAGGTGTTTGGTTAAGAACATGGGTTCAAGTTGCATCAGCTTTATCAAATATGGGAATGTTTGTAGCTGAGATGAGTAGTGACTCATTTCAGCTTCTAGGTATGGCTGAAAGAGGTATGCTTCCTGAATTCTTTGCTAAAAGGTCAAGTTATGGAACACCTCTTATTGGTATTTTGTTCTCAGCTTCTGGTGTGGTTTTGCTTTCTTGGTTGAGTTTTCAAGAAATTGTAGCAGCTGAAAATTTCTTGTACTGTTTTGGTATGCTTATGGAGTTTGTTGCATTTGTTAAGTTGAGGATAAAGTTTCCAAATCTATCAAGACCTTATAAAATACCAGTTGGGAAAATTGGAGCAGTGTTGATGTGTATAGTCCCAACAGTACTAATATTTGTGGTTTTAGCTCTTGCTACTTTGAAGGTCTTTCTCATAAGTATCTCAGCTGTTATATTTGGACTTTTATTGCAGCCTTGTTTGAAATATATGGAGAGAAAAAGATGGGTTAGGTTCTCTGTTAATCCTGATCTTCCAGATATTTATGCTGCATAGAAAACTTGCTGTATAATAATACATTGCAAAATGTGAATGCAACTATTATTAATATTGAACCTTCATGAAAGTACACCACATATTGTGGATGTTAGTATCAGCTTTTTACAATAAGCAAATTGTGACTCCAAATCCATTAATTTTCACCATGTCTTTTTTTTTTTTGGGAAATTTTTACCATGTCTTCTTGTGTGTTATCTCCTGTGTATATATATCCATTTTCCGGCATAGCCTGTCTTGTTAGGCCTATGGTCCAAATAAAAAAAAATTATGTGACGAGAAATCTTAAGCTCAACTACTTCATTAAAATAAGCCACAGTTGAATTATTTTTGGATTTAGTACTTTTTATATTGTTTTTAATTAATCAAGAAAAGACATAAACAACTAGGATTTGGGTTCTTACCTCTGAATGATAGGACCTATAAAGGTTTTGTATTGTGATGTTTTCTTTTTTGATGATTAATTTTGTCTTTTTCTTTCCTAATTAATCATTACCATGTTCTCATGGAAAATAAAATGATTCTAATCTAAATTCTCTAGGTGTTAACTAGTGATGACACATCAATAAAACCAAGTTGCTAACTAAAGATGAATATATTAATATGCAAGTTGTATTTTGGTTAAGCCCTATTGATGAAAAATTCAACAACCTGTGATAAGGATTATATCATTGAATATGTCGAAAATTCCACGTGGCAAACATCCAAAAGTAAAGATAAGGAACAATGAAATAAAGATACCATGTTCCATGTCTTGTTATAATATCATACCACAAGAATTTCAAAGTTCTAATACTTTTGGTAACAGTTTGGACATTCCAAAGTTTCTTGTTGCAAAGGAATCTCCGTCTTGTTACCTTTTAAATTGAAACTCAAAACACACAAGTTCCTTCCTGATCCTCACACAGAGAAGAAAAAGAAACAAAATGAGTAGCCAGAAAATCACACAACCACCAAACCAAAAAACACTTCAAGAGTTTTTTGTGCAAGAAAAGCCTCTTTTTTCAACACCATCTTCTCCTACTTCAGGAAATGAAGAAATTCTCTCTACTGTTTCTTATTGCACCTTTGTTTTCACCTTCACTGACCCTTCAGAATCCCCTGCACAAAGAGACTCCAAAAGACTTCAACTTTTAAGGCTAATTGCTACAATGAAATCCTCCAAAAAACCAGTTCATGAGAAAGTTTTAGGACCTTTAGTATCAATGATCAAAGCCAATCTTTTCAGGCCACTTCCTCCACCTGCAAATCCTTCAGCTATATCAGAATTTCTTGATGAAGAAGATCCTATTTCCATACTTTCACCTTTATGGTCACATCTACAAATAGTTTATGAAATCCTTCTTAGGCTTGTCAATAGCACAGACACCAAAATACTTAGAAATTATATGGATCATTCTTTCCTTCTTAATCTGTTATCGCTTTTCCAATCCGAAGATCCGAGGGAACGCGAAAGCTTGAAAAATGTATACCACAAGATATATTCTAAGTTCGTTTGCGACCGTTCTGCGATGAGGAAATCGATGACAGATGTTTTGTTGAACTATGTTTTTGAGACGGAAAAGCATTATGGTATTGCAGACTTGCTTGAGATATGGGGAACTATTGTTAATGGATTTACCGTGCCACTCAAGGAAGAACACAAGTTGTTTCTTATGAGAGTGTTGATTCCTTTACATAAGACTAAAGGGATGCAAGTTTATCATAGACAACTTGCTTATTGTATATCACAGTTTGTGCAGAAGGAGCCTATGCTTGGAGGTGTTGTTGTTAGGGGAATTTTGAGGTATTGGCCTGTCAGTAACTGTCAGAAAGAAATTTTGTTGATTGGTGAGTTGGAAGATCTTGTGGAGAATTTGGATCCCGATCAATATCGAAAGTTGGCCTTGCCTATATGTACTCAGATTACAAAATGCATCAACAGTTGGAATTCTCAGGTAAGAAAATCTCTTTGTGGCTTCCAAAATGTTTTCTCATGAAAATATGAGATTAACTGATATGCACTGTAATTGTAAAAAGCATGCATCAAATCACATCTCAACACATAGATAATTGTGGAGATATTTTAGGAATTAACATTAACTGTTTAGCATAATGATGAGATGTGATTGGATGCACGTGAAAAATATTTTTACACTGACAATGAAATTTGTTTATGAACGTGTGGTTTCAGGTAGCTGAGAGGGCACTATATGTATGGAACAACGAGCAGTTCTACAAAATGGCAACAACAGGAACGGTAGAAGTACTTCCAGTGATAGTACAAGGTGTGGAGAAGAACCTGAAGTTGCATTGGAGCAAGAGTGTAAGGCAGCTAACAGAAAGTGTGAAGGTGGTGGTGGAAGATATTGATCCTGATCTATATGCAAAAGCTCAAATGGATATGAAAGCTAAAGAATCAGTGGCACATCAAGAAGATATGAATAGAAAAAAGAGATGGGAAAGAATTGAATTGGCAGCTTCTAAGAATCAATTTGTCAATCCACAACGATACATATGTGTTTCCCACTGAATATTAATAATTTAATGTATGCAACTTATACTTTTCCTGCCAATCCAACCTTCTTAATCATAAGCAATGTTTAGAAGGAGATACTTACACAAGTATTTATAACTAAGCATGAATTCAAATAAATGATAATTAAGTTCTTCCAATATACAGATTCTACTGCTATGAACTATTTTTATAAGTGGTCTACTATAAATCGATACTTAAAAACCCTGAAACTCAATTTAACAATTGAAGCAACTTTTAATGCAAAAATTTATGGTCTTCCTTGCCCTCACATTTGAAACCAGATCGTCGGCTTTGGGATTGCCGGAACGGGCTTTGAGCTTTATTAGATATTACACAAACTTTACTCTGAACATTGTTGAACACTTATCCTCGCGTTTAAATGCATATTTTCATACTAGAAAGAAATACTCTTAAACACAGATCAAATTTGTTTTAATTAAGCATTGTCTTGAAGATGGAAATCATTGATGAACATAAAAGAAAATTAAACAAACTCAAAGAGAGAAAAGAGATGAAGCTTCTCATATATTATTGATGATGAAAATGACAAAATATACAAGGCAGGCTATATATAGCACTAGAAACCTCTAACTAACTTTGAGTCTCTCTAACTAACGCCAAAGCTAGATGCTGACTTAGCATAACCAGCCGTATGGGGTAAAGGGAAAGCTAAGCTACACTATGGTGCACCTATGTGTTCCTGAATCTACACAAGCTTCACTCATTGATAGCTTCTTCTGCAAGTAACTGTCTGTGATCGTCATATGTTGCATCAATTGAACTGATTTGATGTTGCGAATCATTTAACAGCATTAGCCTAAGCATGGAAGAACACCACACCTCCACTTATTTCCCATCACCTACAGACCAGAAATTTTAATTTTGTAAATCCTGCCACAACTTCACAATGTTCTTCCACAAGCTTGTATCACAAAGTTTAGCCACGGCGTAACAACTCTTATTATTCATCTTGTACGTAACAACTCTTATCATTCGTCTTGTACTTACCACACTTCACTTCACACCAAAATCTTGTGAATCAGATTGAAGCTTCCAACCTAACTTGAAGATGCACGCTTCATTCATGATTAGTTTTCCAAACCACAAGGTTAGAGCTAACCAGCTCAATTACATATTGGTAATCATTTTCTCCTTGGCATTCTCCCAGTCATAGGCACTCCAAGATATCGTCCAAGAACATGAGTTTCTTTAAATCCATAAATTTGCATCAACCAATCATCTTTTCCTCTAGAGAAAAGAATGTTAGTTTTTTCTTGACTGACTTGCTGTCCCAAAATTCTACAAAGTTTCTAAAGAATGTTGATAACATAATTCATTTGAGCTTCAAACTCTTCACCAAATAAGAAGAGGCCGTTAACTTATTTTGGCAAATAAGATGTGTTTATAATGTCCAATATTGTTCCAATTGCAATGAAATAATTTCTTTTGTAATGAGATAGATTTAACTAATTTTTTAATTAAAAATTTAAATAAAATTTTAAACACAAATCAAATGAAAGGTTGAAAGAAAAAAAATACT
>Ga0099826_10000751_pt1 | contig 17093 bp, 4 predicted proteins | sample Mtrugardesep15_FD_76830 | JGI IMG/M metagenome (GOLD analysis project Ga0099826, IMG submission 76830) | Root nodule microbial communities of legume samples collected from California, USA - M. trunc garden sep15 | ecosystem: Host-associated > Plants > Roots > Nodule | place: USA: California... | reverse complement strand
TTGCAGAGGATGTAAGTTCAAGTCCAATTTGGTTTATAGAAGACAAGAACAAACAAAAAACATTTTGGAACCCAATTTTGTCCTTGGAGTTTTTAGATCAAAATTTTGTCTTGACTAGGCTTATGCTTTCAAACTAACCTCAAAAAAAATAAAAAAATAATGAACTATATATGAGCTTCTATAACATTGTTAAGATTCTCTAGAACTTAATCCACATATGCTTGGACAAAAATAAGTAGAAAAAAATTGATAAAGTTAGAAAACGTGTACTTTATCTTGATATATCTCCAGCCACAATATTTGACATTTTTTTTTATCTTATCTTTGATATTCTCTGTATGCATTTGGTGTCAAGCAAATTATATATACTTGAGAAGGTTACAAAGCCAAGGGACACAAGGGTCCTCAATGTTGGAAAACATGATCGTGATTGTAAGCATGGTCATGGAAGACACTTCCCATGCACATTAATTAAAGTTGTTAAAACAACTGTATTACATTTCCAATGTGACATAAAGTTCCATGTTTATTTAATTTTGAGAAAAGGGAAGAAATGTACTTAAAGACATCCTATGTGTTTGTAGTGCAAGTTTAGGCTTATTCTAGTAAGAAAATGTGTTCTAACAATGGACTTCATATTTCAATATTTTAAGGAAAATGGTCCTGAAAAGAGTTAACATTGTGAAACAATCAATCCGTTGATATTTTCTAATTTAAGTTTGATGGAGATGTATTTTGCTTGAATAGGATAAAAAAAAAAGAAGAAGTAGGATCTACACAATTGATGAAGTATCATTTAACTTAATTTTCAACTTTATGTTGGTCATTTATATATTTCTTTTTGACAAATTAGCCTTATATGTTCTAAAATGTTTATATTGAGTGCAGACTAATGACATGGGTCGAAATAGGCGCTAGGTCATAAATTCTTGTTGGACGGTCTGATCTATTCTCATGTTGGAGTTTTACTTGTATAGAAAAAATAGCGAAAATTCCAAAAGAGTAAATTCATCCATTATGTTATACAAGTTGTGATATTTTATGGTTTAAAACTAAAAAAATTCTTTGCTATAGATGTGGATCGTGAAAAAGATATGATTCTCGTTGAAATGTAATTCACAAAGGTGAAAAAAAAAAATGTTCATCACTATTATAAAATTGATAATTTTAACTTCAATGTTAGGTAGGAAAAAGATTAAAATGACAAATGAGATAAAAAAAAAATCAAAGACTTGATGAAATTATCTTAAAAAATAGAAAAAGTTGAAGAAAAAAAAAGTTTGTCTGGTATGCTATCAAACCAGCAAAAAACAAATTAGAAAATTATAGGAACGGCTAAGAGTGTTTTGGTTCACTTGGTGGACTTTTTATTGACGACATTCACATGAATGACAATGAGTTTGATTTTTTTTAGTGAATGAGTGTGAATCTTCTTATTGCATGTGCATCCATAATTGAAACTCTTTCTACTTTGGTACTTCTTTCTTTTTTTCTTTTTTTTCTCTCATAAGAACTTAAGTATTTATACACTATTAACGTGATACACTAATAAACATTCAATTTCTAGGACCTAAATGTCTTACATTTGATTTGAAGAGATATGATATGATAATTTTTTATATGTGATGATAGTCTTCATCCAAATTTTAAGAGTCAATAAGACGCAACAGGATCAAAGTAAACTTTATCCGATACTCATTCTATCATTAGGAGTATCATCTCTCCATCTCCATTTAAATGAGAACCCATCCAAATTTTATATATAAAAAAGAGTATTATATGCCTATTATTTTCAATTTAATTAGTATAAGAACATTTTAAGCATAAAACAAAAAAAATTAAGACAATATTTTGAGTCTTGTGAGAACAATAAGCAGACATGTTGTATGAAAATACAAATAAATATAATATATAAAATATTTCAGTACATAGCTCAAATCCTCTGTAAGTTATTTTTTCTTTCTATGAGGTCTTTTTGTTTGGGCTTTGGAATAGACAAAACTTTCGTCGTCTTAGAACATTTATAATGAAGACATTTATTTTTTGGCACTTAAATAAATTTCATGTGTAAATATCATTAATTTATAATTTTTTAATGATAATATTTAATAAAAATTAAATTCATTCAATCCAACACTTTAGACAACTTTTTTAAACGAGATTTATTGATCATGTTTTCAATATTAAAATATGTGTGGAACCCGCGGATAAAGAGAATACTTATCGGAGACCCTCTCCCTATTCAATTTTTTTTCTCTTCGAAATAGTGATACCTAATAGGTATCTCTGCTTGTGAAGGTAACTACTACCATGGTGGATGGTCACTCAATTCCACACATTATTTGCACCGTTGATCTTGATGACATTATTTGATTATAAGATATTTAGATCCAACCAAAAGTGGAAAAGAGAGATACAATACCAATGTTTATTGTCAAAAAAGAAATGCTTTATCATTATCCCTTCAAATTGGCATACTTAGTCCTAATTGGCAGTATACTTAGACCAAAGTACTTCTATATGTTTGGACAATAAACTATTAAGTAATCATCTTTTTCAAATTGTTGCCTTCTATGTTTCCTTCTCATCATAGCAGCGCCTACTACAACCAAAGTGCTGGTAGTGGCTTTATTACAACAAAGTGCTAACCATATATATATATATATATATATATATATATATATATAATAATGGGTCTCTTTAACGAGTGCGCACTCTTTAAACATTCTAAAATAAACAATTATTCTTTAAAAAAATTAAATATTTTCATTTCCAATGTATTGATTACACACATTTGCATAAATACTTATTACTTATGGTCCTTAAAAAATATATGGGGCATTTGTTAACATTTTACATAAATAATTTACCTTTTTATACTAAATGTTCGATGAATTCAAAAATGAATTACATGCTATAACTGTGTGATGCACATACAAATCTTGACCGTCCTGTCTAAATTAAAGATTGAGTTCGTTTAAATTAAGATAAAATTTTATGACATAATTTAATTTATGTAACCGACCTTATTTAATGGGATTATTGTTGTTGTTGTGTGATTTGTGATGTCCAATTAAAATTAGAGAAATGCTAACAACACTCTCTTTTCAACACTCTCTCAAACACTCACTATTTTATTGGGTGAAATTAATGTATGTCCCACCACTTTAAGTGGGTTCCATTTTCAAAATGTATGACCCACATTGATTTAAGTCAATTAGAGAGTGAGTATTAGAGAGAGTGTTCAAAAGAGAGTGTTGCTAGCACTACTATTAAAATTAATAGCTAAAACTCATTATTGTATGAATCTGATGTCTAAATGATTAGTCCTTGTTTCTTCTTTCTCTTTTTTTTTTTTGTTTTGTTTTGTAATTGTCTTTCTTGACATATAATCCAAAGTTTATCTCTATAATAATGGTAAGAAACAGTGTATAATAAACAAATAAAAGCAAGGGATATCATATATCTAATAACAAACATTGGCCCCGCCACCATCCAACACTTTGTGAAGAATTTCGGACAACTTTAAGTAATATCAAATATGAAAAAAAACAAAAGCTAGAAAATTGTACTCTTTTGATACTAATTTTATATATTAAAGTTCATAATATGCATTATTTGTTACATCTTGATTCCACATGAACGTCAACTAAACGAACGTTTGAACCCACGGTGACAACACTCTAGACATGCGAATATAATGAAGCTACACACTGTAACTTTTAATTTTACGCATGTGAGAGCCTTTCTATCGTGGAAACAAACACACAATAATGAGTGAAGTGAATTTCCAAAATTACTAAACCTTATACATTTATTACATGTGAATTAGTACCCCCTACTACCACACTCTCTCTCAAAAAGGTGTCACGGAGAAATGATACATTTTCTTCTGATATGAACTTTGTTTTAGGCGAGTTGGGTCTCGGTGACTCTTCGTGCTAGGGAAAGGCTTAAATGCTATATTATATTATATTAAAGGTAGTCTAAGATGAACCAATAGAACAAAGCTCAATTGAACCATAATCAAGCAACTCTTGAATCATTTGTTCAATGTGATCATCTTCAAGAACAGGTTGAAATTGTTGATGAGAAACTTCAACTTGCCCTTCAAAACCAACATAATTATTCCCTTCATCAAGCCATCTAATTAAACTAGTTTCACCACTTGTTCCACCAATGTCATTGCCATAGACAAAAGGGCTATTATTAATTGAAGAATTAAAATTTTGTGTTGAAACTTTTTGTGGCTCTTTTTGTGGTGGTTGTTGTTGTTTGGTCATTTGAAGAGAAAGAGAAGCCATGTGACACTTATTTAGCTTTGCAGTTAAAGTTGCTGAAAGAAGCTTAGATGAAGAAGATTGTGGTCCATTTGGGTTGTATGGGAAATTGGTACGTGCTTTTGGTCCACACATTAATCTTGCAGCTTCATCATATGCTCTTGCTGCATCTTCTGCTGTTTCAAATGTTCCTAACCATATTCTTGTCTTCCTATAGTCCAAAAAAAATTATCATTAACTTTCATAAACACTCTTTGTAATAATCATATAATCAAGTCAAATGCATATAATGTAATTTCTCCTAACTCAATTATAAGAAAAAATAACACAAATTAAGAAAAAAAAATTAACCTAGTTTAATTTTCTTGATGTAATCAAAAGGATATTTAGATTTTGTCAACTTATTTCATTGAAGAGTATTTTAGAAATAATAACATTAAATAAAGCGAAGTTAGTTATGTTTTGGTCCATCAAATATGACGATTTTTTACTTACGTTAATAATTAAGAAACACATGAAAGAATTTTCACAAGCAAAAGATTAAGAGGGGGAGTTTTGTCGTAAGAAAAAAAATCCAATTTCCATAAATACCCTTTATAATAATCATGTGATCAAATTAATTAAGTGTGTATGTGTCTATGTATATTATATATAATATTGTAGTAAATTACATTAACAATTAACACACATGTAAAAGAGTTTTTCACAAGTAAAATGAATGAGAAAATGTTATATTTTGATAAAGAAAGTGAAATTAAAGTGTTGAAGAGTGAAGGGAAAGTGAATTACAATAAAGGGTGACGAATTTCAGAGACCCAAGAACCCCAATGTCTTTGACGTACACCTCTATAACGTTGTTGTGGTCTTGCCATGATGATGAAAAACGTGTTTGTGAAGTGTGTCTTTGAGAATGAGAAACAAAAAAAACGAAGAAGAAACAAAGAAATGTGACTTAAGTGAAGTGAAGTGAAGGTGAAGCAGCTTTGCACATATTTATATTATGTTCTTTTTGCAGTAGTATTGTCCTTTTGTCAATTTTATAATTAATAAAAAATAATATTGGCCCACATAGTTGTGTTTCACCCCTTTGTTGCAAATCAAAAAATAAAAGTTCTTGGATCTATCGATTGATCACTTTACTTACTTATAGTAAGAAATGTCAATTACTACCTCAGTTGTTTAAGAGTTGTGATTTTACACTAACAAAAGAGTAAATTTTACTATTGTTTTTTCATGACACTTTTGAGTTTTGACTATTTTTACTTCATTTGTTTTTAAATAAGTTTGTAAAAGGATTTCCACATAAATTAAATAAACAATGAGCGAATAATTGTAACAATTTTACAAAATTGTTGTCGTTAACTAAGTGTCAAACAATTGTTATAACTGCATAGTGAGATTTAATAAATTGCAAGTGATACACACAGTTGTTCTAGATTGGCTAGAAAGTCAATGCAACGCTGACACACGAACAAGGAGTCCGTCGGATCGACGCACCTCACTTTGACGAAAACTCTTACTCAGGTGCGTGTCACCACACCTAAGCATGCCCCGTGCAATCAGACACCGTACTCGTGTCCTCTAACGGCCTCTTGATGAGGCGCCACACTTCACGGAGGCGGTTGTTCTCACACACGCTTAAATAAAGGTGACTTAATTTCACCCCCAAGATATGATTCACTTTTCCCACACTTTTCACACATTCCATCTCATTTCCTATACTGACTTGAGTGTTGGGGTGTTAACGTGTCTGCAAGCATCTTTCGTCCCACTGTTGAGTGTTGCCTCCATCAGTTTCTCACCGAACAGATCACTCACAATGTTAATTTGGGTGGAATTAAAATAAATAAATTAATATTATATTAAAAATAAAATTTGCATTTTTTTTTTTTGCGCTAAAATGATACTTACTTTAGAACCAAGTGAGTTTTATATTGTACATATTTCTCTTTTAATATAAATAACTAAATGTATTAGAGAGAAAATAATAGTTCATGCTGTATTAAACTTTAAATATAGGAATAAACTTTTTCTAAAAATGATGGTTCATTTTTTTTTTGGTTACAAAAATGATGGTTAATTAAAAACAAACAGATGGATACATCATAAATTAATTATTATGAGTATACATAAATATCTATTATTGTTTTTCTCTATTTAATTTTATTGATCTTTACTTACCCAAGGGAGTCAAACTTATGGTGTCTAAAAAACATATACATACATGTTTTTACTTCTCTAATCTACACTTAGTTGATGCTTATAAATTATAATTTCCTTGGAGATAGGCATATGTAGCTTGGCAATTGATAATAAAATCAGACGGCTACCACACCATTCATAATTCATGTATCTTGATGATCTAAGTGGAAATTACTCGGATCTACTAAATATGATCTACTAAATATATGATCTAATTAATAATAAAATTGTAGACAAAGGGTACATTTCATTATCAACTATGGTTGGATTTAGTGGAAGAGATTAAATTCTTTCAACATGATGAATTAAGATTCAAGTTTCAGACGACAAATGTACATATATTTAGTATCTCATACACATCGAATATGATAATTTACAATAGATAATTTTTTTTATATTTCATTAAAGATGGTAAACCAAGTTTTTTATGACAAAAAATTATGAATAAAATTGATGGATATATTTTGGTATGGACCGGGTATTCTTTGCATGCAAACTATGGAGGTTAATCTTTCGAGCTGGATAGAACTATAATGAATGACAAAATTCTTCCTCAAAAGAATTTGCACTGTTGCATTCTGAGAGCTGAATTTAAACGCATGACCTATGAATCAGCCGAAAGAAATCTCATACTATTTTATTCAATTGCTTTTCGATAATTGATGGATATTTTATGTCAATAACAAAATTTTCGAAATCATTAATCAAAATTCTTTGTGCAAATCGAGAAATCGAGATTGGCTTATTATCACAAAAAACAAAAAGTTCGCTTGATTTAGCATTTCTCTCAGTCGATGATAGATTAGGCGAGTGCGAATACAGTTGAATGCAGTTTACTCAATTCTTTCTCAACTCCACTAAGGTATATGAAGATTGTGAAGACATCAGACTTAGCAAAGACTCGATGAAACTAGACAATTGGGCAACTAACCCGTGTTTCATGTTTATAACACCATTAACCAAAAAAAGTTGTGAGCATGTGGCCACATTTCGTGGAGAGTTACACACGTGTGGATAATATCAAATAAATAAGTCGTAAAATGAGGACTTTAAGTCAAACATAGGACACGACATATCCTTCACAGCGGGAAAAATCACCCATTAACCGATTAAACAATGAGCAAAGCTAATTTTTGTAGGCCGTGACGTTTTAGGTAGTATGACTAGTGTTTGCTTATAAATAATAGACTCATACATTTTTTTAACACACAAATAATCAAACAAGATATTTTACACATTTTTATCTCTTTATCTTTCTGCCGTTATCATTGATTTATGTATTTTTTTAGTTAAGGGGACGACATTAAGGCAACTCAAGATAAAGATCCTCACTTAAAAAAGGTTATCGAGGATATCAAAATAGGAAAAGTTTATAAATTTAAAATTAATTCGGAGGGAGTTTTATGTTGTGACACTCGTTTTCTCTTCTCAATATTTAATGTGAGACTTGGATGAATGTTTACTTTGATAAAACAAAACCGACATTAGTAGAGGATTCCCATCCTAATATGTATATTTACTTTTTTCCTATCCCAATCATAAAATAAAAAAATAAAAGACAAACAACAAGCCTTTTAGACACTCCAAAATGTAAAATGCTACACAATATTTTTTTTTTATTTTTATTACTACACAATTAATATGAATATGCTATGAATAACATATTCACGTATGTTAAAGAAATTAGATGCATTTGTTACCGTCTATATATTGTAATCTAGGTGATAAATATAGCTTGGCAATGGGAGAGGATTTGTATGAATCGTAGAATACCTTCGTTTTTTTTCTGAATGAAGGAAAAGTCAATAGGTATAGTCCTTTTCAAAAACAAAATATTAAAGGTTTTCTTTAAGGAAAAATAAAAAAGGAATTGATACTATAAAAAAGACAATAAATATTCTAAGTTATTCCGCTTACACTTCTAAGATCGTGATGGGGTCTCTAGGAAGAATGAAAAGACATTATAATATAATTAATTGGATAAACAAGTTTAGGAGCCAAGAATATTATAATTGAAGTCATCACTTCACTTATGTCTGTCTATCTCGTTGACATGGTAAATATTGTTTTTGTCAAGTTTTGCTGAAAGGTATGCATTGCAACTAGTAATATAGTAAAATTTTAAATTACTTAGCAGTAAATACATTGATATATTATATACTCTCATTTTAATAAAATACTCTAAAACGATTAGGTTGACAAGATGAAAAGAGACAAAAACAAACTGCCGGCACTCATTTAGCAAGCAAATGCTCACATATAATTTTCAGATGGGGCTTATAGGCTACATATATAGGATGGAAACAGAGCAGGCCACTCGACAGGGGCTTACGATCTAACCTAATTAAAGTTTAGTTCCGTCAACTCATTTAATAAAAAGGTGAAGCTCAATCTTTTTATAAAGCATATTTACTTAAATAGGTTAAGTTAAAGCTTACAAAAATAAAGTCTATTAAATCAGTCAGACCAACCTATTAAGTTTTTCATATACAATATATCTTACATTGATATCATTAAAGTTTTTTTTTTTTTAAACTCAAGCCTTCATATGATTTGGTTATTTAATAGAAGGTATATTGGTGTGATAAGACCTTTGTAAGATTTCTTTATTTAATAGCATACATATTCGTGTGCTTTAGGTCTTCATAAGTTTTGACCTAATTAGTAGTAGGCTTATAGGTGTTGCTAGACCTTAGTGTAAAATATGTTTTTAAATAGGCTTTCAGCCTTCATTGGGCTTTTAAAAAGGCTAGGTCAGACCTTGAAAATGAGCTTATGACGGGTAATAGGTCAGACTCAAACCTATAATTTTTGGACTATTACTTTTCCCATCCTATGTCATGCTTGTGCGCCCTGCAAAAATGACAAACATGCCCTTCGGATTACGTAATATGGACAAAAACGAAAATGTTTCGGAATACGTAATCCAGACATGGAGGTTTCGATGCCAAGGCGACCAGAGCGGGAGGTCATTGATGAGATTGGTGCTCAGGACGATGGAGAGCATGGTTTCTTAGACCTGGGCGGAAGGTTGAGCCGTATCAGAGACCACGTGTATGTTGTTATGACTAGTGGTGTGGTGCCGCGAGGGTTTGAGGAATGGCAACATTTGGAGGAAGTGTTGAGAGAGGTGCATGGTGGGAAGGTTTACCGCCGTAAGCGAACTACTGAGGGTGGCAGGGGTGCTGGGGGTTCCAGAGGTGGTAAGGGTGGTGGAATGGGTGGTGGCAGAGGTGGTGTGATAAGAGGTTGATTGTAATTTATAATTATGTTAATGTTTGAATATTTTGGATGATTTTTAGTAACGTAACATTTGGATAATTTTAATTTTTATGTTTGGTTAATGTTTGAAAATTATGTTGTGTTGTTAATTGTTATGTTATAAATTGAATTTTCTGTTTAGACACATGGTCAAAGGCCAAAACAGTTGACTAAATGCTCTAAAATAGAGGCTCGGCCAAAACAAATGGCTTCTGCCTCTGTGTTGATGCAGTTCAGATTATATAATCCGGACAGTTTTTACACTTTTCAGATTATGTAATCCGAAAACATCATTTTTTTTTCACCCCAAATGTTGACTTTCTACGGGGTGATTGACACTTTTCAGAATACGTAATCGGGAAAGTGTCAAACCATTCCGGATTGTGTAATTTGAATCTATCTATTGCACATTTGCATCAACATCCATCGGGGTTCAAAATCCACTAATTTTTTCGGATTTCATAATCCGAAGGTAGTTCGGATTCTATAATCTTGACAAAGGGTATTTTTGGAAAGAAAAAAAGGGCGTGGGAGGAAATGAATATGGTCGGAAAAGTAATAGTCTATTTTTTGAAGTAAGTCAGGATTAGGCCTTACATATCTCGGCCCGACCTAACCCATTTCCACAGCTAGTTATACATATGGATGGATTTTGGTACAATTATATTTTTAAACTAACAATTGGTATGACAATTAGGGATAAAAGTAGGTCAGTTACGGCTTAGCATACGCTGTGTTAGAATAGTTTTTTTTTATAAAAAAAAAAAAAAGAGAAAAGATTTAGGTTTTTATTGAAATCTATTTAGCTAAAGAAAATCAGACCACAAGCCATAAAAAACCTCTTAAGCCTTTCAGACCAGCTACTTAAAAATTTTAATATTGATACTAAGAACCAAGCCAATAACTTGATAAACCGGAAGATCCAAACCAAATCAATTAAATCAAATCGTTGGATTGTTAGCTTGATTGATGAGAGAAAATAAAGAAGATGAAGTTTTGATGGAACTTTGCATTTTTTTTTATGAAATTATGAGTTTTGTGATAATTTTTTGGGTTTTTGATAAGAACAAAAGTGTTATCTAAAAACTACTCTAACAAATTGTATTATCTTTCCTAATAAAGTATAAAATTTACAAAGGTCTTCTACTGGATTTAAAAAAACTTCTCAATAAATTTATCAAACTTCCCTTATTAAACATCATAATCTATCATGGACTAACTTATAATAATGCAGATCTTAATAGTTCGTTGAATGAAAACATAAGATCAAGAAGATTTACTCAAATATTAAATAGATGTAGACTTAAATAGGTTTAATGTAGGCAAGACCAACTGATTTATGTTCTCTGTGAGACACATGTCTCTTAGTTTCTCAATCAAAATGCAGACACAAACTTGTTATTAAAAATAAAACATCAAGGTCATGATCAATTATATACGCAAGGGTAAGTGTTTGGTAGAAATGAGGCCAATTTGATGAGACATTCCATATAGAATTATGTTTTCTTAAATTTAGTCCTTTTGGTACAGTCACTAGCTACATAGGACATTTGTTTTGCATTAACAACACTATTAACTAGTACTACTGTTTTTGTCTTTATCTTTTACGTGATGTATCTTCTTACTAATATTTGATTATTTACTTGAGTTTTTTTTTTATATATAATAATTAAAACATGGCTGTTGAGTGAATAGAACACGTGCACTGTCCATTATCCAATTATTTCATGAATTCATTTATCATAATAGTAGCACTATATATAAGTCTCTTCCATTTGTAAGACAATTGATTAATGAATTATTTTGTATATGGAATTGCATTGATACAAACAAAGACTTAGTAGTACTAATAATAATGCATAATAATATACAATTATGTTTCGTACCAAAAAATATTTTTATATAATTATGATAATATCAAATGATGGAAATATAGTCACCAAGTTTTGATATGATGAGGTTTCCTAGGCAATCAATTGTGTGTGTGTTTACTATCTATATTATGATAGCTAAAATAATAGCTAAATAAATTAAACAAATGACAAGTAGCTAGGAAATAGGAATGGTGAGCATTTTAAAAATTCCATTGTCATGGCTAATGTGAATAAAAAATTATTACAAGTTACTTTGCAGTTTGTTTAATTTCTGTGTCCATAATTTCAATCCAAATCATGCAATTGCAATCTGTCACTTTCACCTTCTTTCCCTACTTTCAGTTTAATGGGAGAGGTAAAAAAAATCAAATTATTTTATCATATGTACTATGAAGATTAGAACCTTGTCATGTCCTATGCTACCATAAAAAAAAAAAAGTTTATATGGTGACTCCTCATTGTAAATAAAACTAATAAAAACCATAACTTATAACGAAAAATCCCTAGTTAGGTATTGTTCTTAGCATTAGTTTTGTAAGTAGTTTAGTTGGCTAGTGGTTAGTTTGTTTGAGACAATCATCAGTTTTTTTAATTTGAGTGACCACTTAAGTGTTGATACATTGAGGCAAATTCTTGTGATTAATTAATTTTATTCCATTTGTTAGCTGTATAGAAACAAAAAATATCTACATTTTGCTGATTCTAAAGTACTAGGAAAAAAATGTATTGGCATCAAAATTAGAAACGGAAAAAATTAAATCTCTCCATAATTACACATTTCATATTTTTCATTGTTTTTTTCTTCTTCTTTTTTCTAGTAATGCTATTGCATGATATGGTATAATACGTTTTTTGATTACCTTATACATATTCCTTAAAGTTTTATTTACTATGTTTGCTCAATTCTTCATCAAAGGCACATTCATGGAGGACCATAACAAACCCTTTTTTTTCCTCACCATCTGATAATACATGATTAAATTTGGTGATCATATGCTAGTGAATCAATTTCAATTCATGAAAAGAGCTGCAAATTGCAGCAACAACTCTTGAATTATTATATAATTATTATTATAGAAGTTGTATGTAGAGCCTACAAAACTTATCATTTCATCTATGTCTAGTACGTTTGTTTGCTGTAAATATGGGAATTGGGGAGTGAAAAATAGGTATCAGTCAATCAACAATAAGTTACAATCAACTTATCATGACTTCAATTTAGGATTTCACTTACACTAAAAGAAAGTCACTGGTTAGCATTTTCTTAAATTAAATCTTATATATAACCAACATCTAAAAGCATATATGTAAAATTCCTTAAAATAAAGTATATATGTGAAATATCAACACATGTAAAATACTAAATGTGACTCCGATACCGAAAACAATTTAAAAAAATAAAACTTATTAAATGTAACCACATATATCAATGTTTTATAAAGACATATTCTGACATATATGTGTCAGACACCACATGGTGTCTTCAATCTAAAATGTTGATGCTAAATTAAGCCAAACCAATCAAAATTTAGTTAAGGAGTTTAAATTGGTTGTTTGCATTTGGTTCAAAGAATAACAAGCATGCATTTTTGGAAGATTCAATCAGTTTGAGGGAATCTCTTAAAATACTATAAATCGGATCATCTTATTGACTATACTATACATTTTGTTAATTACTACCTCCTCTCATTATAAGACCCTTTTGAAGAAAAAAAATTGTCCATTTTTACAAGACCCCTTTAGTATTTTCAAGTATATTAATTATTTCTTTACCAACATACCTTTATTTATTTTGCATATTTTTCTTCAATCAACAATAAATATTATGTTGTAAAAACGATAGTAATTATATACAAATTTAATACTACAACCAACTTTCTTAATCTCCGTAATTTTGGTAAAAGACTCATATATTTAGGGACGGAGGTAGTAATAAACTTCTTAATGATCATCACTTTCACTTTTAATATATATTTTTTTGTTAACCCTCTATTCTCATAGCAAGGGAACACTGATAAACTAAAGTTCAGCCGTAAGATAAGTATAGTTTAGCCGAGTATTATTCTGTCCAAGAATCAAACTCAGATTCTTTCAAATGATGTTTGATTGAGCTCGTTAACCACTTGAACCTAATTACTTAGTTACTTTAATTTGTTTTATACTACTTCAGTTCAAGTTCTAGACAGCCATAAAGTAGTTTAAATGCTAGCATTCAGCGACCAAGAGAAAAAGCATAGATTACGCGTGCTTTTAGAATCATAGAAATCCAAAATTGTTATCATTTTCAACGAGTAGAAACTTTACTTGGCATTATATGTTCCTTTCTTCACAAACACTCAAAGATCAACAGTAGAAAACACTTTGATTATCTTCCATCCATGCACGCATTAAGATTTTAGAAAGCCTTATGGAAGAATTTATTTAAGGGATATCACTGAATCTGTGAATCATCAACTTCTTGTGGGCCACATTCAATACAAAATCTGAATCAGTCGTTTTACCTTTAGTGGGGTTCACCTTCACATGCTAAACTTTTTCAAATATTGTAACAATAATAGGTAGCATGTATTGCATACTTTTGTTTAAATTCCCACTCATTAAGCTTTTCAGAACAACCAGAATTTAAATACAGATTGGTCACCTTCTACTTGCATTCAGATCAAACTCAAAATTACTTATTCTGGTCTTATTTATAAGAGAAATTTAGGTCCATCAAAGTTGATGCATCTGGTTAAAATTGGATCAGATACATCAACTTTTATTAGCTCAAATATCTCTTATAAATAAGATCGGAAGAAGTACTAAAAATCTTTTTCTTGAAAGTCGAGAAGTTAAAATGACCAACAAAATTTCATTTCTTTTCAAGAATGAAAGTATCCCAACATAAATTATTTACTAAATTGAGATATTTTAATTGAATTTTTGTGTGTGCTTGTCAGTGTAAAAAATTTACACCTTCAACCAATCACAAACTATCTTTTGACTTTTCTTCTTGTGGCGAAACATATACAAATAAAGCTTCAAAGTTGTTTTTTCTACAAATGAACGCATAATACACCCACGTACTAAACCTATTTTATTTTCCTATTCTAAACAATCAGAATGCTAGAATTAATAACAATCAAGATGGCCAAAAATATAAACATGTTAAGGCCATAAATATAAATATGATGAACATGATGACATATTATAATAACGATTATGACATAAGGATTTATAAATGAAGAGGCAAGGCCTCTAGATTGTATCTCTGTGTATGAAAGGAAGAATAATGTGTCATGATACATCCACGTAAGTTGTAATTGAAGACACCAGCATTATTTGAATATGTACATGTGATAAAAGAGTAGCTATGTAGCCCTAAAGGGTGATAAAAGTACAAAGGCATAGAAGAAAATGAGCAAACATAAGGATGGAAAATTTAGATGAAAAACCAAAGTATGTGTTTATTCCAGTTTCAAAGATCTTTTAAGAATGCTTCCATAACATTAACAAAGAACCTTAGATATAATTGTTACTTCTAATGTTCTCATACAGACACAAATACACAAACAATATGAAATAATATCATTACTTCATATTATGTTTCATTCCTATATGTTCATTCAGTTTCGTTCATCGTATGTTAAATGTCCATAGGGAGATTCCATAAACACATGTATGCATGTATATATGTATGCCTACATACACAAGTGTACCTATTGTAACAAGTGCATAAAAATGTAGCTCTTTGCTATTTCTAGATTGTTAATTTTTACACCTTAGCTCCAATCATAAAAACTGTTTGAAATCACAGTGTTGTGTGATAATTATGCCCTATTATTTCTTTCTACATATCACAATGATAGCGTGTAATTATCACGAATTCGAGTTTGAAATGCCTAATGGATTCAATCCTTTAGGTTTGAAACGCCATCTCCAAGCTTATGGCCTCAGTCCCTCTTACTAGGACTCATTCCAACAACTTTATGTCCTATGATTTGACTGAGTTTGCAAATTTCTATGGAACCCTCGATGGTCTTTGAATGAAGTTAGACCAACGAGGGTCCCATAAAAGTTTGCAAACTCAATCAAATCATAGGACATAAAGACCATCGAGGAAAGTCCCCTCACTTTCATTGAGAAATAACAAGTGAGACAGAGATATATAGAGAAAAGAAGGTACCTTTAGCTTTAGTGTACTGACTTTATTCTTTATACAACAAAATTAGAAGCGCCATCAAATCCAGCAGTTGCAAAAGTGTAATGAACATCAATGCAAATAGTGTAATGAATATCAATGCAAAGGCATCAAATAAGTTCTCACACAAGAGTAATAAATCCACAACTTGTTCAAATCATCATAAGTGGTCTCTTCTTTTCTAAAATTGATCACAGAAAGTATACCACGGATAGTAATGCACGTCTCTGCCATATTTGTAGCAAGTACTATTTAGCTTACATTTGGAGGCAGTTTCTATAAAGAATATAAAAGCAAAAGAGTAAATGATTTATCTAAATGCAATAAGATAGATTCAAAATCGAAGATCAAAAAAGGTTCTACAAAGCATTATGATATTTTCTACCATCAGCTACATATTGAAGAAAATGTTTATGAAAAGAGAATTTTTTAGTAAGAGAGCATGAGAAGGAAAAATAGAGTTATGATAGAATACCCTAGATTGGTAAGTACCAAAATTAGGGAATACCCTTCACAATAAGTAGGCAAACATAATTGATAATGAATGTGCAGAATTTATTATCATATACAATACACGAACTTTTCACATTCATTCAGAATCTTTGTTATAACATGATGCAAACAAACTTCACACAATGAATGCTCTTCCCATTAATGCATAATTGTTCAAAATGAAGTAGAGATTCAGAGTCTATATCAGCTCATACAGGGTCAGATTATTCAAACCAAACACATTAAACCAACCAATCACAAAACAGTTCTTAGAACATCAAAGCAAAAACCTCAATTTAAATTCAGTGCAATCCTTCTCAACCTTCACTTCCTTTAAAGAAAACAGAAGCTGTAAACAGGAGGCATTGAGGATGATCAGGTAAAAGTCGTTCCCCACCAAGATTAAAGAGAAAAGGAAGAAACACGTGAGGAAAAGGTTAAATTGCCCAAACGAAAAAACTAATGCAGCAAAAGTTGTAGGCAGGAGTTCCGAATGCTTGTAGAACAGGCTACGTGGTACATCAAAAACAGTATATGTAATGGTCTTGGAAAACCCAGAGATTTTGGAAGTAAGGATGGACTAGAAAAAGCAACAGGCTCAAATTTAAAGTAATTGCAAGTATGAAAAGGGCAACCTGGTGCACTGCAGCTCCCGCATTCGCAGGGTCCGGAAAGGGGTCCCACCATTTGGTGTATTGTACGCAGCCTTACCCTGTTTTTACACAAGAGGTTGTTTCCAGGACTTGAACCCGTGACCTTACGGTCACATGACAACAACTTTACCAGTTGCGCCAAGGTTACCCC
>Ga0099826_10000750_pt1 | contig 17102 bp, 6 predicted proteins | sample Mtrugardesep15_FD_76830 | JGI IMG/M metagenome (GOLD analysis project Ga0099826, IMG submission 76830) | Root nodule microbial communities of legume samples collected from California, USA - M. trunc garden sep15 | ecosystem: Host-associated > Plants > Roots > Nodule | place: USA: California... | reverse complement strand
TTTAATGAGGGTAATTTTGTAAAATTGTACTATAAAACAGACACATTAACTACACCAACAACATTTCTTAAGAAATGTGAAAAAAGCAATAGGTGGTTATATTAAGGGACGGAGGGAGTAAAATATTTTATAAATAGAATTTTTATCTTAAAAATATAAAATGTTATTTTTAATCAACTAACAATTACACACATTTTTCATGAATATTTATTCCGTTTTAAAATAAATGTCGCTTTAACCAAAAAAAATTATTTTAAAATGAATATCATTTTCAGTTTCCAATGCAATAATAACTTTTTCTTTTTAATTATATCCTTCAATTAATACTCTGTCCGCCACTTCCAAAGTATTACTTTTAAAACTAACCAATAGTTAATACGGATAATTTGGTAAAATAATCATTGCATTTTTTAATATGTGTGTAAAAACCTAAAACGACACTCATTTTAAAACGGAGGGAGTAGTTTTTTATGTTTAAGTAATGTCTTTGTGGCACTAGTTTGCATTCTCCATTTTCATTGGGATTCACATATAACACACTTCACCCATCATACAAAAAAGATATTTTTTATAATAATATGTTTTAATGATCTTGCTAACGAGTGTTCTAAGAGCATCTATAATGAAGACACTTATTTTTCAGTATTTAAATGGGTCTCATATGTTACATCACTCATTTATAATTTTTTAATAGTCATACCTGATACGTATTCAATCTCTTCAACCCAACATCTCACATAAATATATTAAGGGTGATGATAACTTGTGTCCTAAAGGCACATGTTAAGGAACCAAAAATGAGTAACTTTACATTGGAAAACATGATAATTTAACTTTTTTAAAGTTGACTGCAAGATTTTTAATACGTATATTTCTATAATGAGTTCATTAATCAACTGTCAATAATTTTATATCAATAAATTTCAATTTTTTAATATTAAAAGAGTGTGTGCCCCGCTTAAGAATGAAGGTCTTAAGCGAGACCCCATGTCTTATTAGACCCCTAAAAGGTTTCTCCCTAATGGAGGTGCCTAATAGGTATAAAGTCTTAAATGTTGAAGACCCTCCCATTGAAGATGGTCTAAAAGCATTGATTAAGGAACATACTAAATGAAATTTGTCTTGAAAATACAAGTCAAACACGTGTAAAAATCATAACTTTACAATTTTTAATGTAAAAATTACCACTTTTGGATGATTAAACAATGTCATAAGACACTTGTTAATATTTTTCTTTTTTTAATGATAAATATTACTACCTTTGTCTGTGTATATAAGACTTCTTTTTTTTTTGTGCCAAAATCACGTGAATTATGAAAGGTGATATTTGTATTGAAGTTGTTTGTAATCACTATTATTTTTATGATTTTATCTTTTGAGAGAGAGAGTTAGTTTATGTTTTTAACATGTTATTTATTTGTAAAGAAATAATTAATGTAGTTGAAAATAGCAAATGAGTTTTATAAAAAAAGAAAAAAAAAACTCAAAAGGATCGGACGATGGTAGTACGTATGTTTGTATTTTTCTTCTTGTTTAGACTTGAATTCTAGACCTCTAACTTAGTAACCCTTAACTTAAACTAATTAAGCTTTTCAACCATCATATTTCTTTATGACCATGTATACGAGAAATATTAACAAGTGTCTCTAAAGCACTGTTTAAAGATCCTAAATTTAAAAATTATTACTTAAAAAAGTCAAATACTTCAAATTTATAAATTTATATATATACTCGGCTAGTTTTCATGTCATCTTTTTTTAAAAAAAAAATGATATTCTTCCATTATTCAAATTGATAAAGTATATTAAATAAAACAATGAATTCAACATCACTAAAAATAAAAAAGATGAATCTTCAAATAATAACAAAATATCTACAAATAATATAATCTAAACAAAACGACTGAATATTACATCATTTTAAATCTATAACGTCGATATTTAAATCATTGATTGATTAAAGTTGATATTTTAGTATAAGCCAAACAAAAAACCATAAAAAAAAAACAATACATCAAGACGACGAATAATACTACACCACATTCAACTAGTTTTCATGTCATGTTACAATTTAGTGGTAAATTTACTATAATAAAGTTCCATAAGCACTAATACTAGGAGTTAAGTTAAGTATGCAGTAAAATATTTAGCCAGTGGTCTGATGGGGCTCCAGTTCATAAAGAAACTATGTAGTAAAAATATTGGATAAGTATAACAGAGTACAGTCATCTTTTTATTTTAGTTAAAAAAGGTGCCCATGTACGAAATTAAGTAGGTTTTGCATTTTACCAAATTACCTATTTTTTCCTCAACTTTGTGTACAATTGCGAACATTTTTAATTGTCTCATCCATGCTAGGGGATTATAAAATGGATTCAGAAAATAGTAAGGTGGATTAGAAACCTATATAGATTATTGTTCATGTATATGTGTGTGTGACGTGGAGCGTGACATAGAGATTAGAGGTACTCTGGCTCAGTGTGGAAGCTACCTGGATGTTACCTTGCAAAAGGATTAATCTAGGCCAGTTGAGAAATGTTTTTCCAGCAGGACCAAAGGTTAAGGTTAGGTATGATATTTCAAATATTTTGCTATTGAATTGTAACCTTTTGGCTTCCCTTTGGTCAAGTTCTTTTCTCTTCTTTTTCAACTTGGCCAACTTGGATATCCATTATTTCCCTTTTGAAACTCCTTTGACTTCTAATTAATTTTTTATTTATCAGATTAAGATAAGAGTTAGGAAATTGATTAAAGTTTACCACACTACTAGTACTTTACAACGATTTTATTTTGTTTTTAATAATGGAAATTGTGTGTGAAAGAGGGACTAAGTTTAACACACTACTGACTTATAAGTAAATCTAGTAATTAAAAATGATCAGATGCTATGTTCCTGAACATAATTTGTCAAGTCATGAATAAATTTTACAATCTTGACCAAAAAAATACGATTTTATGATGATTTTTCTACGTGCACTGGTCAATTAAACTTGTGATGTTTTTTCAAGTTATTAGTATAAAATGGAATGTCAGCCTTGAGCACCAAGTTTATTAGCTGCTTCTACCTACACCGTATACATCATACATATGCTCGCCGCCATCTTTCATTTCATTATCTAATCAAATCTAATAAATATTTATTTAATCTGAAAACAAAACAAAAAACTTGTTTATCCTTCAAAAAAGAAATTGTTCAAGATTTAAAAGAAAATCATATTATTATTAACTAGTGCTCTAAGGATATTAGTTAGTAATTTTAAGAAAAACAAATTATTTTAAAAATAAAAGTTAAACATTAATAAAAATATATACATAATTTTATATTTAATTTATCACTTTTAACATTTTAAACAATGCCTTGTCAAAAAAGAAATAACAATGTCTTAAAGACATTTATTAACATTTTTTTTAAAAAGAAAAACATAGTTTAATGAACATAGATACAAAACATCTTTGTCATGAGCAGTAAACCCATTTGGATGTAGCAACAGCCAACAGGTCCAAGAGGAATGAATATTTGTCCTTCAAGTGATATTGCCACCTTCTGGGAAGTTTCTTCACCTTTCTCACTAGCTGCCAACATTGACTTCACCTAATTACTGTCTCGCTTTAACATTAATTTTTTTTAAGGACGCTTTAACATTAATTATTCAGTGTGTTTTTGTCTGATCAAAAACAAGAAGGAGAAAAGTTGAGTAGACCAAAAGGAGAGAAATGTACAAATATAGTAGGCTTAAAACAATTTTTATCTCAAACGTTGGCTCTATTTATTGATCAATAATAGATAAACGAGGAAATAAGGAATTATGTCTTTGAAATTGAAAGTTTTGTTAATTACTCATTTGATATTATTATTAACAAAACTTCAATTACTCTTTGAAATTACATAACGTTAATCAATTTATCTCATCCGTCAAATTTTTCTGTTAGTCAATGTAATGTTTTGCAAATACCCCATGAAGTTTTACACTTATGTGCAAAATGTCCCTCAAACTTAAAAATTTATAATTTCTTTTTAACCTTAACTCAAAATGTCCCCGTTCACGCTTCTTCCCTCCAATTTTGTAGAATTTGATGCACATATTTACTTGAAAAATAAATAAATATTGTTATTCGCTTTTAGTTTTACTTGAACACTTTTATTCACATTGCTAAAAGGATGGAAATCTTTTCTATGTGGTGATTGTTGTGATCATGGAACACAAGTACACCAATACATTGTGCAGGTGGAAATTTCTCATACATGTCTAACCATAAAACATGTTGATTGTAGTCCTGCAGAGTGGTTGAAGTCTTTTTTGCCCATTAATCAAAATTTGGCTTTTGTCCATTGATTCTATATTTCCATGTACATATTTAGAGAGCATTTATGAAGCCTAAAGTGAACAAACTTGCAGCAAGTTTGGATATTGCATTGAAAAAGAATTCTGAAAATCCATGTAGTAAAGAATGTAAATTAGACAAAAGTTAATGAACACTGATTTATTGATCATGTATATATATATAAACACAACTCTACCATTAATGATTTTTGGTTTCAATATTATTTTCATATTGATTACTCAAGCAAGTAAGTACGAGAAAAAAAAATATAAATTTTTAAGTTCGGGGGCATTTTACATATAAATGCAAAACTTCTATTTGTAAAATGTATGACTAACAGAAGAATTTGACGGAGGGGGTAAATTGATTAACGTTGTGCAATTTTAAATGGGTAATTAAAATTTTGTTAATTCTTTCAAAAAAAATTAAAATTTTGTTAATGTTAGGATGGAAATTGACGAAACTTACAATTTCTACAATTTCGGGGGATATTGCCTATTTCCTCATAGATAAATTAGTGCTAAATTTTCAATAAAAAAAAAGGTTACCGGTAAATGAATTTAGAGCAATAGTTTGCTTTTCAATCATCACCAAGAGTCCAGATGAGCAAGGAGGGAAGGAAGTTTGGTGGAGAAGGTGGCTCATTGTGTCTTTTTTTGGTGTCAACGCGTTTTCAGACAGGGCTTATTTATCCTCGTTTAATTGTGGTTGTCTTAATTGTGTATTCACCGTCTAGGTTGTAACACTGTTGTTATGTTTTTCGATTTGATTTCATTAGTGAAGACTGTGCCCTTTTCCTCCAGTTGCACCGTCTAGAGTTCTTGTTGCGTAACTATTGTGCAAGGTTTCTGGAACGTTGGCAGTCATGGGTCGTTCTAGGGTTACGACTGCGTCAACCTGGTAAAGTTTTCCGGTCTATAAGGACAACTTTGGTGTTTCGTGCAATGGTTTCTTATTTGGCAAAGTCTTGGGATTACTCAGTACCACACAATTATTTATTTTGCTTTTACAAGTTTTGGATGGGTAAATAAGTTTGTTGCTTGCAATAATAAATTTATTTGTTCCGAAAAATGTTTATTGTCTATCAGCATAGATTTATTTGTTTTGAAAATAAGTTTATTGTTTGCCAAAATATATTTATTGCAATCCAAATTGTGTTTGCTGAGTACTTCCTCCAAAAGATTTTTTTTCCAGTTCATTGAATAATTGATGTATTTGTTTTACGACTATATATATTAATTATTTAATAAAACTAAAAAAAAAAAATTCTTATATATGAGACCGGAAGGAGTACATGCTTATAGTTTTAGATAGGGCATCGCATAAAAATTATATTATATGGAATATTATCATTATTGGGTTTGAAAATATGCATTCGTGATGGGTAAAAAAGTTTAATGCTTGCAATAATAAATTTATTTGTTCCAAATTATGTTTGTTGAGTAAATACTACTGAGTAGTGCATGACACAATAATTACATTGTATGCAATATTATCAATATTGGGTTTGAAAATATGTATGCAAAGCAAGATTTAACATAATTTTGATATTCTGCGGTGGAAATATTGAGTTCGAAAATATGTTTGAAGATTTGTGTGATTGTTGAGTTCGAAAATATGCTTGGCTTGGAGAAGAGTCTAGAATTCAAGGATTGCTTATTTATAAAATAACAAAATTGAACTCAGTTAATGAATCACACTTTCAAAGTAAGCAAATTCCAGTATAGTTTCTCTCTATTTCGTCTTGAATTCATCTTTCATATTTCCTCATGCTACAAAATCAGCACGTGGCAACACCATGCTCCTAACAACAATCCTAACTTGTTGGATTGTTGAATGGTGGGTAGGTTTCTCATCACCAAACAGGTTTCTTATCAACAAACCGGTCCATTTCAACTCTTTCGTGATTGAATGGTGCATTTGTGGCAGCATGAGCATAAAGTTGAGATTTCAATGATGGATACAAATAGGTTTATGGTCTAATTTTTCAATTACGGGGATATGGAGCACATTTATTGATAAATTTTAATCACATAAATACATGTCAAACAACTAAGGATCAACCTTAGTTGTGAAAAATGGGTTAGCTACATTTTTCTAGAAAGATATTTGTGTGGGAAATCAATCATTGTGCAACTGTTTTCCCTGATTGTTCAACATTTCCACGCAGAAAAATGGAAGGGTGAGGAAGGTGCGCAGTTTGGTAGGAAACCTGCAGGAGTCGGCTTTTATGTGGCAGCAGAATTTTTTCAACTGGGAAGGGACTTTGTCTTTAACTCAAGAACAAGAACTATTGTTGCCTGCAGTGGGTGGTTTTGACGGATCACAGGGATACATCAAACACAGGTATGGGGGCTGGAGAATGGTGGAGCTTTTATGGTGAAATCCACATATTTATTACTCTTAATCTTAATTTAGGGCTCTCAGCCAATATCGATTTTAAAGCGAATTTTTTTTCAGGAATTATGGAAGAGTGCAGCGCCGTCCAAAGTACGTGCTCTATCGTGGCAACTTCTTTTTAATCAGATTCCGTCAAAGAAAAATTTGTAGAGAAGCTGTTTTGGCTGGGACCTTTATAAAATCAATCATAAATATAATTAATTTTTGGACAAAAAGTATATAATTAATCTTTGGAAAAAAAGTTAGAGTTAGTAACCAAATTGTTTGGGCTTCAGTGGCAAGGAGCTCCTTCCAAGGACGTACTTGGGGAATATCTGGTTCGATTCCCAAGGGGAACAACGCTTGGTCAGTGCGCTGCCTCTACGCATGAGCCGGATTAGTCGTCCATCATTGGTGGGTCGGAAACCGGTGCGAAAGCCCAAAAAAAAAGTTTAAAGTTACTGTATTCTTATTCATCATGTAAAAATAACAATGAGAATTAACAGTTGAATTAACAATTGGTCATAAAGGATATCAACGCAACGAAGAGAATATATGCGCAAAGTTAGGTGTTTCTTCTATTATTCATCTCATGGTTCATCTCTTTACTACCCCATCCTACTGGACCTCACTGCAGACTCTACGGGAGCTTAGTTATATAATTTAGTTTTTCTTTTCCTTTATATCTATTTCTTTTATTCTTCTTCTTTAGTTTTGTAAGGAAAAAAACAATATAGGTGGAGGGAAAAAAGGTTTATGATAGATTTAATATTTGTTAAAAAAAGATTGAGATTGGGGTGAGAGGTGGAAAGTTAAGTGGCATATGTGAATATAAATAGAAAGAAGTAAGACGTGAGTTCGTAAGTGATGAGACTAGGTTTGTCTTAGAAGATTTTAGGTCTAGCAGTCAATCAACATTACGATTTTCTTTTTTGGTTAACCTTTTTTGTGTGATTAACTTATAACCTAACAAGTGCCCGTGAACTTAGCTCGGTTGGTAAGGACAATGCATAATATATGCAAGGTATATGGTTTGAACCCTAGACACTAGCAAAAACTTATAACCTAAAAGAGCAATGTTAAACTCCTTCAATCTCTGTACCCCCAAACCACCAACCTCCTTACTCATGCATATAGAATCCCAGTCAACTCATGCAATTTTCTTGTGATCCTCACCCCCACCCCAATTTTTTTAATTTAAAATAGATTTAGTGGAGGAGATTATACCTGACCCCTGAGGGAGCTCTGAAGAAAGAAAGGGCATATAGAATCTCAGTCAACCCATGCAATTTTCCTGTGATCCTCACCCCCACCTCAATTTTTTTTAATTAAAATAGATTCAATGGAGGAGATTATACCTGAGGGAGCTCTCATGCATATAGAATCTCAGTCAACCCATGCAATTTTCCTGTGATCCTCACCCCCACCCCAAAAAAAAAATAATTAAAATAGATTTAATGGAGGGAGAATCAAGCGGCCACCCAAAGACAAATTTCTGCTTTTCCAATCAGACATTCTAGACTTTTTGCGATCGGTAACAAGTTCCCAAAAAATCAAATGTCTAGCATCACCACCAATGGGTTGACCAAGATACATAAATGGAATTTTCCTAATTTTACTAGATAAAACAGATGCAGCTTCACTCAGCCAGAACTCATCCACATTAATACCAACCAACATACTCTTATGGTAATTTACTTTCAAACTAGACATAACCTCGAATAACGTGAGAATCGCCCTCAAGGCTATGACATTCGTCCAGCTCTTAGTGCCTAACAATATTGTATTATCCGCGAATTACAAGTGAGAGAGCACAATAGCATTGAAATAAAGGTCAAAATTGAAGCATGTGAACTTCAGGATGAATTGTGAATTACAGACAAAGGAGTGCCCTTAAAAGAAGTCAATTGCAACAAAAACTAATGTGAATTTACGACTTTTAACAAGTACATTTGATCATTTAAAAAGATAAAATTTCTTTTTATTAACATTCCCTTTGAAGAATGTACACCCTCTGGTCACTATTATAAACAAAACTTTGCATTTTAGATTCATTCAACTAATGATGTATGTTGTCTATAATAAAGATTATATACATCATTAATTGAATGAATATGAAATGCAAAATTTTGTTTATAATAGAGACCGGAGGGTGTATATTTGAAGCCCAATCTAGACATACCTCATTATAGTTAGCCTAGGTTGCTGAACCTTGGGTACATAGAAAAACCATTATTATATTAATTAATTAATATTAGTAATACACAAATATATTTCGGTTACGAAGCATTACTCTTTCATTGGCCGCCGCTCCACAAATACATTAGTTAGGGTTATGCAACCCTCATTCACTCCTATTTATACGCTCTCACTTTCTCACATAGATTAAGAACTGCAACCCTTTCATTAGCGCCGCTGCAAATATTCATGTTCCTTCCTCAACCTAATCCTTCAATTTCCATGTAGCCTAAAACAATACTTATGTTTGAATCTATGAGCCTAGCTAGCAACAACTCGATGCAGCATCACTGCATCTGTTGGAGTTCTGATGCATCACAAATCGTTGTTGTTGATTTATATTCCCTTGACATATCCTATGGATCCATCAACTTTCAACAAGTGTGATTCCTTTGATTAAGTATGTCACAAGTCCATGTCTTGACGGTGACATGAGTTCATCTCTATAGGGGTTAGATTTACAAGACGTTGCGATTTTAATTCTAAATTGAATAGAAGAAAAACTTGTCGCAAACAAGTTCATGTTACATCAATTATTTGGATCTGGATGACGTTTTAGTTTTAGTTTTTGATTTTATTGAATTGTTATTTAAATTGTGATTACCTTGATTAATAATGTAACAAGTATTGTATTTTTATGTGGCTTTTGTTTTATGTATTCATATTTCTTGCAATATGAATAAATTAGGCTACTAGTAGCTCCATATTTGTACTTGTATGATAGCAACTTCACCGTCTGTGTGGCTTATTGTACTGATAGATAGGTTATGCAACAATCTACGCGTTACTGATTACCTATATTTTCATTGCTTTTTAGTCAAAAACCTTTAATTTCTTGTACTTAATATCCACACTTTAACAAACTGTTATACGTAAATAAACAAATAAATAACATAATGTCATTGGAATAGAATTGAAATAAAAATTACACAATTAAATGGTCCTATAAATAACCAAACTTTTGGATTTGGTCCCCTATAATATTCATTAGGTTTTTGGTCCTTCAAAAGAATTTCATTTATACAATTAGTATATGTTGTTAACTCTTCATCGACAGTGCTGATGTGGCAATGCTGCATGTGACGTGCCAAATACATTTCCAGCAAGACAGCAACGTGATAAAATACGCAAAATATTTATAGTTATATAGTTTTTTTTATGTGAACCAAAAGCCTTAAAGAATATTTTAGAGTGACCGAAACCAAAATTTTGTATATTTAGAGGGCTCATTTACGTATTTAACCTTTAAACAAAAAACTGGTTAAATCTAGGAGTATTATCATTCAATTAATATTAGACACAAAGATATTTTGTAAATATTAAGCTTAAATACATTTTCTGTACCACTTTAAGTTTTCTCAATTTTACAATTTCTGAATACTTTTTTTTTTGGTCAACAAATGAATAAAAAGGAATTTAAAAATAAATTTTGTAAGTTTATATTTTTATATTTGATTTTTTAACGCGCAAGTTATAGGATTTCCCTTGGTTCTTTTGAGCATTATGATTTTGCAATTTTTTTAATACGTGGGTGTTTGTAACTGGCTAGAACAGAAATTAATGAATTGATTTTTTAAGGAAAAAAAATGCTCACACTGCAATTGAAAATGTTGGACGGTGATAGATAATGATGTTGGCTCCTTGGGATCTTGCCTCTGGTCTCAGACTCAAGATGCTTGCCTCTAGTCCTATCAAGTTGATAGTTACTTCATACATCTTACTCGGCAATTGTTGGTTATTTTACGTTTTGATAGTTTGTTACTAACTTACTCCTGGTGGCTATAAATAGAGCCTTAGGAGGATCACAAAATAACATGAAAATATTCTTTACTAGAGATAAAAGCATTAGAGGAAGAAAGGAAAAAAAAAGGAACTATATGAGAGAGTATCGTAAAGATGTTCTTGATGATTCATTGTTAAATCGTGTTTGAAGTTTAAGGTATAACTCTCACATTTATATAGTCAGAAGAATTCTTTGCATTTCAAACGTTATTTTCAAGTTATTTTCATAAGCTCTCTAAGATAACTCGTAAAAACTTATATTAATGTGAAATTTTAACCACTAGACTTGACAAAAAAAAAAACATTTCTACTTTATTTCATCTTTTGTTACAAAATTACATATAAGCAGTTTTTTTTTTGTTGACAAAAAATACATATAAGTAGTTCTATAATAAACGATTATATCATAAGTTGACATCTATAAACTAATTTTACACCAAAATTCAATGAGAATCTAACGTTTTAGAGTATTTTTTTTTTAGATTGTGGTTATAAATATTAAACGATTATATCATGTATAAACTAGTTTTACAGCAACATTGAATGAGAATCTAACCTTTTAGAGTTTTTTTAGATTGTAGTTGTAAAATCAGTGCTACGCGGCAGCATCATGAGTTCTCATTGAACTTCAGTGTACAATTATTAATTATGAATTGTTTAATGTGCGGAGGCTCTTCTGAAACGTCTGCGCATCTATTCCCCCACTGGAAATAATGCGGTACTTCAATGGCTGAGACTGATTTTACCAATTACACCAAAATTTTTTCAAATCATAAGCTAGCTTCATCGGGTTGTCGATTGGGAAGAAGAGTAAAAGAAGATTGATGTTAATTTTTTACATTGTTATGTGGGTGTTATGGAAAGCACAGAATGACCGTATCTTCAGCAATTGCTTTCACCAAGAAGCATCTTAATTGAACTCCTCTTCCTCCTTCAACTTCGATACTTCATAATTGTTCTCTCCAACAGTTCTCCTCACATATTGGGCAGCTTCTTACATAATATTTTATGATTTCTTCCGTCCATAGTCTCTATATATTCGATGATTTCTTCCATCCATAGGTATTCACATCTTCCTCTTCTTCACACCACAAACCATGCAACAAACCAGAATCATTCTTCACTAATCTTCTAAATATCATATATTAAAAGTAAAACATTGATATCCTGCAAAATGAGTAACTCAAACATTTAGACACAATTAACAAACAATAAAATTTAAATGACAAAGTAGCATATTTGTAATGTAACTCACCGTTAGATTGGTTTGCGAGCATTGCAGAAGGAAAAGTTCAAATCATCCTTCGCAAATTGGGGGTAATTTGGTACACATCTTCCCCTTCTTTATAATATTTAATCAAGATAATCACACTTGTATAGCTAAAACTCCCACAAAAGAGAGAGCAATCATAACACATAGTAGACCATGCACTCGCCTCAAATATCATCTGTTATACTGGAAGAAAAAAAAACATCAACGCATGTCAGTGTTACGGAACAATATTATTAAAAAGAAAAAATCATTCTATAATAAAAATAAACATCGATTGATTATAAACACAAATAAAACATTTGAAGAAATAGATAGCAAAGCATAAACATATATCTACCTATTAATTTGCAGCAAAGGCTGCGGCGGGTAAGAGAAAGTGAACCCTAGTAGGGTAAAACCCTAGCAGGTGAGAGGTGGAAAGTTAAGTGGCAGACTTGTGAATATAAATAGAGAGAAGTAAGACGTGAGTTGGTGAATGATGATGAGATTAGGTTTGCCTTAGAAGATTCTAGGTCAAGCAGTCAACCAACATTAGGATTTTCTTTTATGATTAACCTTTTTTGTATGATTACCTTATAATAACCAATTTTGTGTACCAAAAAAAAAAAAAACTTATTTTTAGTTTTTTTTTTTGAGATAACTTATTTTAGGTTTTATTAATAATTGCAATACATACATTTTAGAATTTATCAATAGGTCGAGTAAGGCGGTAAATGGAATTCCTCCGACTAAATTTGCACTATTTTTAATGTTGATTAGAGTTGTTTTGGTAATGCTATTAGAGTTGGATCTCTAGCTTTTCTAGACTCTTTTAAGGATCCTTTGATATTCTTCATTTTCATGTCGAATTTCATGTTACCCATCAGGGTCTTATTTTGGCTATGGAGTTGAATTACCATGACATAATTCGTTTCAAATATTCTCTTCATTGTGTTGATATCCTTTATGATCATCATCAAACTCGTATGTTTCACAAGTAATGTTACTTTAATCTAAGACATCAAAGACCTTCTTCATCAAATTGGCATGTTTGCATCGCTCAACCCTCTAAAAAAAAATTGTGCTCATTTTCTTGCGAAGTTATGTGTTTCTTCTTTTGTTGATCTCACGATTCATCTCTTCACTACCCCCCATCCTCTTGGACCTCACTGCAGACCTCCGAAAACTTAGTTACATATAATTTAGTTTTTCTTTTATGGATAGATTTAATATTAATTAAATCTTTCAACTAATGCTTTTTTAATCTAATCTATGAAATTTTAAATAATTTTTTATTTGATACATCCTCAACTTTTTTTAAAAAGAAAATAAAACAGAATGTTTTGTCCTTAAATTTATAAGGACCCATAAAACTTTGTTTTTAGCCTCTATAATAAATTTCTTCCACTTTTGGTTCGCACAATGATTTTGTTATTAGGTTTAGTCTATCTTGTTATACAACTTATATGCATCCTTCAAATTTTTTAATGTAAAATCAATTTTTCGATCAACTCGTCTTTTATAGAGACTTCTATCATAACATAACATATATTGCGAACCTGCGAAGTTTGGCAACATTTCTATAAAAGTATAAAGTTATTTTAATTTTTACAAGGATAAAAACAATGTACAGAAAATAGACATCAACAATCGAATCAGTTTTTTTTATAGGGGATATAAAAATTAAAAAAATTCCTCAATAAAATAAAATAAAATAAAATTTTATAATGTATTATCCGAACTATTTAATTAGTGAATGGTGATTACTTTACCCTCTTATTCTTAAGCAAAGTTGCTAATTATATATGTAAGTAATATATGTAATGGGGATGGCAAGTATATATGTAATGGAAAGAATAAGACTTCTGGAGTGAAAAAACAGTTTCAATACCCTTCCTTCTCCTCTCTTCTCCTCACCGAGCCAGCACCCCACCCCTACCTACCAAACTCCCAATTCTCTTCCATTTACATGCATATATCATCAAGCTCGCATGCATGATCAAGTTAGAATTTAAGGTTGCCTTGCCAGTTTGAGAGCTTATCGAGGAAGGATAAGAGATCATAAAGAAACAAGTCAAGGGATTAGAAGAGGACTGTCATCATTTCAACTTCTTATGGCCCAACTCCCTCTCATCACCTTCAAACTGTTAAGGTGAGTTCTTTACTAGGTTTTTATTGATAGTTAATTAGGACTAAGTTCTGGTTAGGAACTATAATGCATGTAAGAATCTTTGTGTGAATCCAAGGATTTGAGTTTAAGTGGGAGACAATTGGTAATTTAAATTAATAAATTTGATGAATATAGGTTAAACTCTAGGTTACCTAGTGATTTATGGTCAAGACCATCGGGGACGGAGCTAGAAAAAATTATTGAGGGGGGCGAAAATGGTAGAGTGATTTCTATTGTGTTGAGGATGGTGATAGTGTAATTGTAGTGCATGGAAACAACGTGACAATCTTTTGATTTGCGGCGAAATATATGATGCATTTTATTTTATTTTTTGACAAATTTGATGCTTTTATTTTGTCATATGAATTCTCTCATATGAGTTGTTTTTTTTTCATAACCAAAAATTATTATTAATGAGAGTATTAGAGGTAAGTCAACTTTGTAAAATTGTTGAAAAATATTATGTGGACACCTTTAAAGGTGTATACAGATTGAGATAAAGAAAATGATGTGATAGATATAATAAACTGGTGATGTAATAGGAAGAGAGATAAAGAGAAAACGAGATGTTGAATGAATGTTTGAGGATAAACCATGTATAAATATCATTGTTGATAATTATTCCTGTTAATATTCAATTAGATTTATAAACTTATCAAAAAATTGTAAATTTAAATTCATCCCCTCGTCATGATAAACCACCCCAAGGGAACATCTTTACATGAGATATCACACCATTTTAGTAAGTGCTTACTGAAACACAAATGTGTTGTGTGATTTTTTATTTTATTTTTTTGAAAAGGATGAGTTGTGTGATTTGTCTTTGAGTTTTTTTTACTATTTATATGTTATTCAACCTATCTAGTTATTATCTTTTTACATGTGTTTTTTAAAGTTACAACCAGTTACATATTTATGAAAGCGGTGAGGGTTAGTGAAAATTGATTACTCGTATATAAATTATCAAATGAGTAACTTTTTTAAAAAGAAAGTGGGTTGTCATCATAAGAAAATAAGGAAAAAGTGCGAAACTTTTTTGACATGGTATTTAATTTAGAGGGGGTGGTGTGGGGGTGGGGGTGGGGGTGGGGATGGGGGGTGGAACATGGTTAATACTTAATATTGTGGGTGGCTACCGCCCCAAAATCTATATAGCAGCCTCTGTCCTTAAAGACCATAATGTATTGTAACTTAAATGAATTGTGATCATTGTGCTTGTATTGTATTGGATTGAGCTGAGTTTTTTCAGGTTTGTTGACTTTCTGGGATTTAGATTTACTGTTGTAGAGGTTACACTCAGTTTCACACTGTAACCAATCTCATCCGTTGATTTAAGATCAGACGGTTCAAATTTAAACTCGGTTTTACACAATAAAATAATCTTAACGCAGTTACAGCAGGAAATCCAATTCCGACATTCTAAAGTTGCAGAGTTGAGCAAATTTGCTATGCTAATCTGCATTCTATGGTATTTTGTAGTTTTTATTTAGAGCATCCTATGAAATTTCAAGTTGTTTAATGTAGGCATGGCAACAAAAGCCATACACGTGGTTACTCACCCAAACCAAACCCAATTTAATGGGTATGGGACGAATAACGGGTATATAGGTATCCACCCCGAACTCATACCCAAACTCGTCTCGAATACAGAAAATTACTATATATTGATATGCCATGTAATTTTATTTGATAATTACCGTGTTATAAAAACTACCATTAATATTTAAAGGAGCAACTAAATCCATCGGTCTAACAAATGTTAAAGTGAACATATTGCTGGATAATGTATTACAACATTTCTTTATGGGTTGCAAAAAAATTATATTTTTATTAAAAAAATATTAATCAATGCGGGGAAGGGGATGGGGCGGGGATACCCAAACCTGTCGGGGACGACGATGGGGTTCAATTTCTCATCCTCAATGGGTATGGGTAGGGTAACAAGTAACTATTTGAGAATCGGATATGGAGACGGGGAATGTAAAACTTGTCCCACCCCGCCACAATGCCATACCTAGTTCTATGCTTTGATTTGAAAAATGAAATAAAACTCCATACATAAAAACAAGAAGGTTGTAGACCTGATCTCCAAGCAACTCAAAAACATCCTACCAATTACATGCATGATTCCATCACATGGCATCGTTGCCCTCCACGTTTTTATTTTAAATGTGTCTCATTTTCCTTGCACATGAATTTTTACGGTAATTAAAGATAGTTAAAATAATTTTGTCGACCATAATTTCGTTAGGGGTGTACATGGGTTGGGTCAACCCAAAAAACCCGGCAAACCCACCCAAAAAACTCAAAAAGTGGGTTGGGTTAAGTTATTGGGTGGATATGGTTTTAAAAAATGAAAAACCCGAAAAAATAACTGGTTTTGGGTAAAACTAAACCACACCCAAAAAAACTCACTTACCCAATAATGTCCATATTTTTATTTTTATTTTCATTTTCATAGGGATAAAGGAGAATGACAAAGGTTTTGGTCATAAATCAAGTATAATTTCTAAAATTGACAGAATGCATCCTCTATATTAAAAATCAAAACATGTTAGAGCTACAAATTATGATGTTGCACTTTTTAGTTATTTTAATGGTAAAACAATTTTACGTCATCAAACTTTAGTTTTTTGCAAGTATTTTTAGAGTATTTTATTATTTTATGACATTAAAATATAGTGAAAATATGTTACAATTTTTTTTAAGAAAATATAAAGTTGAGAAATTTTTATGAAAAAAAAATGAAGAATCGACAGTTAGTCATTTAATATTAACATAAAATTACGGAACAATAATTTGGGTAACCCACTACCCAACCCAAACCAAACCGAAAATTAGTGGGTTTACCCAGACCCACCAATTAACATAACGAGTAGACATTTTACCTCACCCAAACCAAAGTACCCTATATGGTTTGGGTATTGGGTTTGACCAAACCCACCCAAAATCGACTCAT
>Ga0099826_10000749_pt1 | contig 17105 bp, 13 predicted proteins | sample Mtrugardesep15_FD_76830 | JGI IMG/M metagenome (GOLD analysis project Ga0099826, IMG submission 76830) | Root nodule microbial communities of legume samples collected from California, USA - M. trunc garden sep15 | ecosystem: Host-associated > Plants > Roots > Nodule | place: USA: California... | reverse complement strand
ATACCTAAGGTTGCATTATTGCAGGGAGCTTCAAACTCTTCCAGAGCTTCCTCAACCGCTAGCGGTACTAGATGCTGAAGGTTGTGTATCACTAGAGGATGTAGCGTTCCACTCAACTGCTAGTGGACAACTTAATGAAAAGAGGAAAAGGGTTATCTTCTGGAATTGCCTTAAACTAAATGAGCCTTCTCTCAAGGCTATTGAGTTGAATGCTCAAATTAATATGATGAGCTTAACATACCAACATACATCCACATGGGACCATGACCGTGATCATGATCACAATTGCAATCACAATTACAATCAAAGAATGTATTATGTGTATCCAGGTAGCAAAATTCCAGAGTGGTTGGAATATAGTACAACTACACAAGATTACATAACTATTGATCTTTCTTCCGCTCCTTATTTCTCTAAGTTGGGATTCATTTTTGGCTTCGTCATTCCAACCAACTCATCAGAGGGTCAGATTGTGAAATTCAAAATAAGTGATGGTCAAGATAACGGTATCAAAATGTATTTAAACAGACCACGTCGTGGAATTGAATCAGATCATGTGTATTTTATGTATGACCGAAGATGTTCTCATTACCTAGCTAGCAGAGTGAATGATCAGTCGAAGATTAAAATTCAGGTTAGAGCATCATTAAAAACACCGACATTACAGTATGTGCCAGTGCAGTTAAGAGGGTTTGGGGTTAGCCTAGTAACCCCTTCAAAATATGACAAGTTTAAACAGCAATTGGAATTTCGCGACGGGAGTGTTGTTCCAAATAATATGTGTCCAGTGGAAGAGATATCAAAGTCTCTAGGAATTTAAAATTCTAAATGTTCAGTTATTTCAATTGTCTGTTTTACTTGTGTTAAGTTTATGTAATTGTCTAGAGAGGCATGATTTATAATTGTCTGTACTGCCAGAGAGGTTTTCTTGGAGGAACGGATTGTCAGTTGTATCTCCTGCCACTGACCTGCAACTGCAAAAGGAATCATGTAGTTAATAACAACTTCAAGGTTAGAATCGCGGTGAGTTTGATGGAATCACGGGGACACGCTAACTTGATTTTCCATAATTATAGCACAAGCATTTATCAATATAAGTGCTTCTTAAGTTATTCCTAAGATATAAAATAAAAAAATCAAATTATTTTCACATAAGGTATAAGCTAAAATTTTCATAATCTATTATGAAGAGCTTATGGAAATAAGTTGAAAACAACTCATGGACTAAAAAGTAGAGAAGTTTAGAGGAAAATTATTGACAAACGAAGATAGGAGAAAATTATAAGTACGTGAAGAAAAATCAAATGCAGCATTGCTTAGTGTAAAGTACTACTAGGGAAGGTTTTCATTGTACAGTTTGGACCAACTAGCAACCTTCATAAATCTCGTGGATATTATTTTTTCCATGAATTTATCTCTCACTCTCCAATTAGAAATGTCCATTGAATTGAGAGGATTTTGACCCGAGTACTGCAACAGAACAAATAATAGCAACACATATTTTAACACATTATCTTTGATCGGTTAAAATTTATATAAGTCACACCAAATGAAATTCATATGAGTTTTAACCAATTAAAGAATGTGTGTTAAAACGTGTGTTGTTAGCATTATCGATAGCGGAAATAGATTGACTTAAATTAATAATCCTTTGAATCATACTAATAAATATTCTAAAGACATTGTTTAAAAAACCTTGAACAAAATCCATCTCAAAAATGTAAGTCAAATATTTATCAAAGTCATAAATACACATTTTTCAACGCAAACATAATTACATCTTTTGATTCATTAAACAATGTTTCCAACGATACCTTTTTTTATTAGTACTTTTCTTACACTTTTAATCTCCTAATTTACCATTTTCACAAAACTAATCCCTCCATTTCAAAATCGAACATTTGTGAGTTGTGACCCTACCTTTTGACATTTATTGCAGTTGTAGCTCCAATTGCAGTTTTGCAATGGTGTAGCGTTTAAAACTGTATGCTCATAAGGTTGAATTGTTTGAATCATATGTGTGGAGAATGATGAGTAAAAAAAGTTTAAGATATAAATGTAGAGTTAGAACAACAACTAGCTAGTAACAAGAGATGAAACAATTGTGACGAGATGAAACAATTATGAATAAATACATGTGTAAAAGTTCGTTGAGAACGTGAAGGAGACATGTTATGTGTATTTAGGCATTTTATTGATTTTGAATGGTGTAGTGTTGAAAACTGTATGCTCATAAGGTTGAATTGTTTGAATCATCTGTGTGAGGAATGATGAGTAAAAAAAAGGTTTAAGATATGAATGTTGAGTTAGAACAACAACTAGCTAGTAACAAGAGATGAAACAATTGTGACGAGATGAAACAATTATGAATAAATGCATGTGTAAAAGTTCGTTGAGAACGTTACAGAGACATGTCATGTGTATTTAGGCATTCTATTGATTTTGAATTGTATGTATAAGATATTTGCTATATCGTTAGTTTCATTGAAAAAAAATAGACATGAACTACCTTTAACCAAAATTTCTCATACTTTTAATCTATATTGTATACAAAGGGAATATGTGATGTTGAGATGACTTTTTTTATTATTCCAATTATACCCTAAGCAAATTTTTTTATAATTTTGTTATATCGTTGGTCTTATAAAAAAGATAATAATTTATATTTTATTTGTTATAATGTTTTTCTTTTAAGAATATTTGTTATATTGTTGGTGTCATTGAAAAAAATAAACATAGTTTATTGAGTTTGTTAGAATTAAAAGCCACAAATATCGATACACACACTTTTAATCTAAATTAAAATTTCATAAAAAAACACCATTTATAGCCTTAGCGTAATAAAAACAGAAGATTTTTTTTTGAATGGCTTCCTTTATAAAAAAACATAAATAATATATTATTTTGTAAAAAACAAGTTCTCCAAATATTAATCCTAAAAAAAAGGACTAAAGATGAACCACATCAATAAAAGACCAGTTGTGTCCCAACATCCATAAAAGTATTTTATGGGAAACTAGGTAAATAGCCATGAAATCACATATGTTTCTTATGGATAACATTGTTACGTTAAATGTTCACAAAATATAAAATGAATAACATAGTTTTTTTTTATCAAATAAGAAATATTATAAAAAAGCACCAGGAGAGGCCTCAACCGTAGTACAAGAATTACATGAAAACAATCCGTTGATAAGGAAAACTTTTATCCCTATCTATAAGAGAAGAAATAAAACTTGGTGGAGAGTCCCACCAATGAGAAAAAAAAGGGAGCCAGGCTTTGCCTATTGCGAGCCAAGGCATTAGCAACTTGATTGCCTTCGCGAAAAATGTGTGAACAGGAGCAAGAAATATCTTTACCTTTGAGCATGCAATTCGACCACCTATTAGTAAGACATCAGGGGTCCGAACCCAGACCTTGAAAAGCTTGCACAATAAAAAAGGAGTCGTATTCAATCCAAATCCGGTTCCAATGTCGCTCAAAAGCCTTCTCAATAGCATATAAAAGGGCGCAAAATTCAGCAACCAAGGGAGAAGCAGGACCAATATTATGCGTGAATCCACCCAAAAAGTGGGAGAGGTGATCACGGAAAACCACTCCTATAGAGGCACTAGAGCCCAAAACAGAGCCGCAATATTGATCTTAATAACATAGTTGATTGAATAGATAATGTAACATAAAATTTAACTGTTACAATTGAAACCAAACAACATAATATGATTTAATAGAACAACTATGCACTTTCAGCATAATTGAATTGAATAGTTATGATAATCATGACTTTGTTTTGAATATATGCACTAAATTTTTCGAATTAGTTTTTGCAAATTTAATTTCAAAGTTAAAATACCAGTCTTTTATTATTTTGGTATTAGTGACAAATGTGTCTGGTGTTTTTGTTTTATATTTGTCATATGATTTTATCATGTATCAATGACACATATCCGTCTTCATTTTTTCCTCTAACCATGTTTGACTAGAGGAAAGTTTAGACAACAAGTTTTATGACTCGTACTATTTTTGGTCTAATACTAATTATTTTTATTGATCTTTTCTTAACTAAATACTTTTTTATACTAAAAAAAATAATTAATTACTTGAATTCAACCATTTAATTAAACGTACTATGTATCAAATAAGTTTTATTGCTCATGCCCAAACCATTTACCTAATTTTGATTTGAAACAAGTGGATGTATACTGTTGTTTACGGAGTTGAAGTAAGTTGCTCGTGGTTGGTTATGGATATGGAAAGAATAAAGAGAAAATATATTGTATAAGGATCTCCCAATTTTTATTTCATGCTTCCATTTGATGTTTAATAGTACAATTTTCAACCATTTGTTTTTCCAATTTCCTTTTCAACATTGTTCTGTCTGTCTCTCGGAGGTTTGTACATTGCACTTACTTGAACAAGGGTTGTTAAATTGTTACGTACCTAGAAGGTTTGTACTTGACTTGAAGGTGATAGTGTCAGAGTGACAAAAATAGAGGTTTCATGTGAGTTGGAAGAAGGAAGAAGAAAAAGGATTAACCAAACCTCATATATTTTTTTTTGTTAAATGTTAATTTGTACGCAAATATATGGAGAAGCCACATCAATATTTTTTTTTGTCAAAATGTGGATTAACCGATGAAACTAGTAAATGTAAAAGAGATAAAAATTAGGGTTTAAAATCACTCATTTTAAATTTGTAGGGCTAAATTTATTCAAGAGGTAACAATTATTTTGGTCTTTGAATATTTGTATTTAAAATAGCTCTTGATTGTACATTTCGATAGTCAAAATAGTTTTTGACATTAAAACATTTCGTTAATATTGTCAAATTAGTCTTCCAATATACTTATATATTATCATATCAATTTTTATAAATATTTATTTACTGTCAATTCGATCTCTATACGAAAAGAATTATCGTAAATATTGATGAATTATTTTAACGTCAAAAATTATTTTGATTAACATAATACACAATCACAATAGAGTATTTTATAATTGTAATACATTAAGTGATTATTGTTACAAATCGAGGATTACGTTATTCAATTATGAAAATGTTTATTACCTCTTTATTCAATTGTGAAACTTGTGATGTCAAAAATGTCTTTTAAAATCAGTATTTTAATTAACATTTGAGTTTATATAATTTTAAAAGTAATTTTTATATTTATTTTGAAAAGTGTGCAGAGTGAGTGAGAGGTAAAAGACAGAGAGAGTCCAAAAAACGAAACAAAACCCCGGAATCAAGTCTCAAAATTAAACCACAATTCATTAACATTTCAAATCCGTTACTAAAATTACGCCACAGAGCGTAACCAAAAAGCCAAACCCAAAAACCACTCTCACCTACACTAAACCAAACCCACAATTTTTTCATTTTTCGTATTAAATCAGTTAAAAAATATTATTTAGATTCATTTTTCAGTAAAAAAGTTTTCAATTTCATTTTTCTTTTACGTATGTGAGAAGCTTCTTCTCTCTTCAACTCAGCTTCTGAGTCAACTCGTTCTTTCCTCTATGGTTAGTTCAATTTTTAATTTTTATCATCTGGGTTGGTTTTAATTATGCTTTTAACTAACCCCTTTATTGCATTTTCGTTCTTTCAGTAGTTAGCATTTGTAAATTGTTTTTTTATTTTTTTTATTTTTATTTTTATGCCTGTGTTGAAGATTTTGTGTTTGTGTTGTGTTTGTGGTTAATTGGTGCTTTTGGGTTGTTGGGTTTGATTCAATTTTGTATAAAGTTTTGATTTTTATAAGTTTTAGGATGTGTGCAATGCAAATTTTGAGTTTCATTTTTTGTTATTTGGGTTGCATGTGTTGGAATATAGAAGATTTAGTTTGTTAATTTTCAATTTTTGTGCAGTGTAGTTTTTGTGTTTGTGGATAATTGGTGTTTTTCCTTCTTAGGTGTGATTCATTATTTTGAAAAAGTTTCAATTTTTTGAAGTTTTAGGATGTGTGCTATGCAAATTTAGTTTTTTTGTTATTTGGTTGCATGTGTTGGAATAGAGAGAATTTTTGTTTCAGTAAACAACCAAATTCGTCCCTTATAATGAAATAAGTCTCTGCCATTTTGAAAATTTCGAAAAGGTCTCTGATTCTGTCAAATTTTACTCATATTAGTCATTCTAACAACATGGTAATGACGAAATTGATAGTAAGTGGTTAAATATGGGAATCAAATTGATTGTATGTTGTTAAAATATAAGGATCTAATTGATAGTAAGTGATGAAATATAAGGACTAACTTAACGGTTTAATAGGGTCAGAGACCTTTCTGAGATGTACGTCGTGTCAGGGATTTATTTGAGAGCGCCCTGCAAAGTTAGGAACTAATTTGGTGGTTTTTTTTTTCAGTTTTGTTTGTTAATTTGTTTTTCTTTGTTTTATACATTGTGTACTTGTGTTTGAATAGAGAGGATTTTTGTTTGTTAATTTGTTTTCTTTGTTTTATAGGTTGTGTACTTGAGGTGCATGAGGTTGATATTCAATGGAAACAGTTGTTGGAATTGAGGATTATGATGATGGGAAGCTTGGAGACAGTGGGATTGATAGAAGCAGTCATGCTTTGTCTTCACCGAAGCGGATTTCCAATCCAGTTGTGTACAAACTTGTTCGGGTATATATCTAGTTACTCACTGATTCAGTGTTTCAAATTTTTTAATCTAGTTTTGTGTGCTCCATGTGTGGGGAAAACTTGTAATTATTTTGTTTGATGATAAGACTAGACAGGATAGGATTAGAAATGACAACATTAGAGCGAGAGATTGGGTAGCACCTATCGTAGAAAAGATGGTGGAATCTCGGCTTAGCTGGTTTGGGCATGTAGAGAGAAAACACCTAGATTTTGTAGTAAGGAGACTCGATCAGGTGGAGGGTAGTCAAACTCAAATCACTAGGACCACAGGAAGACCTACTACACTAAAGCCCTAATCATTGTCCATGAAGTGTTGTAATGATATATTCTTTTTGTCTGTTGCTGTCTTTGTTACGTCGATGACAAAATGTTTAAACTCTAAAGCATCCCGCACAATCTGTCTTTGTTACGTCGATGACAAAATGTTTAAACTCTAAAGCATCCCACCCAATCTTATAATTAAGAAGACCAAATAAATAAACTTGATTAAATCATCCACACGTTTTAATTAGAATGATTGTTTGTTATTCTGGCAGCATAACTTTTTTGCTTTCCGGTTATTTATGAATGCATTCATAACGCCTTGATACCTTTTTTTTTTCTTTTCCTTTTCTTCCAGAATTGGCCTGCAATCTACTACAAAATATCTGATGGCTCCAGTCTTCCTTTTATAGTCTAGTTATTCAATTGATTACCTTTGATTGTTGTATTTCAGTGTTTGCGGAATCGCGAGCATGAACATGTAATCCCACGATCATACACGATTTAGAACGGGAATTTCTGTGCTACGATGATGTTAAGATTGTAGCTTTTAGGATCGGTGGTAGCATCATAGAATTGCAAAAAATTCCCCAATCTGGGTTTAGTTTTTGGCCAAAACCATAATTTTTTGATTTTGACGGGTTCGGGTCAGGTTTAGAGAGAGAAAAAAACCTGTTTTAAATTTAAAATAAAAAAATACTCAGTTTTCTTCATCTTTACTTGCCCAATACACACCCTGTTTACGGAAAAACACTTCCCTTCTTCCTCGCCTGCTACTGCCACTGAAACGGCGTCGTTGCCTTGTTTTTCCTGTGGCACGACCTCTGTTTCACTGTTTCCTGCGACTGCCACTAAGCGTGTTTCTCTTAGACACCAAAGTTGCTGTGCTAGTTCCTCTGCATAGACTATATATATGGTTTCTAACTTATGGTTATGAACTTAGTTTAATGTTGTGATTTAGAGGTTATTAATAATTTTTATGCATGTGTATATAACAACATATAAGTATATTTTTACCTTATTAGTAGGATCTTATGATTCGTGCTATGATCCTCAGGTTACGATCTTTCAAACTTGTGCCGACTCTTGATTTTTAAAACATTGCTGTGTTTTTATATTTAAGTGAATTGAATGGTGCACCTTTATAATTTGGTTGCATTATACTCATGTTTCCAAAATTTTCGATGATAAAATGGAATGTTGAAATTTGAAAATGAAATTTATTGTGTGGAAGAAAAGGAATTATATTTCAAAGGTAATTTGGTTACATTATATTTGTGTTCCCTAATTTTTTGTTATATGGTTCTACATTTTTGTTCCGTGATTTGTAGTTTTATCTAGGGGTGTTCATAATTCTGTCAGATGTCTGATATGATGTTCAGGTTGAAGGTGATGGGAGGTTAGTTCCTGCAACAGATGATGAAGTAATGGAGGTCGAGGATTTTCTTGAATATGAAAATAGTGAAATGCGTGTTGTTGCAGACACTGGACAGAGTATGGAATGCATATCAATCGAAAGATCATCTTCTGGGAAGCTTCGATTGGAGTGCTCGGAAGGTGAATGCTCAATCTTTCAGTTACACAAATCGTTACTCATTTAGCACATGCCGTGCTGGTCACATTAGAGTCAACTATTTTTCCAGGGATTTCTTTGCTGCTTGTTACTATAGTTTTATCTCTGAAAAACCAAGGATTTGAGTGTTGTCTATGTCCTTCTTTTAGTTGTTTTATGACTAAAATTTGTGTGTTGGTGTCTTTTGGGTCAATGTTTTCTGTTTGTGAGGCTGTTGAATGCCTGAAGTTTTGTTTCTTTCACTTATCACTTGAGATTTTTGGTTGATGGACTCATGATGTATGCTTAGTTATATGGTTTTTAATTTTGTTAAGTTTTAGGAAAATTCCATGTTAGCTAACTTATTTCTCTTGCTCATATTTTCTCCTATTTTCTTCCAACTAATACCCAGGTGTTTCACAATTAGGCACTGCAGAGGCAGATTTGGGGAAGCTAAATGCAAAGTTTCAGGTGATTGGCTATTTTTTTTTCCTTATCTCATCTCGTCTGCATTTCTTTACATTTTGATTCCTTTTTGTTGTTTCTTCTGCATTATAAATTTTAAAATGTGTATCATGATTCTTTTGAATGCTTGGGAAAAGTTGGTAAAACTAACAAAACTCTGCCTTCTATCAGAGATACATAATAAAGGATTGCTATATATGATATTCCTCTTTACGAAATTATGAAATGTCAATCAATTGAGCCAGTGATGAGCCTATTTATTAACAAATAAATGACATAACTGCATCGGGGGGGTCCCTTAACTTGATTCAAATTTTCAAACAAGTCCTTTATCTCTTTTTCTTCTTCGTGTCATTAGTCTTTTTTGTTTAAAATAGTCAACAATGTTAGACCAAACTTCATTTTTGACAAACTGAGTAATGTTTATCTAATTAAGAATTATAACATTCACTACTTTGTGATGCTATAGTTTGGAAGAACTATGTAAAATATTTGTTACTGGATATAATACATGGTATGTGTATTGCAACTTTTCCATCTTGGACTCAGTAAACATATAATTATAATAAGTATCATGGACATGGAGCAAGTATTGTTTCCATGACCAGAGTACATATATATTAGAAGGTGAAATCACCATTGATGAACCTTTGTTGAAGGTTGTAACAGAATTCTGTTAGAGGAGAGAGAGAAAGAGAGAGAGAGAGAGAGAGAGAGAGAGAGAGAGAGAGAGAAGAAAGAGGGAAATTAGAGTTTTTCATTTTGTTGAATAACAGTTGATACAAGTATTTATAGGCACATGCTAAGTGCAAAGAGTCAGTGACACATGTCACTGACTTATAGGCTAATGCTAAACTAAGTGTAAACTGAGATAAACTACATTAGCAGAATATTACAAGCCTAATCAATACTCTTAACAGTCTCCCCTCAAACTGAGGGTGTTGTCAAACACTCTGAGTTTGTCTGAGATAGGTGAATCTGGATGTAGATAAGGGCTTTGTCAAAACATCTGCCCATTGATCATGAGCTGGCACATGAGAGACCAAAAGAGTTTTGCTCAGAACCTTTTCCCTCACAAAGAAAATATCTAACTCCATGTGCTTAGTTCTAGAATGTAGAACAGGGTTGTGAGCTAGAGAAACAGCACTCATGTTGTCACAGTAAATTTGAGGAACCCTGCTAGGAATTTGTAACTCTTGTAGAAGAGATTGTATCCAGAGAATTTCTGCAGCAGCTTGAGCCAAGCTTCTGTATTCAGCCTCAGCACTTGATCTGGCAACATGTGTCTGCTTCTTTGCCCACCAAGAGACAAGATTGGGTCCCAGATATATACAAGCACCAGATGTGCTTCTTCTATCATCTGGGTCAGAAGCCCAATCTGCATCACAAAAACCAGTGATTGCAATGGGTTCTGATGAGGTGGCTGCTTCAATAGTCAGGCCATGATTGATGGTTCCCATATTAGAAGGTGAAATCACCATTGATGAACCTTTGTTGAAGGTTGTAACAGAATTCTGTTAGAGGAGAGAGAGAAAGAGAGAGAGAGAGAAGAAAGAGGGAAATTAGAGTTTTTCATTTTGTTGAATAACAGTTGATACAAGTATTTATAGGCACAGACTAAGTGCAAAGAGTCAGTGACACATGTCACTGACTTATAGGCTAATGCTAAACTAAGTGTAAACTGAGATAAACTACATTAGTAGAATATTACAAGCCTAATCAATACTCTTAACAATATATACATGCTTGGTTGGGTTTAAAAAAATTTACGAGTCCCTTAGATTGGTTTTTTTATCCTTTACAATGTTATGTGTAGTTTTATTTGGAAAGTGGTTAATGATCTCATATTTTCTTAATAGCATGTTGTGAATTTTTCTTTTTCTTGGTTAATGGGTGCATAGTTATGGTTTTTGGGTTGCATGTGTTCATATCCTGACATTGGTAGTATTTTGTTTTCTTGGGTCCTTCTTTACCTCTAAAATTTCTTCTAGTATATTGAACAGATGCTGCAAAAGGTCAAACAGGAAGAGAAACTTCGCTTGTCGTCTCAGTCGCCTGTTCATTCTCATGTACAAATAGATAGCCAGTGTTCTGCTGATAAATTTCCTGTCAGAAATGAGAAGGTTCTGTCTGAAACTCCATTCCAGGAAGCACATTCTGTAGCATCAAGTTTAAATTATAGTCTTAGTAATCAATCTGGGAGTATCGATCAGTGTTCTAGACCTTCTGGAGGAGTGATAGAAAGTGGTTCATCTGCTTCTGCTGTCAATTCCGCTTTGAAGCATGATTTTTCCATGACAGACGGAGAAATATGTTTGGATAAGTTGTCGATCAAAGAACTTCATGAACTGTTTAAGGTCACTTTTGGTCGGGAAACTACTGTGAAAGACAAACAGTGGTTGAGGAGGAGGATTGCTATGAGTTTAACTAACTCATGCGATGTTTCAGCGACAACATTCACTGTTAAAGATAACAAAATAACTAGAAAATGTGAAGAAGAATGTTCTAGAAATGTGAATGCTGCAGCTGTAATCTCTGCGGAAAATATGGCTGTACAAAGGGATATCAAGTATAATGATTCAAATGCCGTGGGTGGTTGCGAAGTTGATAATAACCAAGTTGCTTCTGAAACAAGACTGGAAAATCTTAATATGGAACATGAATTAGAAGATGAGGATCAGCTGAGAGAACAAAGAGCTGCGAAAAGAATGCGTAAGCCCACTAAGCGATATATTGAAGAGCTCTCTGAAAATGAATCTAGAGAGCAAATTCCTAGGTCGTCAAGTTCTAATAAAAGTACGGGACACATACAGGCTTCTCCAACATCTTATGCCGGACCTGCTAGGAATGCTTATCCAGAGACAAGAACATTTACCACCAGGTTAGACTCTCTTGGAGGTTCTGGTTTCCAAGTTCCTTGTGTTACTCGGGTGCGAAGAAGTCGTCCACGGAAAAATATCACATCTCTTATGGTAAGTAATGCCTTTTCTTGCTTAAATATATGAAAGTAACACTTACTTTTATGTTTTTATCCTTGCCCTATTGGTGTTGATGCAAGCTGTTGAAATTACAGGAGTTTAGGTAGAGATGGAGGAAAAGAGCAAACTGATACTGCATAATAGAATAAAAATATTTATAGTATATGGTGTGTAATGATGTGTTTCAAAATACAAAGCACTAACCTCTATTTGTGTTAGTACAACACTCCTATTCCATGACACCTAAAAACCATTTTAAGAGATCGTCTAAAATGTTCTTAATTATTCTAAGTTATAATTGACATTATAAGATATTCTAACACTAGACGATCTTGATGTTTTATGAGATAAACTCAATTAGAAAGTTAGGGCATTTGTTTGTCTTTGTGAGTTAGATACATACGACCTTTGACGCTTTTCTCTGGTTATTTTAAGGCTAAATCTAATGCTTCCTACTGATATTGTCTTTAGGCCTTGCCATGTTTGATTGCATGCCTAGGAAATGCATTGGTTTACTCCTGTTGTGTCTTTCCAGAAGTCTCTTGAATGTTCCAGAAATAACTGATATGATAGTCCTGGCAATTGTTTTTATTTTCTTACAAACAGAAAACATAATGATTTTGTTTCAGAAATTCCATCCAACTGGCACGGGCGAGGCTGCAAAGTTAGACAATAAAGTCGTTAGCAATCATGGTTCTGATGCTGATAGTGAAATTGAGGACAAATTCATAAAGCCAAGTTCAATGCCTGTGAAGGTTCATCAGACGGTAAGACCAACTAAGCATTTGCTAGTGATAGAATGTACAAGGTTATTTAATTTTATTTTTTGCGATGAAAGAACGTATGTATATTTGTCTTTGTGGAGGAAGAAATTCATTAAGATAAAAAGGATGAATATTATTACAAAGGCAAAAACAAAGTACAATTATAGAATTATAATTGATGACAATGTCTGTGTGGTTACAGTGTTTAAGAACTCTTAACCTGCCACAGGAATTTGGAAAATATCACATCACCTTTGAGAGATTGCATTAGCAATTGATTTGTTCAACTCTTTTTTACTTGTTTAAGTTGTCGTTGGCTTCTAATATGTTGTGTAATTTGCTTCTGTATATTTCCTTTATTAAAGACACGAACTCAATGTGGTGGGTAACAGTGTTCTCAAATATCGGGCATGACGGTTTTTTCACAACCGCCATGGCCAATTCATAAAGAATAGCGCTGCCATGAAGTTTTATGGTGGATTTCACGTATTATAACTATTAGAAGTATTGATAGGAAGTGATAACAAGTAATGGAAGTATTAGCTTAATTGACTGTGCAGTTTATGTTAGTTTTCATATGCATTCTTACTTCAGTGTCAACATGACAGATAGAAGAATTGCCTTAATTGACTCTAACACTTGAAAGAGAGATAACTGACTGCTTTGATATGGCATCATTTCCTCTCCTTTATTTTTTTCTTTTTAAATTCAATTTAGAACCATGATATAATCATTTTGATTTTGTGGGTTGGTGTCTTTTTTATAGTCTACTTCTGAGTCTAAGAAAGAGAAGAAGCAGTATCCGGTAATGATTGGCACAACTGATCCAAGGCAGGAATTGAGGCCTAAAAAGATAGATCCCTCTAGTCATGCCACAGAGGGCAATATAGTTAATATTCCCACTGCTAAGGGTGGAATGAGGAGGAAGCATCATCGAGCATGGACCCTTGTTGAGGTATTGAAACTGGTTGATGGTGTGTCGCGGTGTGGACCAGGGAGGTGGTCTGAGATCAAACGGCTCTCGTTTTCTTCGTACTCACATCGTACCTCTGTTGATCTCAAGGTACTCGTTAATAAATCCTTGTCATGTGAACTGTTGATCTTATGAAAACGGGTAGAGAACATATAAGGCTAGGTTTTGGTCTTTTTGCATGCATACGTTGAATCCATATTTTGCTTTGCAGGACAAGTGGAGGAATTTGCTCAAAGCTAGCTTTGCACCAACACCTGCTGATGAGGGGGTAAGAGTTTATGACACGAAATTTCAGTTTGATCTCACTGAAGTGGGTTAAGTTAGTTTCTAACACACTCGTGTCTTCTGGTGCATGCCGTGGAATGTGTTGGCATATTTTCATCATGCATACTGGAGACTTGATATGTCATTAATGTCTTATCCCATATATTACGAGTGAATCACCAGTTTTTCTCTAAAATTGTGGGATGGGTCAATTTAGACCCTGGAAATAATGAAATTCCAAAATGATCATTGTAATAAAAAATCCTCAATCAAATTAGTTCCTTCGGGACAGTTACAGGGACTATATTGACATGCCCAAAAGGACTAGTATGATTGAGGATTTCCAATCTCCCATTATTTTTTAATTTTGTTCATATCACGTACCAAATTGTTCATACCCATATTTTATCTGAACAATGCTTTTCAGTTAGCATGTTTTGTGGGTTGCAAATCCACTGGTTCCTGCTTACTAACATTCCCTGAATTTGTCCTCAAGTTACTTTCTAGAAATGAAAATTCCTCAAATGTTTAAAAACTGAACCAGATATCAACCTGGGACGAAACCACGGTTGAACCGCTTAAACAACCCAATCATGGTTCAATCAGTTGAACCGTCCGGTTCAGTTTTTCAAACTTTGAAATTATTACAAGTCTCAATTAGAAATTTGTGAAGTTAAAAGTTCATCTTTGATGATTACATTGACATTTTGTGTATGACAGATGAATTCACGGAAGCATGGTTCCGCCCCGATTCCTGAGCCAATTTTAGTACGTGTGAGAGAGCTAGCAGAGATAAATTCTCAAGTACCTTCAAATTCAAGTTCAAGCAAGTTGACAGCTAATGGTGCAACTAATGGTGCAAAGAGTATGCATGGAGACAGAGTGGGGTACTTGTAGTAGTGTTGTAAATATTACCAAATTGCTTTAGACAGCAAAAAATCCCAAAAAAAAAAGTATTTATCTAGTGCTCTTCTTTAAACCAGTCCGTTTTTAGTTGCATAGAGTTTTGCGATGTTGTAGGCAGTTAAGAGATTGATCAGATGTTTAAAGTATTGAGGAAGCTTATAATATAATGTCTTAATTTCTTCATTATGGCTGTTTTAATGGTTGTAAATTGTGTTTTATATAAGTTTTTTTAGGGAAATGCTATGTGTCCTTAGGGTACAAGTTAAGGGACCAAATAGAAATTATAATTGAAAATTGCGTCAATTTATTTCACAAAGGATTGAAAAAAAAAATCAATAAATACTTGCATTTAGTGGAAACCTTAACACGTGTGAAGAAAAAAAATATACTAATCCTATGATGATTGTGATGTCAAAATAATAGCTTCTTGCTTATACTCCTTCTGTTTTATAATACATGTCGCTTTTGAAGAATTTATACATACTAAGAAATCAAATAAATTTTTGATGAAATTATATGTGTTTTTCTATAATACCTTTAACCATTTATTATTTTATTCTATTATTTATCTTTCTTTAATAAATATGCAAGGTATTATTAACAAACTAATAATTAATGTTGCATTAAAACTTGAAAGTGACAAGTATTATGAAACAAAATTATTTTTAAAAAACGACATTTATTATGAAACGGAGAGCGTAGCAAATCTAAAATTAACTATTAAAAGCTCTATCATTCAATTCATAATACTCTTGATAGTGATGCCCTCTCCTTCGATAAGGGAAAAAAGAGTTGCGAAATGAAACCGATGGACCATGAGTTTAGTTAGGTGGTAAAGAATTAAATTTAGTCCAAAAATTTAACTAAAAAATATAACTTTTAATTTTATTTTTTTGTTTTTTGTATTTTGCAAGTTAACTTCTAAACCATCTGCACTTTTTTGTGGAAAAAATATGTCTTGTTTTAATTAAGGTTCAATTGTTAAAAGATTATATATCATCCACCAACGAGGTCATAAAGTTGCTAACAAGAGTCGAATTTGCGTTCATGTAGGATATGAGTAAACTCTTTATCAACAAAACCGACCTTAATTGACAAGCATTTAATTCAAAACTTCAAATAGAGAGAGAATTTGTCCTTGCTCGTATATTCGTCCGCTTGTGCAAAGTGGCATCACTATTAAACTAGTAATGCCGATATTTTTTCGAAATAGGTTGAAATATATCTCTACTTTTTGTCAAGTTTCAAGGTTTTGATTTTAATTTCTATAAAAAAAATAAAATTGACTCTTAGTTTGTCCGATGCTATTTTTTAAAGAGTTTTATAAATATGTTTTTGGGTCCTATAAAACTTTTACGTTTGAAGTTTTAGTCTTATAAAAAGATTTCGTCAATTAAACAAAGCAGTAAAAAGAACAATAATAAGAGAAAAATCAAATGTTTTTTGAAAGACCACATTCACTTTGAATTCGCATAATACAAATGAAATTGTTCTTTACTTGTTAAAGGCAAACTAAATTACGATACAACAACCAACTATTATAAGTGAAAGTTTGAGCGATCATATTTTTCGATTTTTCAGTTACAATACAACTAAACAACAATGCATTATCAGAGACAAATTATTATGAAATATTTTTTAAAATTTTAATATTTAAATTCTTTACTGTAAGTTTTCGATTTTGATCGTTTATTACTATCTTATTTTGTAACCTTCGTCTAGTGAGAGCAAGGATTACTGGTGATGTTTAGAGAGGTTGTGATTTACGGGTGCAACATATTTTTTAAAATTTTAATATCTAAATTCTTTACTGTGAGTTTTCGATTTTGATTGTTTATTACTATGTTTGGCCTGACGACCGACCGCCACCTTGTTTTGTAACCTTCGTCTAGTGAGAGCAAGGGTGCGGTAGGATGACCATGATGGATAGGTTAAGTAACGTCGATGTTGGATTGTTTTAGAGAATGTGTGTTTCAATCTTCTAACCAGCTCCTTGGGTTGCCGGTTGTTATGTTTAATGAAAAGAGTGATGCGCCATTTCATTACATGTTGTATTTAAATGTGTGTTAAAACGAGCGACGGTAACATTCCTCTTGTGTTTACTAAGTTTTTTGTTGGTCTAGTAGCCTAGTGGCTAGAACTCACACAATTAATTCTGAAAAAATGGGGTGTCCGGGGTTCGAACTCCGGCCCCTGCATAAATGTAAGTGAATGAAGCTTCTATTTACAATACTACAATGATCTTTTTATTTTGGCTTTTCAATTTTGAGTAAATAATTTGTATTTGAGTTTTTTTTTTTTT
>Ga0099826_10000748_pt1 | contig 17105 bp, 5 predicted proteins | sample Mtrugardesep15_FD_76830 | JGI IMG/M metagenome (GOLD analysis project Ga0099826, IMG submission 76830) | Root nodule microbial communities of legume samples collected from California, USA - M. trunc garden sep15 | ecosystem: Host-associated > Plants > Roots > Nodule | place: USA: California... | reverse complement strand
TTATATCTTTTTCTTCAATCAACATTAAATATTACATTGAAAACATACACTAACTCTCTCTTAAAGGACAAATTTGTAAAAACAATAGTAATTGCAAACAAATTTATTATCATTTTTAATTTTCTTAATTTCCGTTATTTTTCTAAAAGGGTCTTATAATCAGGGACGGAGGAGGTAGTATATTGTATTTTAGAATGATAGAATAATTATGAGAAGTCAATATATATAGTAGTATAGTCTAGTGGTTCGGGTTGTCTGTAGGGAATACCTCGCAAGTGGTAAAAGCTATCCATTTGCAACTTGCACACACAAAAGATATGAGTGTGTAATGTAACCATGCATATATAAAGAGACATTTGCACTTGAAACAAATCACAAATATTCTCAATCCTAAATAATATTTTCCTTAATATTCCAAGTCATGGAATATTTCTTACAGATTTTCTGTCTCTTTTCTTTATTCTATTCCATTTTAAAACTTTTCAAGTTGATTCTTAAACGTAGAAGCCAATCATGTTACATGTTAGCCTATGAGTGTTTTAGACCAAAAGAAGACACAATACTCAACACAGATTCATGTGCAAAAATAGTCATGAGAAACAAAAACCTAGGTCTAGAGGAATTTAGATTCCTCCTTAAAACCATGGTTAGTTCAGGAATCGGTGAGAACACATACTGTCCAAGAAACGTTCTTGAAGGAAGAGAAACATGTCCAACTCTTAAAGACACATATGAAGAGATAGATGAAATCATGTTTGATACACTCGACAACCTCTTCAAAAAAACATGTTTCTCTCCTTCAGAAATAGACATTCTTGTTGTCAATGTTTCTTTGTTCTCACCAGCACCTTCACTCACAGCAAGAATAATAAACAGATACAAAATGAGAGAAGACGTAAAAGTCTTCAATCTTGCAGGAATGGGGTGTAGTGCAAGTGTTGTTGGTATTGATCTTGTTCAACAGCTTTTCAAAACATATGAAAATTCACTTGGAATTGTTGTGAGCACAGAAGATCTTGGTTCTCATTGGTACTGTGGAAAAGACAAAAAAATGATGCTTTCTAACTGTCTTTTTCGAGCAGGTGGTTGTTCCATGCTTTTCACAAACAAAACAGAACTGAAAGATAGAGCTATCTTGAAACTGAAACACATGGAAAGAACACAGTTTGGTGCTGATGATGAAGCTTACAATTGTTGCATACAAGTGGAAGATGAAGAAGGGTTTGCAGGTTTTAGACTAACCAAAAGTCTTGTTAAATCTGCTGCAAAAGCTTTGACAGTAAATTTACAGTCTATGGTCCCAAAGATTCTCCCACTTTGGGAACTGGTCAGGTTTTTCATAATTTCAGTACGCGATAGTATGAAAAAAGTGGAATATGGAAATATTTTTACTGTGTTTTTTAACCTTGGTAAAATGGTTATAAAACCGAAATTTAATATGTTGGGAGGGGGTTTGAATTTGAAAAGTGGAATTGAACATTTTTGTGTTCATCCTGGTGGTAGGGCAGTTATTGATGGGGTTGGTAAGGGTTTAAAATTGAATGAATATGATCTTGAGCCAGCTAGGATGGCACTTCATCGTTGGGGTAATACTTCTGCTGGTGGATTATGGTATGTTTTAGGTTATATGGAAGCAAAAAAGAGGCTTAAGAAAGGTGATAGGATTTTGATGATTAGTCTTGGAGCAGGGTTTAAGTGTAATAATTGTGTTTGGGAGGTTATGAAGGATTTGTCTGATACTAATGTTTGGAAAGATTGTATTGAGAGTTATCCTCCAGATACACTGAATAATCCTTTTAAGGAAAAGTATAATTGGCTTAATGATGAATGTCTTAGCTTTGTGAGGTTGGATTTTAGTACTATGGTGTTTAACTAATTAGGATATGCATGGGATTCATTGTCATCATACACAAAGGTATATAGCTAGCTTGGTTAATTAATTACAAATTGTGTAAGGGGAAAAAAAAAAGAATTGATTGATAAAACTCAAACTACATATACAAGTTTTAGGAAGTTGAGTTATGTTTACAACTTTTCAGAGGAGGAGAAAAGCAAGTGTAACTTCAAAACCCTATGTATTGTGCTATTATTTGATGAAATAAAGTTCATGTCATTAATATGTACGTATACCATTTTGGTTAAATATAAATTTTTGTATAGCTGTGTCTTACTGTCACATTTTGTTTTACATACCTGGTGTTTTTTTCTTTCCTGTGTACTAAATACTATTGGCATGAAATTGGTTTCTCTTTTGCTTTTTGATAAGTAGAAAACAAATTTGATACTTTGAGATTTACAACACTCACATGCAAATGGTTTTTTATTTGAAATTTTAGAATGAGAACTAATAATTTAATTTAGATGCAATATATGTTTGAAAAAGTAGAAAGGAGAAAGAAATTACCAAAATAGACCAGGCATCCCCTCTTAATAGAGAAAAAAATTCTTCCATTAAAAGGAAAAAGAGGAGAAGCTATGTGTTTGTATCACTACATGTCTACATCGAAAAACAATTCCTATGTGTGTGTATGTTTTTTTTTTTGTACAATCCCATATTTCTTTTAACTCAGATATTTCCCATTAATTCTAATCAATCCAACGACTCGTTATTTCCCATCGTCAAATTAAAAAAAAAAAAAAAATCTCCAATGCAAGGCACGTGCACTTGGTTGTCTCCCTTAGCGGTACCGCAACCTCATCACTAGCCAGGCTTGCAGAAACCTTAGCCCGATTATTCACTTTCATTCCTCCGATTGTTAGAGTTAATTCATATGTCAATTTTAGATTTGTTGAACCTCATTCATGGTTATCAACATCAATTTCAATACCTTTCTTATGGGTCAATTTTTCGTTTACATCAAATTTATGTAACCCCCTGCTATTTTTTATTTCAGAATATGGAATTTTTATTTTTTACTTTTCCACCATAAAAACAAAACTTCAAATCGAAATGTTTCACTGCCATTAGATTTGGTGGTATGAGTAGTGAGTACCAAACACTAGCAATGGGTTGCTTCGATCTAAACAATTAGGTTACGCTGTATTGGAGAAGAGAAAGAAGACTAATAATAGCACGTGCCTTGCTTATTTAATTTGACAACAGGATATTACAGCCATTAGATTCATTTGATTACACAGATGAGATTTGGTGTAAGTTTTAAGACGTACTTCTTGTTAGAGCTGTCAAAATGGTCGGTTCGGCCCGTTTAGGGCTGGCCCTAATGGGCTTTGGGTCGGGTCAAAAAAACCCGGTTAAAATTGGACTTGAAATATATTATCTGAGTTCAGCCCTACATGAGCCGCGGGCTAAACGGGATGGCCCGTATTAAAAATTATATATATTTTTTTATTAAAAAAGTACTATAAAATATTCCTATAAGTTTTTTTATAAATAATATTTTTAGTATGTTTAAATAATGCCTAGCATAAAAATAAATTGTAAACATTTTCGTACAAACGTCATAAACTAGAACGGCGAGGAAAACAATTTTAAATAAATTAGATATGTTATGGTTATAGATATTTATATATTCGATCTTTAAAATTATAAATAACGAAACAAGTAAATATAATTTTATATTACATTTATATTTGTGTTAATTTATTGATTTTTTTCTTTTATATTTTACTTTGATAATCAACCAAGTAAAGAATTATTTAAAAAATATATGTAATTTATAGGATTTTTTTGTTATGCTGGCTAACGGGCTACCCGCGGCACATTTGGGTACCGGACTTTTTAGGACCGGGCTAAAAAGTCCTATTAGAATTCGGGCTCAATATTTAAGGCCCAAATCCTGTAATTAATCGGGCTAAACGGGTCAGCCCATATGACCCGGCCCGTTTTGACATCTCTACATCTGGTGTCAACGGATCTTGCTTCTATATATGTGTGTGTATTTTCGTACTAACTATACATATTAATTAAATTAAATTCATAACAATTTTGGCCTATTGGTTTTGCAATGAATAGTGGCTAGAAATTCGTAATAAGTTGAATAAGTAGAAAATTTAGAAATTTAACACCGACCCTGCATACATAGAGACAAATTTCTTCCATATCAAATTTATGGCAATTGCATATATATTAATTATATTTGTATCTTTTTAAAAATATATTCTGAATTTATTGTATTTTAATTTAAAATTAAATATTCAAAGGAAATATATATTAAAAGAGACTAATTATGAAAATAATAAAGGTATAAAATTATTAATCAATTTTTTTCTACTTGTTCTTCAAGTAAAAAGAGCCTAATCAGCGGACTGTGCCAACTGAGTTATACAGAAACCGGTTTTTCATTTTTATCCATCATAATTAAATTATTTATCATCAATTGTATATTTTGCCGAATAAAAAAATCATTATGTTTAGATATTTTTGAATGATCGTATGCATTTGGCTTCAACGGTCATGAAATTTAATTAGAACATTTTTGTATGACCTTGAAATTAGTTTATGAATTGTTTGAAACATGAAAAACACAAAGATCAAGACTGAGGTGGTGTGTGCACTAAAATAACGTCATTACTGGCTTTACGAAAAGAGGGTAGAAGCATTCAATTCAATGGTTCCATCGTCCTTAGCCATAATGGCCATAAAGAAAATAATAGAAATTGTTATTTGTACTATGAATGGCCCCATGAAAAAAGGTTGTCCGGCCCTCTCTGGCATATTTACTGCATTGGCCGAATCTTTCTTTTTCTATTGAATTATGTATACCATCATTAATGATAAAATGGCTAGATTTTCTCTCTAGGTCACAATATATTGTGACATGTATTCTCAGGACGTGACCATTTAAGCATAGTAATATATATGGAGTAGTATGTGTTAAGAACTTCGACTTATTATAACGGGACACTTCATTGGCTTTACTTGGTGCTTCGGGTACTACACTACTTTGCCCAGTGAAATAAAAACTGCCGTATAATTATTTGGTACTGTGCTTTTGTTCACAAGGGTAAAAGAAGGGTGTGTTGAAATATTGACTCAATTTGATACTGATGCTGCATCCAAAATCGTGTTGCGATTGGGATCATGGAATTAAATGAGAAAACTTTTAGGGAGGAAGTGTTCAAGATATTTGGGTAAGAGATTTTTGAGTTGGAAACAACTACAAACAATTGAGTGAGTATTACGTCTCTTGTTGATGAGAAGAGATTTGAAAATGAGTATTGATTATGTTTGTTTTTAGATAGTTTATTGAATTTAATTTCTTACAATCATTTTTGTATCTCTTGTAAGAAATACATTGATAATGAAGTGGATAGTTTTTCTTCTCTATACGTAAGTCATTAGGATCGAATTGGATGAAGAAATATGATATGTTTCTTTTTTTGTTATTTTCTTTATCTTTAGTTCTTGTTTAACTTGTGGTTTTGTTTTACACTTGGATCAATGTATGTTGTTGTTGTTGTTATTTTTTGTTGTTGTTGCTTGAGTCTATTTTTAATTTGATTGCTACTTACTTTTGCTCTCCATACATCTAAGTTTATTAGTGTGATTTGAGATATGAAATTAACAACAACACGAAATCTCATCATCTTTTAAATGAAATTGTATTTACATCAAATGTTTATGTCAATTTTACATGTCGCTTTTTTGTAATTGTCCAATATAAGATTTCATCCATTAAATATTTATTTATAAGTCTTCTAAGCACGACTGAGTTGGCACTACATGAACTTTTTGTATAATTGCTTTATTTTTTTTTTAATTCTTAACAAATGTTTTTGAGATATTTGACAGTATAAGCAATTTTAATTTACTTGGTGTGTCCAATCAATCATCTGCATCATTGTTCCCAAGAAATTAGATAAAACGAATTAATTATGATTTCCATAACATCGTTTATTTTATCTAGATCAAATACAACTGTAAATAAAATGATATTTTTATTTCTAATAAAGAAATGAAATTTTTATAAAGAATATCAAAAGTGAATCTTATTATAATGGTGGAGGTAGTTGTTTTTTATAATAATGGTGCATGTAGTAGCTTTTTTAGTCAATTGGTAATAAAAGACGCAAATTAGCTATTCAAACTTGAGTATCTTAAATATACATATTTTGGTAGGTGACATTTTTTCTGAATGATTTTTATTTATTTTTTATATATTTTTATGGGTAGGTGACATTACTCTTCAATGAAACGCCAGTTTTGGCAAATACTAATAATTTATTGAACATACACATAAGATAAGATTTTTTTATGACTAAATACACATAAGATAAATGGATATCCACGGACACAGACAAAAGTGACATATGTATTAGTTTTATTAAATAAATATAAAATATGTACTCTATTCATATATATGCAGATATTCATTTAGCGGGTAATCCACATATTTTTTAAGTATTCACGGATTTATACATATATTTTTGGATACCATTTAAAAAAATTGTTAATTTTTTTAGCTAAAATTTAAAAACAAAAGTTCATCATATGACATTTTTTTTAGCAAAAATAATATCCTACATTACAATAACAACAAAGATCTTTGACTCAACAAAAACATAAATAAAGTTTGTTACATTTAATTTAATAAAAATAAAGTTCGTGTAATTATTAATAACACTCAGAATATCGAGGTTTTTGGCATAGGAAGTTAAAAAATATTAAGATTATTTGTGTAATTTACTCAATTTAATAGTGGATGTGAATACCATGAAATTTGCATCCATATTTATTAATTAGTGGATAGTTGAAATATTTGTTTATTATATCCATAAAATCTTATTAACATGGTGATGGAAGAGTTAACAATACGACTCTTTTCAAGAAAAAGAATTATTGTTTGATTCTTGGAGCCTTATGTTATTGTTAATTCCCCACCGATGTCTTACCCTAGACCATCCTTCATTTTATATGATCTACATTCTATATATAACTTTTTCCATGCTATATTGTACAACTCTCCTCAAGAAAAACAATCATGGTTTGATTCTTGGAATCTTGTGTCTATTGTTAATCCCTCACCATTGTCTTACCCTAGTTCATCCTTCATTTTATATGATCTCCATTCTATATATAACTTTTCTCATGCTATAGTTTGATGAATTTGAGAATGACCAACACATAAACCAAATTGATACTCGAAGGGTTCCCCTACATTGACCCCATTCTTATGTCTTCGGCTAACCACAAAACAAATAAAAATAACGAAGACATGCACCAAAGCAACACTTTAATGATTAATTATGGACCATGTTGATCTTTGATCTTCATCATTGGCTTGACAAGAGGCATCGAGGACTTGCCACAATCTTCATGCCATCGTTTGATATTTTCTCAAAACTTAAGCTCATGAGTTATCTCTATAATAGGCTCAAAGTGCCTAAATTATAGAGATGTCTTGAAGCGTTGTTTATTGTGGTCAAAAGATTATAATTATTGTAAAATAGCAAAAAATTAATAAACCTTTGCATAAAAAAATAAATAAAATCTAATTTAAAGTTAATATTATATCAATAAAGATTAAATCAATTGACTTTATTTTTTTTTCTTCATGTAAATTGATTGACTTTATTATTGAAAACCTAAATATTAAGCAAAATCGATAACATAATTTAATGAATGATTTGTATTTTAAAACATCTTAAAAATTGTTATTGTATTGAATCATTTTAAACTAAGGAATAGTTAAAAAAAATTAGGTTAATTCGTGTAAGGATTTACCGAGTTGAACCAACATTCTTCCTATATGAGTTTCAATTGGACCAAACTTAGAGTTCATATTGAAGTCGTTTGTCTTTTGAGTACTTTTCTCGTCCATAGTGGATATGATGTTATAATGATCTCAGACACCGACTCCGTCAAACATGCCACCACGGCCGTCGGAGACAAAACCTCCGCCGCATATTCCGATAAAGATCAACCAGCACCGCCGCCAGCTCCAATTATTGTGATGCCTTCTAGAGATCACGATTCTCTCTTCAGTGGTGGTGGCATCAGGTACTTACTTTTTGTTCATCTATTTTTATTTGAAATATTATGAATGAATTTAAATTTATATGAGTATTTGAATTTTGAAGTGTGATTTAAGGTTTTAATTATCTTACTTGCGAGCTATGCTTATGAATTTAAATCTACACAAGTGATTTAAGGTTTTCTTTGTGTTATTATTAATGCTATCTTATATGAATATCCATGAATTTATATGCTACATGAGTTTTCTGAATTTTGTGTAATCTTAAACATGATTAGTGTTACGATTCTATGATTTATGATTTACTTCCCTTTCCGATTTTGTGTAAAATATTGATTTTAAACTACCTTGGTTGATTCAATGATAATTCTAAGACTTGCCGTATGAGTAACAATGGTTCTCCCCTTCCACCAACTTTTTTAGCCTCTTGATGCTTGGACTTTGTAACTATTAATTCACAGGCCAGTCAAAAAACCAAAGAATTGATACTTTGAATAGAAAGCCAATATCGGTGAACTATATGTTCCACATATAAGGAATCTGGATATTTAGATGTTTTTATGACGAGGGAAGTTCATAGCTAAATTAGAAGTTAACGGTCTACTTGCCAAAGACCCATCCCCTCCCTACACTATCACGTTTAAGTGTAGGTGATCGCAATCACAATAATCGCAATAGGAGTATATTAGGAAAATGTCTTCTAATCTACGAAGTTCAAGCCAAAAGGTAAAGGAAAATAAATAAGTGAAGAAAGTAAATTTTTACTTTCTTTGCTTGCAAAATGACGAAGTGAATAAATGCTATTTGATATGTACAATAATCTTGTCTAAGCAGGGAAGATATAATGGAAAAGACAGTTCAAGGTTATCAAGATCTAGATTTAAAAAGTAAAGTCTTGCTTGCGATTTTGGAATCCTACTCACCCCTTCTGATCTGAATAGTGTTCAAGATTGATGCCAGATCATAGCAAAATCATTTATGGATCATGAAATCGTATGATTGTGTGCTGTCCTGAGTGTTTATGGACTCAAAATTACTCGAGTCATGCGCGGTCTGTTCTAGACTTTTAAGTATTTTTTTTTCTTTCCAACTTATGCATGATACATATGTTTGCGTGGTAGACGCACACATACAAGTAATTACGTTTTGCGATCATTCTATTTCCCTCTCGATCCTACTTAATTATGATATTTCGATCCTAGTTATGATTTTGTGTGTTGCAATCTTGCTTCCCCTCTTGATCTTGGTCAGAAACTTGATCATGACGATCTTGAATGACATAATCACCTGTTTATTATTAACTGTAAACAGCAGCTGTTCTATTAAATGCCATTAAAAGAAAAATTTGGGACCTGTGAAATTGCCGTGTTGGGTCAAGTGCTTACCTCCAGGCCAAAATCTATAGCTGATGGCAACAAAGCAAATGTGCAAAGTTATTTCCTTAAAGGATTCTCAGAGCTGCGTCTAGCTTTAGGGGTGCAGCAAAGCATTGCTGCACCCAATGGCATTATATGCCGTGGTTAAGCCTGCTGAATCCCAGCGGTGAAAGACAGCAAAACCCCCGAATGTCACCCCATCATTTTATGTTTTTATAATGTCACCCCTCTCAAATCCTTGAAATTTTGAAAGTGATTAAATTGCACTTTTTTTTACTTCTAGCTTACTATCTGGAAGTCGAAACGGAAGGATCAGCTATGGATATTCTAGTTTCAAGGGTAAAAGATCTTCAATGGAGGATTTCTTTGAGACCAAAGTATCAGAGGTTGATGGTCAGATGGTTGGCTTTTTTGGTGTTTTTGATGGTATGTCCTAGATTTTTTGTTTTGTACCTCGTAATATTAATGCTTTGACTTTTTTGTACTCTTTGTTTCCCCTTTTTTTGATGGTTTATTATATTGGTGTGATTCTTTTCGTCATAGGACGATCTGCCAAGTGCCAGTATAAGACTCCTATAGAGTAAGATTGTCTCTTAGCCGAAAAAGTAAAAGTGTATTCAGTATTCACCGTTGGTATAATTTAAAGTATACTATGATCTTATAACACACTACAATTTGAGGTTTGATATAGCCTTGCTAACTTAATAGATGAACTCACGTTAGAAGAGCTTTTTACAATATGCTATTGGTTTATGGTGGGCATTGGATAGGTTTTTAATTTGTTGAGATGGGGTATAGGGTTCAGTTACTAGGTTAGAGTTTTAGAGATGATAGAATAGAGCATCAGAAATGAGCTTGGTAGACGATATTCACTATTTGGAATTATTAGGCAGCAGCAGGCTTACGAGTTGTAGAATGATTTTGGTTAAGGTTTTATGGAGCAAAAAAAATTTGTGTAATGGAGAAGACAAGGCTCATGATTCCCAACTGAACAAGGATTCCTATAAAATTTGTAGGGGGTAAATCAAATTACTCAAAATAACTATATGCAAATCTTTTGATCGACTATCGTTAGAACATGAAAGAAATTCACATTGCTTTGTACAGCAAAGAGGGAGTGTGCAAATCAGTAATACCCAACCCTTTTAAGACTTGATTAGATCATGGCTTTTAATTCCATAATAAAATTGAGAAGAATGTAGGTTATTTCATATTGACATGTCCTTTACATGCATCTTTTTAAATTAACTTTTTTAATCTTTTTAGGCCATGGAGGTTCTCGAACTGCAGAATACCTGAAAAATAATTTATTCAAGAATTTGTGTAGCCACCCCGACTTTATCAAAGATACTAAGACAGCCATTGGTACGTACTTCATTTGTGTTAAATTATAGGACATGTTGAAATTATCTTATCACATTTTAGTTGTGTGGTTTGGTCTGCTACCTGGATGGTCTAAATATGAACTTTTGTTATGTTTAATTATTTGTTTTATGGCAGTTGAAGCATTTAAACAAACAGACGTTGATTACCTCAAAGAGGAAATGGGACACGCTGGGTCCACTGCATCAACAGCCGTGTTGTTGGGCGACCGAATTCTTGTTGCAAATGTTGGTGATTCCCGAGTAGTTGCATCGAGAGCTGGTTTAGGTTAGTTCCACGTCAATTACGTGTGGGAAGAATTAGATTGGACACGATGTGATTTTTTTTAATACAGTGGTCAATAAAAGGATATGCAACATATATCCCTTTAGTTTACTTCAGTTTTGCAGTTATGCCACATATATCCCTTTTGGTTACTTCTGTTTTACAGTTACACTACAAATTGCTTATATTAGTCTGATATGCAAAACACCTGAAGAAGCATAATAGTTTCCTATTTTCATCCTTGTGTTTTTCTTCTTTTCAATGATACGAATGAATGTGTTATGCAGCTGTTCCTTTATCTGTTGATCACAAACCTAATAGGTCTGATGAGCGCCAAAGGATTGAACAGGCTGGGGGATTCGTAATATGGGCAGGTAAATTTCATTCTATATGGTTGTTGCCATTTGTTTTTATGGTTCTTAATTATAACAATGAATAATTTGCTGGTTTATACAGGAACATGGAGGGTTGGCGGTATTCTTGCTGTTTCCCGTGCATTTGGAGACAAGCTTCTTAGACCATATGTTGTTGCTGACCCAGAAATTCAGGTTGGCTAAAATCTTAAGATTGATCACCTACCCATTTTGTGTATATGTTTTGTATACATCTTATATCTACTAATTTATCCCCTCTTTGGATACTCTTTTGGCTTAGGAGGAAGAAGTTGAAGGCGTGGATTTTATAATAATCGCTAGTGATGGTCTTTGGGATGTTATATCAAACGAGGTGAGACTAGTTATATCTTGGCCTAAAAATAGGGAATCAGACCCACATGAATTTCACCCAATAATGATATATGTTCAAAAGAGTGTACAGCTAAGATTTTGGTTAAATTTTATTTTGTATTTTTTAGCTCTATGATTTCTAAAATTTTACGCTCCTGCAGCACGATGTTGTTACATTTTTGGCAAGTAAATATTTGATGAAACCCGAGCATCTAATAATGCACTATACCTTTTCAGGAGGCGGTGTCTTTGGTACAAAATTTCACTGATGCAGAGGTGGCCTCTAGAGAACTTATTAAAGAAGCTTATACCCGAGGAAGCTCAGATAACATCACTTGTGTTGTTGTTCGATTTGATCCACATCCTAATGCGACTTCTGGCAACTGAAATAGAAATGACAAATGTGTGTGAAGTCTTACCTATTTTCATATGAATTGGTTCTATTAATTTATTTTAGTTCTGATATTATAGTTTTATAAGTTGTTTTAGTCATCTTGATTACTCCTAGCTTGAAAAGGAAATACTTGTATATATCTGCATTTGGTTACACATGAAGGCTCCATATCTTGGATTCAGCTATTTATTGTGATCCTCTAAACAGTTAAATTACAGGATTTTTTTTCTTTGATGTCCGTGATCTTTATTTGTTTCGTTGTTGTTAGTCTCAATCTCCTTAAGTCACAACATATATTGTTCCTTTGGTTTTCTCCAAGGAAGTAGTTGTATTTTACTGTATTTTTCTTTTCTTGTTCAAATAAGATAAAATTGAAGAGATCAACAATAAAAACGTTTCTCGGGTATTCAAAATAAGAATGTTGGAATATTTTATTATTTAATTATATTCTAATATCATTATGTGGGCAAATATCGTAATAATAATTATATTAGCTATTTATCGATTGTGAACCTTAATTGATTAGTGATCAAATTAAGTAATAAGGCTATTAGATTTCTAATTGAATAATTAATTAAATATTTAATTAATTGATATGGATTCAATGAGTGGATGTCCGGATAGCTCATTAACAGAATAATGAGAAATCGCTATCCAATATAAAAGAGACTATGGTCTCCAATACACTGTACATGGCTCCCCGTGTGAAGAGAACCTGAGGCATAAATGTACCAGTTGAGAAAGAACCAAATCAGCCGCCGCTCCCTATGTTGTGTATTTCAGATTACGGTTTCTCCTCTGTGATATTCAAATCGTTGATGTTGAGAGGGTTGTCATCAAAGCTTAATATCCTTCATAAATTAAACATGTCGTAGATCCGATCATGTTCATGTTCAATGATTAATTTGCTTCCGCTATACTTTTATTTTGTATTGAACATGTTTCATGAATTAAGACCTAAAATTTCAACAACGAAGGTTAATCTAAATTCGTCCTTTCAGTAAACGACTGAATTATTTAATTCCCATTTTAATTAAAAATCTTAACATCTCTCCTTAGTGCTCTTCGAACATTTAGAAAGAATAAAAATAATCACTTAAAAATAAATAAAACCTTTCATAATGTCTTAACTTCAAAAATGTTAAAACTTATTCATAATCGTCAATCATACGAATGATTGTCCTTTCTTGTCAAAAAAAATATAAGCGTTCTTTTTTCTTTTCTTTTATTTGACGTGTTTTGCTCCTCATCTCCTTATATTGTTTGATGGTTGGACGGAACCGTGGTCAATTCTTCAATTGAAACATGTGTCAAAATTCAAACCCATGTTTTGTTTTTGCCTTTACAAAAAAATGTTGTTTTTGCAAAAAAATAAAATACAGTTTCATTTGACGGCTGCAGCCTGTACTCGAATAAATTCCTATTTGATAAACAATTTAATTTGATATTTGTACAGTTGTATCAATTGTTGGGACAATTTTTTTGGACAAAATAACATAGAGAAAATAAAAATATAACCGATACATAAAAGAGGGTTGTTTTAAAGTTTTAATAATTAGTTATCATATAAACGTTTGAAAATAAACCATTTCTATAACACAATATAGTTAAACCGTTTAGTATACGCTATAAGTGGTTTTTGCAAGCAATTATGCAGAAAATAAGATGAAAGTACTTATGAACATGTTGTAATTTATTTTCATAAGTTCTTTTAAACAACTTTATAAATGTTATATCAAAGGATAAACTCACATAAACAAATTCATAGAAGCCATAAATGAGTCTGCTGTAGGTTGAAGAAAGTCTAATAAAATGGATAATTTATGTAATTTTTACTTTTTGTATATTAACCTGAAGATGTTTAACTTCTTGTACCAAAAATATATCTAGTTTCATTTTTATCATTATTTAATTCTAATAAGATTTTAAATAAATGATTATAACTTTTTTGGTGTATAATAGATAACTATATTTTTCTTTCAAAAAAAAAAAACTATAATTTAGCGACCTGATAAAGAAAAATCACATTTTGCTTATAGTATACTCAATAAATGCTTTATTTATAGTATTGTAAAGGTAAAATTAAAAACTCTCACACTAACTCCACGGAGTCTCTCTTACTGCATTTACCGTTAAATAACCAACCTTTCTCATTTGTTGAAAAAAAAGAACATTTGCTTTAAATAAAATAAAAATATTCATCGAATAACACAACTAATTCTTAAATTTTGATCCTCTGAACAAGAACTTTTGATGTATTATCACTTACGTTCTCAAAAAAAGAATTGAATGATAAAAATGATTTATTATACTATTTTTTGGTATTTTTTTTCTTTCTCGAAACTAAGATTCCATTTCTTTTGATTACCCATTACTAGTTGTAAGTTTAATTAAGGGAGAGATTAATACAAATATTTTTAAAGGATTATTTAAATAAAAAGATGAAAAAAAAGGAAAAAACCAAAATGTAATTTGTCCATGTTGAATCTCCTATTTCCTCTCTCTTTCCTTTCCTTCCACTAATATTTCTCTTTATCATAAAAAAATCCAATCAAAGCCAACACTTATGACTCATGCTACTTCCTTCACTTTCATCCTTCCTTCCTCAATTATTATCATTCTTTAGACTTTAGAAGAGTTAGATACTACATAGATATCATTAATTACTGTTCTATCATGACCTCCAATTTCAACCTTCCAGGTTGGTTCTTCTTCTATCTACACCCCCATCTTTTTACTTCACTGTAAACCGTAGATTTTACAGTTTTTTTACAACGCTTATTGCAGGTGGAGCTCAAAATCAAAGAGATTCAGAAAAAGGAACGATGATGACACCAACACAGAACCCACTTTCCGAAATATCGCCGTCGTCCGCGACGGCGCCAGCTCTGGTCCTTTCAAACTCAGGAAAACGGATCGATCAAGCAGGGAAGAAGAAGTACGTGAAGCAAGTAACAGGTCGTCACAACGATACAGAGCTTCATCTTGCAGCTCAAAGAGGTGATATTGGTGCTGTGAGGCAGATCCTTCTTGATATTGATTCTCAAATAATGGGTAGTTTGAGTGGTGATGATGATGTTGATCTTAAAGCTGAGATTGCTGAAGTTCGTGCTCTTGTTGTGAATGAAGAGAATGAACTTGGTGAAACTGCTTTGTTTACTGCTGCTGAAAAGGGTCATCTTGATGTTGTTAAGGAGTTGTTGAAACATTCAACTCTTCAAACTGTTTCTAAAAAGAATCGATCTGGTTTTGATCCTTTGCATATTGCTGCTAGTCAAGGACATCATGGTATGACTTGTATTCAATGTCTTGTCGCTTTTGTTTTACTTTGTGTGTTAGCTAGGATGTTCTGTTTTTATTACCTTTTTCCTTTGTTTTGATGTTGAGATTTTGGAAATTTCATTATGGTGCTTTTTGTAAAAATGGGTAGTCTTTTATGTATGTTTGGTTTTGTTGTGAGAAAAATTGATTTTGAATGAATTGATTGTGTAAAATTGATTCTTGCTTAATTTTACACCTCTAAAATCAATTATGACTCCTTCAAAAGTGGAACCAAAAATACACTTAAGTAGTATGTTTGGATGGACAGTGAGTTTGGAACTGTGATTTTGTTGAAGCTCTGAAGTATAGTGTTTGCCAAATCATGGTGGCTCATTTTGATTCGGTCAATCTCAGTACCAATCCAAACATACACTTGAGATGTTTGAGTGAGTTTTGTATTTTTTGGAACATGTTCTTGGTTTCAACTTAAGTAGAAGAACACCAAAAGTATATGTGATTAAATTTGTAATTTATTAAGTTATGAGTTGACTATTGTGTATTTATCTTGCTTAAGGTATCCAATAAAGAAACTCAATTATGATGCTATTAATGGATTTTTTTTTTTGAAGAAGCAATTAATGGAAATTTTAAGAGGAATGTTATGAAGTAAGACTTTATTATATGAGTTTACTATTATTAATCCATAGTAGAGTTAAGGCTATGTAGACAAGTCTGCCAAACATCAATGTTGTCTTATTTGGATTCTTATTATTTTAGACCTTGAGTAGCTTCAATTTGTTGGTTACGGTGTTCTTGTGTCTTGATGTAATTGAAAATGTGAGTACTTTGTTTTCTGTTCTTTGTAGTAATCTGTGTGAATTTTCATTTGCAGCCATTGTTCAGGTTTTACTAGATTATGACCCAAGCTTAAGCAAAACTATTGGTCCATCCAATGCCACTCCACTTATAACAGCAGCAACGAGAGGGCATGTCGAAGTGGTGAATGAACTTCTGTCAAAGGATGGCAGCTTGTTGGAAATAGCAAGATCCAATGGAAAAAATGCTTTGCATTTAGCTGCTCGTCCGGGCCATACAGAAATCGTGAAAGCCTTGCTCAGCAAAGACCCTCAATTGGCTCGGAGGACTGACAAGAAAGGGCAAACTGCATTGCATATGGCTGTAAAAGGGCAGAGCTGTGACGTGGTGAAATTGCTTCTTGATGCAGATGCTGCTATTGTTATGCTTCCTGACAAATTTGGCAACACAGCATTGCATGTGGCAACCAGGAAAAAGCGAGTAGAGGTATGTCAACATTAGCACAGCATTACAAGCACCATACAGTACTTATAGTGATGAAGTAAAATAAATTAATTTACTCGAACAAATTGGGCTCACTTCACATAGCTAATTATTTGTTGTAGTAGTAGTAGGATGATTAACGACTCTCCAATATTGAAAACAGGTAGCTAATTATGCTACAAAAAATGAAAATGAGGCTGCTAATTTGTTATTATATTTTTTATTCTCTGTCTCATATTAGGTGTCTCATTTGTATTTTTGTCTCAAATTATTTGTCATTTTATAATATCAATACAATATTTATTACTTTTTTTAAAAGTTACCTTTATTTATTTAAGTAGTTGCAAGTATATGGTGGACAAATAATAAATTAAGTACAATGATATTTTTGTCTCAACATGTTATTTTGCTTTGAAAATTGGTATAAGTAATCATTTTTTTTAAGTAGTGCGCACATTACAAATGAGAC
>Ga0099826_10000747_pt1 | contig 17105 bp, 11 predicted proteins | sample Mtrugardesep15_FD_76830 | JGI IMG/M metagenome (GOLD analysis project Ga0099826, IMG submission 76830) | Root nodule microbial communities of legume samples collected from California, USA - M. trunc garden sep15 | ecosystem: Host-associated > Plants > Roots > Nodule | place: USA: California... | reverse complement strand
AGTCGAACTCTAACATTTTTCTTAGCGACACTAGTTAACAATAGTCGTTTAAATCCAAAAGGTCACTATTCCCTTGCCTCCTTTCTTGTTATGAAACTAGAAAACGCATGTTATAAGAAATTTTTCTATTGCAAAATCCAATTTCGATATTAAATGAGAAAATTTAGTGTAAAGCCTAGGTTTCATTTAGAGATCCACTATGCAGGGTAAGAGTTGTTTGCACTTGCAAATTGAGAGAAGAGATAGAATGAGAAGAGATAAGAAGTTGTTTGCACTTGCAGAGCTGTTGCCAAGATCAATGTATAAGAAATTGGGGGACGTGGCTTCACGATTGAGAAATTATCGAAAAGAGTGTGTCAGAGAATTTGACAGTAGCATTTTTCTATTTTAAATTTTTTACTGCTATATGTTATGGTAGTAGTGCAACTTCTTGATCCCATCACTGCTCATCGGAAGCATGGCGTAATATCTATTATTTTTCACACCAGAGAAGTTGAGATGATTTTAAAGATTCCATTGTGGCAAAACATAGCAAGTTTCAGATGAAATTGTTTGGATACACAATCATGTTTGCATATTATCACGTCGTACATTGTATATAACTCTTCTCTTAGTATAGTTGGAGCTTGGAATATCTTATAGAAACTCAGTTCTAAACAAGGTGAAAGTATTTCTATGGAGTGTTACCTTACTCGAGTAAGATTGTCGCAAAAGTATTTCCTTGGGGGAGAAAGAGCAGCACATGTTTTCATGTGTAATGCGGCAAATGAGGCTTGGAAAGAGTTGGATTATGGAAAACCATCAAACCTTTTTTTATTTAGAGGTTAGAAGTTAGATGGTTTCAACCAATCTACTATATGGAGCCTTTGGTGCCAAGGAATTGGGTCATTTGGGAGGACACCATCAAGAACTGCTGTTTTGAAGTATACTGTCGTGCCATATCGAGCTTGGAGACTGAAAATTCTTCAAATTAGAGACCTTGGTCCTGCCACTCACAAAGGTAATGCTTAAACTGGACAAAACCTCCAATATAGGTTACTAGAAAGGTCTAGAACGAAGCCAATGAAACATTAAATGAGCCTCATTATAATTGGCCCCAAACAGAAGCTCATGTAGGAAATATGAGAAAATCCAATAGGAGTTTCAATCTGTTGAAGAAGAAACAGTTCAACATCAAAGAAAATCATGTTGAAGGATAAACATGTTTCTACAGAAAACAAATATCGTGGAAAAAATTCTAAGAAGAAAGTTGAATCTAAGAAGAAAGTTGAATCATATTAAAATAAGTACTGTTTTAGATAATGAGATATTATAATACTGTTTTAGATGGTATCTTTCATTTGCTAGCAAATTATAGATAGATAAAAATTAAATGATAGAAGTCACGGTTGTATTGAACCGTTTAAAATTAATACCACCAAAATTAGAATAGTTTTATATATTTTTATTTTTAAACTCTCCAATTTATAAGGGAAAGACTAGTAATCCAGAATTCGGCCGAGTAAAAATTCTGGTAACACATTGTTCCAATATTTTCATTCCATAACAATATATAAAGGGATATCTCTTTTTGGAGTTGACTTTTTATTTTAAATTTCATTTAAACAATTTTATTTACCATTTTATAATATTATTTAAAATATTAATTAAAAAATACATTATAATACTTGACAAAAAAAATACATTATAATAGGAACATAACTACAATAGAAATTTTATTTTAAAAATAGTTAAATCTCATTAAAATATCAACAACAAGCAATATTAGACACTTAAAAGAGAGCTTGTTTTAATTTTATTTACCAGTGTTTTAATTTTATTTAACAGCAAAATTTGATATGCCTCCCAATTCAATTTTTTTATTTTTTGACAATGTACTTCAACTTGATTACCTTTTCTCTCTCCTTTTCTGATGTTATTTTCTTTCTTATTTCACTTATAAGAAATGGTATATTCAAGTTTCTACGTAATGTCCTCTCAAAAAATACAAAATGGCTGATCGCACTCGCCTTTGCTTTTTTTTTTCTTCCCTTATTTCAGATATTCATAAAGTTAAAAGATATAGTACCCAGTTTTGTTGCATTCGAACAAAGTGCTCGATGCCTTCAGCCAAGTTGGTTTAGCTTTAAATATGCTTTGAAAGACAATGGAATAATAAGTTTCAAGTAAACTAAGCAACATAAAGACATATCAGTACCAGCCGCAACACCACCAATTTTAAAATTCAGCAAAACAACCATAAAACCATGTTCAATTGCATTTGAAAGGAAACTCATGACTAGCGTCAAACAAACGAGGGGAACTAACTAGGAAGTAATTAACATGATCTGAATAAAGAAATAAAATATAAAATCCACAATCTATAAAACTATAATAGAATCCTGCGGTTGTCTGAAACTGTGAGTGCCTAAATAACCAATAACTACGTCCCTAATGTTTGCTCCTGCGTTAGAATCTCTCGCTGGAAAAACCAACATGCAACAGTAGCAATCAGTAGCGGTCAAATGATGGTGGACGAGCAGCCCTGCTTGGGCGATCATAAGGACCAGGTCTACCCCTATAACTCCTTCCTTCATCACGAGCTGGCATTCCGCTTCCATATCTATCAGCACCTCCACGCGCACCACCGTTTCGGTCATAGCCTCTTTCCTTCCCATAACCATTTTGCGGGTAGTCCGAGCCACTGCCATATCGATCACTTGCAGATCGATCTCCACTAGTTGTATACCTACACAATTTTCAGCAAACCAATGAAGTAACAAATACATAGACCAAAAGGAATGACAAATGGAAACCAGAGGTTACCGATCCTTTTTATCCATGATAAATGAATAAATACTACTAAAAAGGGAAACGAGACCAGTGCAGTGCCTAATCAAATCTTTATTCAATCAAAGCCTTCCCAATTGCCCACATTATCAATTAAACAAAATAAGAAAAATAATATTTTAAATGGAAATCATTCAACTTTTTTTAAAAATCTAATAAATTTAATAACTGTGCACTCCCAGTTTAAATAAGTTTTAGATAAACATTCAATCATTTGTTAATATCCATGTAAACAAGTTATAAACCAATAAATATAATTAGACAAAAATAAAAGTATAATTATTATAATTGTTTTATACTCTAAATGTATAATTATTTATAATTATTTTATAGCTATGGCAAAAGAACCAAGAGTGGTGTAATTTGGTAATAACAATTAACTGTTTATACCTGTCACTAGCATAGCGATCACGGCCACTATACTTGTAGTCTCGGTTGTCTAAACGATCCCTATCCCCATAACGTCCTCCGTCATAACGATCATCAATGTATCGCTCACGTTCGCCAAGGCGATCCCCTCCAAACCTAGGACGTGAAGAAAATGAACCACCACCTCGACCACGACCACCATCACCTCCTGCCAAAGGACAATCTCGGGCCCAGTGCCCTGGACGCCCACATTTGAAACAGTCATCCTGTCCTACCCTATCTCCAGCCCCAACGCTTCCCCTACCACCAGAAGAAAAACCGCCTCTGTAACGTTGGTCTGCATCATCACCTCCCATCCTGGGCTGTGCCTTGTTGACTGAGATGATGCGATCACCAATTTCCCGTCCATCCATTTCTTTGATTGCATCCTCCATTCCCCGACGGTCTGAAAATGTAATAAAACCAAATCCACGTGGACGTCCTGTATCCCTTTCCATCATGATCTACAACGGAAATATGATTAATTAATGTCAACCATTTTTACCGGCAGTTATGATTATGAAAACTAATATCAATGTTGCTTTTGATGCAAACGGCCGTTGAGACGCCATTATTGTAACTATTGCAAAACAAGATAAATTGTACTGAACATATAAAACATGTTTAATAGAACAATTAGCTAAACCAGACAGAGTTAATAAGAAATGTCAAGTTACTCAGTAATTATACAAAGTGCCATGCATATGAAGCCATTCTCATAAAAAAAACTAAATTCTTTACAAAACCAGCAAAATAGAACCACATCATACAAACAAGATGAGGATACAATGGTGAAAACAAGACACCAGATAAGATCATACAAGCAAGATGGATAAAATGGTGAAAAAAACAAGACAACAGATAAGATCCATACACACAAGATGGGGATACAATGGTAAAAAACAAGACAACATATAAGCAGAAGGTAGGACAAAGTAGTTCATGTCACAAAAGAGCAAAAAAATATAATAAATCATCTTCAAAGATCGATTTCATTATCAGTTCTTTACAGAAGTTCTCTCTATTCAAATACCAGCTCTTTTCCCATCCCCATCAATTATAGATACAATTTAAGTTACCAAGCAGAACCAGTTCCTAAATATACATATAATTTTCTCAGACACTGACAGATTTAACATCAACTAAGCATAGCTTAAATTAGCCACTAAAATAGCAATGCAATTGCTGCAAGCAAAACTACTCAAAATTTCTATAGGTCCAAAGAATGACGCTTACATAAACAAGCATAAAAAAATACCGCGACATTAAATTTATAAACAAAAAAAATGTGTGACCAATAGATACTTGTGCATTGAATAAAGAGTTTCAGTATTTTATTTATGTGAAAAATGCAGACAGCATTCACTATAAAGCAAATTTATAACCAGACAACTTACTTCTGTGTTCTGATGACAAAGCACCAGAATGGTTTTCATACAGCTAAGTATTCAGATGAATCCCAAGCCCATATTTGACAACAATTATCTCTTACAAAAATCATTTCCACAATCTGAGCAAGAATTTCAACGTGTTCCATTCTGGTTCATGACTTCATGATATAAATTTAAACAATCGAATCCAACAAATATAATCTTAGCATCTGACTTACTTGGTTAAAAAGCACTGTATTATGTCGAATACCACTATTTTCTCAATCAGTAGAACTAACATTAAACCAAATTGCAGCCACAAATGAACAGCATATAAGGAAAAAAACCAAGTATTGATTTCACTTCTGCAGTCGCCAAACCACTATGTTGCAGCTCCAATTTTATGACAAATAACACAGAGGACTGCTCCTCACCAGCGTATATTTTTTTTCGAAATTCTCAAAGACAACACGCAAGTTACAGGCATGGTTCCCATTGCATTGACATTGTTCCTCGTGGAGATCATGCTTTCACTTCTTACGCACACCAGCACCTTCTGTGAGTATTCTCCATCCCAGGTGCAAATTATAATCAATCTTAGGCAGCAATATGCTCGTCATATGCAAGACAAATGCATAACATTGATTCTACTGCAATTATATGCCTAGCATTTCATGTAATTCTGCCACCCCTTAACTGACTTGGTGAACACCTCGACATTTTAGCAGAAAATAATTCTCGTGCAGATATGGATTCTTTCTATAAAACTACACCGACAAAAGCAAAACCATTCAAAACTAATGCAAAACTTTCCAACTAATCAATTCTATTCTGATGTAAAAAGTGGTAAGTAATTCAAAAAAAAATCATTCGGCCTTCAAAATTAGCTATAATAGGTAGACCAACTGGTGAGATACAGTATCTCAGAATGAAGAGAGGAACCCACTATCTGAGCAGCAATTGCCTATGATCCCAATGCTTTGGATTTGAAAACTTTAAGCTCAGCAGCCGTACTCACAGGACCTGTCAGCGGTGTATGGTGGTTGGTCATACACACCTGTTATGGGTTGCAGGAAGTACAAAAAAGGCAGAAGCAAAGGCAGCATACGGGACAGAAGCCTTTAATACCCATCTGCTATGGGTATACCTCATTATAACTCACTACAATTATATCAGCTAATTGATCTAGAACCCGAAGCAAAACAAGGAATGTCCAGCACAAAAAGTTTTTCACGCATCCCACTAGTAGTCATCAGTATCATCATCGCATAACAGATTTACTACTAGAAGAGGAAGGAGGCGGATGAACAGACACGGCACGTATTCGTTCAATTCAACAAACAAATACAGGAAAGCATATTTCAATATGGTATCAACTTTGTCCAGTTTTCAGCCCAATCTTACTGCCAAATATTCCTTCCAAATTATATAAAATTATTACTAATGAACCTTGTCTCTCGGAAAATAGCAAACAGATCAGACTGATATTCCCTTGGCTACTTTCATATCACTGAATTCAACATATCTCAACCATACTAATCTCCACTTGAGCTCTACCTTTACCACAAACTACTATTTTATCAGAAAATTGAAAACGAGCTTCAAACACGAGGAAATCACTCTGCTATAACATCACTCAAAAAACCCACCTACCGCATCTCAAAGATCACAAGGTTCACAACAGCATTCCAGAAAAACAAAGAAAAAAAATTAGTGAAGAATCTAAACATAATAAATTCTTCAATTAGTAAACAAACACACTCAAAAAATAGAGTGCATCCTAACCAAAACTCGCAACTTCCCTAACAAAAACAACCGATAGACCTTAACAGTTTTAAGAAAAGGTCCATGACCGCAATCTAGGTCACGAAATCATGGTGATTTTTATGTCTCCACGATCGTGATAAAAGCTGAATTTGACCGCAATTCTACGCAATGTCAAGAATCAAAATCATGCCAAAAACTACAATAATTATGAAGATTAATTCTTCAATAAAAATATAATAAAACAAAGCTAGATTACATGAAAACTTCATAAATGGCATAAAAAATTCAACTTTAAATTTCTAAAATTAAAATAAACTGTCAATCTAACACCAACCCATTCAGGAAAATTACTACAACTAAAAAAATTTATTTTTTGAAAGAAAAAAAAAATCGTATATTTTGCTGAGAAATGAAACAAATTGGGGGAAAATAAAGGGTTGGAAGAGAAAGAGGTACCTGACATTCGAGAATTTTGCCGTAACGATCAAAAGCATGTTCAAGCTGACGTTCCGTAACGTCCCAACCCAATCCACCAACAAATATTCGATTTTCTTCTTTTCCAGACATTGCTTCCAATTTCGCAAATCCTGAAACCATAGTTTTGGGTATGAATCAATGAATCGAGAATTGAAGAAAGAAATGTTGTAGAATTTGAAAATGAAGAAGAAGATACTTACAAAAAAGAGTAATTTTGGAAATTTAGGGTTTTGAAGGAAACCCTTGAGGTTGAAGGTTGGAACAGTGTCAAAGATTCCAAAACCAACGCTCGTATTTCTGACTCACGTTACTTGTCGTCTTAAGGTAAAAAATAAAAAACATGACGTGACGTAACATAGTATTTCTATTAAGAAAGTAATAAAATTACTAAATTATTTTATTTAATATTAGAGTAAAATTATTATAGTTTGTAAGATTTAACTCACAATATCCGTATTTGAATTAACATCATTCTTTATTTATGATAGAACTTAGAACCTTAAAAATTATCTGTGAATTTTAAATGATGTTTCATCAATTCGTCTGTGGGTATAAAAAGAGTAAGTTTATTATAAATGACACTTGAGTTTAATATTTTTAAAATAATGTATTCAATACTTTCATATAAAAAGGAAGTCTCGACTCATAATAACGGAAGAATTAATCAGTTTTTAGTATAAAAAATGTAGAGATTAGTTTGAATATTATTTTTTGTCGGTGACTAAATTGAGTAACAACAAAATTGTTAAAGACCAAATTGTCTAATTTACTCAAAGAATAATGAACACAATATTTTATTTTGTTTAGAATGACATTAAAGAACAATTTAAGAAGCAAATTTTTTTTACATAAGAACACTCACGTAAGAGATCTCTTTCTATTTAACTAAAGGTTAATCTATATAAATGCACGGAAAAGATATTTTGTTACACCGAAAAATAAGGAACAACCATTTTCCACTCTCAAAGTTACTTCAAAAATATACATCCAAAAAAAAATCTTCTACCCTAAAAAAATTATTTTTCTTTCAAAAAAAAAAATATTTTAAACAAAAACACTTTTTTCTTCTTCTTTCTTCTTCTAATCATGTGTAACGTTTTAGAAATGTGGTGGGTAGGTGAAATTTTTAATCACACTATAGGCAAGGAGTACTTTCATCTCTTAAATTGAGTCGATAAAAGTTGGTAGATTTTTTAGCGATGTTGAATGATGTAATCTATCGATTTGAATGAATGAATATCATTTTGTTTTTGTCAAAAAAAAAGTTGGTAGGTTTTATCTCAATTGATAATGTTATTATTAGACCAAAACATTTTTATCCGTGTTCAAAATTTGTATATGAATTCCAAGTGATTTATCACTATGGGAAAAATAATAATATTTTATATTTTTTAAAGTGTTGGTTAATTTTTTGGTTTACCATGATATTGTTACGAAATTTAACCCAACCGAATGAATTAGTAATCAAACTCAAATATTATTTATATGAGAGAGAATGAAATGTTAAGAGAGTGATATGTACAAGACACTAAAGTAATTCAAATGAAACCCAAAAAACTATAATTGAATGAATAATACATGATGCACACTCTTATTATTTCACAAACTAGTATCTATTTATAGGTTAAATTATACCAGATGCACTTAAAGTTATTTAATTATAACATGTTGATCTTTTAAGGATTTTCGTACCACTTACGTTGTTTAACTTATTTAATCATAACAAGTTAGTCTCCCAAGTATTTTTCGTACCACTTAGTTCCTTTAAATTATTTGATTGTAACTTTTAAACACCAAATAACTTAAATTTCTAAGATCTGAAATCTCTAAAATTGTTATGGTTAAATGATTTAAGTGATACCAAAAAACTCAAAGGATTAATTTGTTACCATTAAATAACTTAAAAGATTTAAGACGTACGAAAAACTTAAAAACATATGGTGTAATTTAGCCTTATTTATAGTACTATAATTGTTAGTTATTAACGTTCTAACTAACCTTCTAACGAACACTAGTTTACACATTAGCAAGCTAGACTATCTCTTAGCAGAGTATTTGTAATTGTATTACTTCTAACACCTTTATATGTTCACAATTCCAAAATTCCCTTTTCCATTGGATTAATGATGATAGGAAATCATTTTGCTTCCTATGAAAAATTTGACACAGACAGGATATTTTCTCAACTTCAACAATTAGCATGTATCTTCATGTTTGTGTCTTTTAGTCTTTTCTATACGCAAGACTTTAAGAGGAGTGTTGTTCAGATACAAAACATATCAAGACCATATGTCGACATCGTATGATTATGGTGTTAATGTCAACTTTTGTGTCAACTAAATATTTCTCATTTTTTAATGATTATGCCAGCTTATGAATCAACATTTAATATATTTATAAAATGGAACTACATTTCAGGAGTGAAATCATTATACTTTCTTTGGATGAACATATAAATAAATCATTTACATTTTTACATCATTTGCATGACTGTACATGTTATTGCATAATGCATACACATGCAAACCAATGAAGGGAAACATGCTAGAATGGGAGAAAATTTTGAATTATTCTGGTAAAATAGGAAGCCTAGTGACAGTGGCACCATTGCCACCAGCAGCAGCAGCAGACTCTTGTGAGGTAAGAACTTATTTTCTTGCGGGAAACACAACTAGATATATAAAAATTCAAGACGAGAAATTTAATACCAATTAAATAAACATAAATGGGTTGTACCTCCAACGCACCAGTCTCTTCCCAAGATGGTTTTTGTTTTGGTTCATCATCCTTAATTTCAATATCCAGAGATCCATTTGATGGCTTCTTTGTCGAGGGGTCAAAGGATTCTAGCACAATAATCATTCTTACTGCCTTTGCCAGTCGTGCTATGGTATTGGTCTTCAAGGAAAAAAAAATCACAATAAGGAAAAAGGAGACAACATCGAAGCAATGGCTGAAAGAGGTAGCAATATGAAAAGAGCACCTTGTGAACAAATACATATAACTGGTGGAATTTCGCCACAACTGGGATCCGTGGATTCTGTCATAATTCAGAACTGGGTGCAAGAATTGCATCAGCAGTTCCAATGTCATCAGCTGCTTCCATTAAATCTTTAAACCCCGTCACTTTTGATACTTGTAGTTGTACTAGATCAGCTTCAATAATATAAATTCATCCAAACTCAGAACCTGATTGAAAAGATATATTCTGCCTCCTCTAAGAGACACATTTTTATCATAATGGCTTATGACAGCTTCACTAAATAGGTAGAGGCTCAGCAGATGATAAATGTAGGGGAGGATGACATTATCAACTTCATACAATGTCGAATCATCTACAAGTTTAGTCTCCCTGGAACTATTACAACTAATCAGGGGACAATGTTCACTGATGACATGGTGGTGGCCTCATGCAAAGGTTTGAAATGAAATTAATACACTCCTCTTCATACTATGTTGAAGCTAATGGGCAAGTTGAGGTCACGAATTGTATCATTGATATAATCAAAAAGAACATTGACAAGAAGCCGAGAAAATGACATGAAACCTTACAGAAAGTATTAAAGGCAATAAGGAGCTCCAAAACAACTGCCACATCTCACTCCATATCGACTCATCTATGGTCAAGATGCAGTGCTAGGTTTGGAAATTAATGTAACTTCACTTAGAGTTGTCAAGAAGAATCAATCAACATTGATGAGTATCAGTAAGCTATGTTAATGGAGTTGGACTCTTTGGATGAATATTAGTTGATGGCCTTAACCAAAATTGAGATTTTAAAACAAAATGGCTAAAGCCTGCAACAAATGAGTCAAACTTAAAGCAGTCATTGACGACGGATTAGTTTTGAAAACGATTTTTACCAATAGGGATTAAAGATCTTAAACTTGGGAAATGGTTGCCAAACTAGTAAGGCTTTTAGAGAAGGAGTCTGTCTGCTACTTAATATGGAATGCGAGAAATTAAACAGAAGCATAATTGGAAAACATTTGAAAAAGTATTGAAGAACAAAATGAAAATTCCATTGATGTTTTAAATATTGATAGTCACAGGTCGACAATCTAGTGGATTTTAAAAAGCAAAAAATACATAAAGAAAACATAAGAAGTTGGGCCTTGGTTTGCCTCCTTGCCTGGTTCTACAACTTTTTGGATAGGAAGAGGACTCGTGGCAGTTGGAGCTTCTTCGTGCAGATTCTCTATGGTTGTCACTCCATTTTGAGAGGCTGCTGGTTGTTCAATCCCAACAATCCCTTGATCCTCAGTCCTAGGAGCTACCTTTTGCTCGGCTACACGGGGAGGAGACGATGCGGCTGAAGGTATATATGGAGGGTGGCACTCTAGCTTCCTCCAAGGATACTCTGAAATGTTCCCAGGTTTGTCGTTTCAGCTTCAAACCTGTTTGGCTATTTTGAAAGTCCATTTGTAAGCCTAGTCTCTGATCTAGCAAGGGCTTCAATTCACTGTCGATACGAGTCGAATCAGTGTATAGTTTGACCCTTTGACTGTTGGTCGACTTCAACTTCTCGGCTAACTGTGAAGCTTCTGGTGTTAGCTCCATTATTTCCTTTTTGATGCGCTTCTGCTCTGCCTTTAGGAAGACCATTCTTTCTTCCATCTCCTTTTGTCTTTGAAGAGTCACTTTTCTTTCCTCATCAAGCTACGAATATGCTTTTTTGAAGACTGACTTGCTCGACTGCAACGTCTCCATCTTGTTGAGACTACGAGCAGCGTGTGCGTACTGGTCCTGCAAACCAAGATAATCCCTTGAGATATCACTCAACTGAAGGGCTATCTTGTTGAAAATCTCTTGTTGAGAGGAAGGTACTCCATTGGCTGATCCCAACCGAAACAACATTGTTCGCAGAGTATCAACGTCTTCAGTCTTGGTGGGAATTTCCTTTTGCAGTGCTGCAGCTACCATGTCTAGATCTTCTTGAGTAGATAGGGAGACTGTGGAAGGAAAATCAGCATCAGAGAAATATTTGCTCAGTTCCTCTTCAGAAATCTTCAGTGGAGATGATGGCTCAGCTCCTGGGAAAGGACATTCTCGGGCCCAGTGCCCTGGACGCCCACATCTGAAACAGTCATCTCGCCCTACCCTATCTCCAGCCTCAACATCACCTCTTGTGAAAGGACATTCTCGAGCCCAATGCCCTGGACGCCCACATCTGAACACAGTCATTCTTCCCTGCCCTATCTTCTTTGTGATGTTGGTCTGCATCATCACCCCCCATCCTGGCATGTGCCTTTTCGACAGAGAGGATGCGATCACAAATTTCGAGTCCATCGATGTGTTTGATTGCATCCTCCATTCCCTGACAATCTGCAAATATAATAAACCCAAATCCACGCGAACGTCCTGTATCTCTGTCCATCACGAGCTACAAGAAGAACACTTGAAAATTCATACCAAATAATAGCAATATGTACAATTAACGTTGACAATTTTTAATGGCATTTATAACAATGAAAACAATTATGAATGTCACTTTTGAAGCAAATGGCCATTGCACGGCCATTATTGTAACACTTGCAAAACAAGATAAATTGTATTGAACATACGAGTGGGAATAGGCCAGGCCGCCCGTCAGGGGCCTATGGCCCGGCCTACTTAAAACCCGGCTTAGCCTAGCTTGTTTATTAAATAGGTTAGGCTCAAGCGTTTTAAAAAGCTCATTAATTTAAAGGATAGGCCAGGCTAAGGCTTGTAGAAAAACCTATCAGGCGGGACCATGTATGTGTAATTATATATAATGCATTATATAATACACGTATTAGCCTATACAAAATGGATATGCTAATAAAGTGTGTGTGTTGGGGGAGGGGGGATTTTATTGACCTATTAGTCATTTAAAATGTATGTTTATTAGCCTTTTTATAAATATGTCAAATGTTATATTTAAAATTGTTACTACAAATTAGGCTTTCAGAAAGGCTAATAGGTCAAGGGCGGGTTTTTAGAAAGTCTTTGATAGACTAATAGGTCAGGCTTTAGCTTTCGTTTTTTCAACTAGGTCTGACCCGCTCTATTCCCAGAGTTAAGATCTTCTCCATTTAAATTTTTCTTCATTTCTACCATTTGGAAAGATATAAACACAAAAATTCTTGAAATGATAGTGAGACCTATTTAATGATATGACCCACTACCTATTTTATGTGTCTAAATATTTCCAAATAGTAGAAATTAAGAAAAATTTAAATGGAGAGGATCTTAACTCCTATTCCCACCCCTAAATTTGAACATATAAAACATGTTTAATAGGACAATTAACTAAACCAATGAGAATAAAAAGGTACCTGGCATTCAAGAATTTCGCCATAACACTCGAAGGCTTTTTCAAGCTGACGTTCAGTAACATCTGAACCCAATCCACCAACAAATATTCGATTTTCTTCTCTTCCAGACATTACTCCCAAACAGAAGCTGAATCCTTCAAGAGAGCAATGTTGTTGAACTTGAAAATCGAGAGAGATACTTACAAAAGAGTGATTGTGAAAATTTAAGGGTTTGAAGGAACCCAATGCTCGTCATTAGAAAGAAGAAAAACACACTTGAAAAAGACACATTTAACCCTTAAAAAAGACACATTTAAAATTTGTTTTAGCGCGACAAATGTGTTGGCTTGGTGAATCTGTTATAGTAGTATTTGACAGTATCTCAAATATAATTCTTCTTTTTAAACGAAAAATAATATATTAAAAATAAATTACTTAGAACATAACAAGTGTCGTGAATAGTATGAATATTGTCGATCATTTGTTTACCACGAGGAACCAACCCGATAAACTTGATAGGATCAACAAGCTATTATTGTGCATTGCACAATTAAAGTCCAAACACCCCATTAAACCCCGCAAATATTTAACATCTCAAATAAAATTACCTCCGATAAGAAGAACTCATGAAAATATATTCTTTTATGGGTACAAAACTCATGAAAATATATTCTTTTTCGATACAAAAATCATGAAAATATTTTACTAATATCATTTTAGTTCTTCTAATATGCGCTTCCTTTTGTTATGTAAGCAGCTATTATCATCAAACTACAAACCATAACACACACATACACAAATATTCGAATGACAAAGTCTCCAAGAATTGTCCGGGTAGCACTTGGCGTTTTTGGTTTTTGGTGCCATTAATACCATTGTTCTTATCTCTCTCTTAACCATTCATTCTCTTTCATCTAAATAATTTATTTTAATGATTCATTCAATCATCATTATCTCTCATCTAAAACGAACCAATGGCACCAAAGGCCAATGGCACCCAAGTATTTCCCGAGTTGTCCAATGACTCGAAGGTTGATCCATGTGACGTTTTTCTGCTTGTCTTGTGGTTCAGGTTCAATGTCTCTCAATAGCAATCAATCTAAGCACAAAAAACTTAACACAAAAACACTATATTTTCTCAACTTCAACAATTAGCCTGGAAGGATCTTCATCTGTCTTTAGTCTTTTCTATACGTACATTTTTAACGCTAATGCTAGCTTGGTTTTCGTTAATTACTAATATGAGTCAACAATATTTAATAAATTTATTAAAAATTAAAAATCGAACTACATTTCAGGAGTGAAATCTTTGTATTTTCTGTGGATGAACAAAATACTATAAATAAATTATTTACAGTTTTACACCACATACACGACTGTACATGTTATTACATACATACATGTACAAACCAATGAAGGGAAATATGTTAGAATGGCAGAAAATTTTGAATCATTCAGGTAAAATAGGAAGCTTGGTGACAGTGGTACCATTGCCGCCACCACTACCAGCAGACTTTTCTGAGGTAGAACTTCTTTTCTTGCGGGAAACAGAACTAGACTTGGAGGATCTTTTGGTACTTAGCCTCAAGGGAAGAATCTGCAACCTGGTGTTTTGATCCGTACCTGACTTTTCAGCAGCCAACTGATAGCTTTGCACAAGTTCAATCTGCCGGTCAATGATTTCAGAACGTCTTGGAAGAAGTTCCACAGCCTCTCCACCAGGAATCACTATGTACTCTATCGCTAGCCGGACCTCCTGCCATTTGAATACAATAAAATTTATCATAATGTCAATATTACATAGATAAGACAAAGATAATCTAGGCAATGTAGACTTTTCCAATTCAAACACAATTGTTTAACACGAAAGCAATTTATCCAAAAAATAGCCCTCGAGTTAAAAAATCAGAAACTGAGATTATTGTTGAGAGTCCTAGACTAAATGTGATATGATATCAAAAAATGTTTATAACTGTGAGACATCCTTCAACTTACAATTTGGTTTAGAGAGGTTGGATAACTCAAATTTTACAAGTCGGTTTAGGGAGGTTAGATAATTCAAATTCTAAGATTAGTCTGTCAAAGATCTGTTGTGCTACGTGTTATCAGACCACTTGGGTGGTCTGTGTCAAAAAAATAGGTCACTTGGGTCACGCTCTATAATGTCAAGTCTTAGGTGTTAGGAGCTTGTGTTGAAAGTTACACCTTAAATGTGGTATAGTATTAAAAAGTATCTATAAGCAAAAGACATTTTTTACTTTACAAGCCAATTTTGTAGGGTAAGTTAGATTCAACCCAAATCTAAGAACTGCGAGTGGTAAACTAGAATACTTATAAACAACACAAATGAGTATACACAAAAAGAATTCGATCAATAAATGTGCTAAAAAGAAAAGGCCAATCATTCTATAAGACCCAAACAACTAAGCACTTGAAGCAATTGCTAGACTTCTAGTACACAGCATAGATATATATTTCGCACAGAAGATGGGACTTCAAGAAGAGAAATTAGATACTAATTGAGTGGACAGAAAAGGGTTGTACCTCCAAGGCGTCAATCTCTTCCAGCGATGGTTTGCGCTTTGGTTCGTCATCATCAATTTCAATATCTGGAGAGTCATTTGATGGCTTCTTTGTCGTGGGACCAAAGGGTTCTAGCCCGAGGATCATTTTTACTGCCTTTACCATTTTTGCCATGGTATTGGACTGCAATGAAGGAACAAAAATTCATTATAAGGCAAAAGGAGACCACATTGAAGCAAGTGCTGAAAGAGGTAGCAATAGCAAAAGGGCACCTTGAGAACAAATACAGGTAACTGGTGGAATTTCGCAACACCACGGATCCATGAATTCTGTCGTAACTCAGAACCGGATGCAAGAATTGCATCAGCAGTTCCAATGTCATCAGTTACTTCTATTAAATCTTCAAACCCCATCACTTTTGCTACTTGTACTAGATCAGCTTCAAGAATCTAAATTCATCCAACAAGAAAACAGTGCCCGTTATTAAGAAATAAAATAAGATAAGTTTTAAGAAATTTGTTCCTTTAATGGAACATGAAAATGAGACAGTTACCGAAGCTCCTGAATCCTGATTATATTCTCTACCAGCAAATGCAAACCCTAAAATAATTTACCTTGCAGGTGTACACTTGCATTGGTGAACTCCTCTTGATCACAGATCCACTATTATCACTCCATTTCATGGATCGAGTGGGATAGTAGTATGTATCATCCTCGTCATACTCTATGTCAGAACTTGTGATATTAGTGTTAGTTAAATTTAAATCCAATGCTTCTTCATGGCTTATTTCAGGTATTGGAGCATGCTTCACCAAATCATTGGAAAAATCATCCCAATGACGGACTTCAAATACTGGAGGTTTTCCTGTAACAGAGAAGATTTTCTAGTTAAATTCTCATCCAAATAACTAAATAAATACTGCAAAACTGCATCAGTCAGTTAGATATGAAGTAAGATATTCCATTATAGAAGATGAGGAATACCTGCCAAAATGGCATCCACAGTTGCATCTAACCTATGATGAACACGACATTGAGTTTTGGATATCATCTCAACAGCACACGTAAATGTAGGTGGTCCTTTCCTTTCTAGAATTGTCTTTTGCACTTTCCTTTTCCTGGCTTCCTCATCCCCGAGAGTTACACTCTATTCAAATAAATGATCAATAAACATCATTAATGTGGACACACACTAAACATATTTCATTAGGATATGCTACAAAATAATTAGATTGATTCAATCTTTAAAGAAGGATGGGGTCGGAATGGATGGATCTATTTAACTAACAATTCTTTATTATAAATCATAAACTTGAAGGAAAATAGATAAGAGTAGCTTTTGCACCTCTATACCACCAACAAGGATCTGAAGATAAGGATTCTTCATTATGCTTTCAATGGTTGTTCCATGTGCTGTTCCAACCAATTGAACTCCTCTTTGAGCAATGGTACT
>Ga0099826_10000745_pt1 | contig 17116 bp, 8 predicted proteins | sample Mtrugardesep15_FD_76830 | JGI IMG/M metagenome (GOLD analysis project Ga0099826, IMG submission 76830) | Root nodule microbial communities of legume samples collected from California, USA - M. trunc garden sep15 | ecosystem: Host-associated > Plants > Roots > Nodule | place: USA: California... | reverse complement strand
TTGAACTTATAATCTTTTTCATCTTTCTGCATAATATAGAGCTAATCAATTCAATAATTTAAATAGTAGCATATAATTGCTCTACAAATGAGTTAACGTGATTCCTTAAAAATACACTTTGGAGCTTATAAATCATGAAAGGATAAATAGAAATACAAATAACAACAAAATGTCGTTAAAAAAAGATAATGAACTCAAATGAATAACAATATTTTTACGTGAGATTATCACATACATCAAGTAATTTATTGTGTGAGCTAAAGGGGTAAACACAACATATCAATATACCTAAGAGGCATTTGATATACAAAATAACTTAAGAGACATTTATGTTGTACAAATTAAATAGAGCAAGAGTTTTTGTTTATAATGCACAAAGTGGTTGAATCAATATTTATTTGTTACATGCACCAGAAAACAAATATGACTAAATTTTTTAAGGTTGTTTATACCATGTTCATTTTAATTTCCCTATTTCTTGTCGTAACCAATGCCGATGGTAAGCCTTTTTCTCATTCTATTCAAGTTTTCAAATTGACCTCACCTCATGCATAATCTTTTGACCATTTTCATTAACATTCTTTTATTCTTATATTCTTACATTTCAGTTCATAATTGTACCGATACCTACGATTGCTCAAGTAATCGTTGTTCCTATGAGGGGGTGTCATTATGCATTATGGGTAAATGTATATGCATTTACGAGTAAAGTCAGAAACTAATTGTATTACTTATATGTTAGAGTGAATGTTGTTACTCTTATGGTTTCTCTCACACTTTGAGTTATACTTTTGACCTTTCAATTTCTTTTCCAGAACAAGCAGAAGAAAACAATAAAAATGTTTTAGTCACAAACATATAATAAATGTATGTATTGTAAATTCTACTGATACTTATTATTACAATACTTTTTTACTAACAGAAATGCGTTCTTCTATCCAATTTTTTTATTGTGCTTAATTGTATACCTATTTTTATCACATCTCCTTATTACTTATATTTAATATTAGTCCTGCACTTTTATATTTACGTAGATATGAAACATTTTATTTGTAGATTATACTATACGTATTAGGGTTAAATATGTTTTTGGTCCCTATAAATATATCAATTTTTCATTTTAGTCCTTCTAAAATTTTGCATCAACTTTTAGTCCCTATCAAATTTTCAATCACTACTTTTGGTCCCTATTTTTAAGTTAATTTTAGTATTTTTTTTTATGAAATTGTCCATATATGTGTATAATATTGTAAAAATCATTGCAAAAAAAAAATTAGAATTTTTTAACAAAGCATAAATTAAATATGAATTTTTAACAGTAAAAAATATATAAATTCATATTAAATTCATGTTTTGTTAAAAAATTCTAAATTTTTTGGGAGAGATTCTTATAATATTATGAATTTTTCTGCAAAATTTTATTCAAAAATATGAATTCTTCTACACATGAGTTTACTTTAAAAGAGAGACCAAAAGTGAAGATGGAAAATTTTATAAGGACTAAAAGTTGAAGGAAAATTTTAAAGGGACTAAAACGAAAAATTGATATATTTATAAGGATCAAAAACATATTTAACCCTATATATTATTATATACAAAATGTCTCTTGCATGGATTGAACATCTCATACAGTATAATCATAGACAAAGTATTACTAAACAATAACATCAAGGGTGTTCTTATTGAACATCAATATTTTTGTCCTCTCATTTGACAACACACTTACAAACACACTTTTATGTTTTTTTCCTTCTTCTTATCCAATATCCATCACAATTCTTCGTTGTACTGTTAGAATTTTCCACTCCTCAACATAGTCTTCCTACAAGGTGCATCTATGTCTGACGCAAAAATTGTTATTTCAGCAAATCCTAACCGTTTCCCAAGGTCTAGAGCCCATTTCAAGAGATTATATTGAGTAGGAAATAGTTGAAATAAATAGTCACCATATATCATGATAATTTTCATATATAGATAACTAAAAACTATAAATTTATAATTTAGATACCAACTTGATAAGTGGGGAAGTATCAAGTGAAATCTAGATATTCCTTTTTGGTTTAAAATCCAATGCGTGTCATATGTAGGCCATTTAGTGATAAAACTTAAATTAATAAAACAATATCTTATTCTCGGGTCATCTTTATGAAATTGGAGTTCCGGCTCTCGTAAGATTGTCGGAGAAGATGAAGGTTAAGACTAAAGATTGGTCCTAATAAAAAAACATGCAATTTTTTTTTTAAAAGAGAAAAATAAAGTTTATAATGTATCTTCTTAAAGCTTTGCTAATTTAATATGACTAGTATGAGCCAAAAATTACAAAAAGTGTTCTAAAAAAATAAGAAGAAAAAAGTTAAATTATGTTTTTATTTAAAAAGATATAATCCAATAGGCCTAATTTAGCATGGATTTGAGGTTTATATAAAAAAAAAGCATAAAATATCAATGCACATGTCTACCTTTTTTTTGGTTGAATATATATTTCATTCATTCAGGAAGTTGTAACAGCACAAATCAGGAAGCACGGGACAGATCACTACCCACTATTGGGGTAAAGTACAGAATTTCACCGAATCGAACAGATAAAAAAACTCTAAAGCACGGGACTAGCTCCTGACTTATACATCTACAACGTCACGGTAAACTTGGCAAGTTAGGAATGAAGATAGCCAGTACTACAGAACAAACCAAGAAACATAAAAACATAAAACAAAGCAAAAATTAAGTCTAAAAAAGAAAATATCCCACCAATACTACCATCACAACCCTAAAATTGTTACAAAACAATCTTGAATCAACATATCCCTGGAGAGCAGACACCGTTGTTGGTAGACCAGAGCTACTTCGACGGTAAGAGAGAGATCATGTTAACGACAACAGATCCTTTGCTGGTCATGCCCAAGGAGACCAAGCCTTTCACATGCTAAAAACATAAACTCAAAGCAATAACCCATAATACAATGAAACGCTAAAGTCAGTAGGCTATTACCGATTTTTGATTGACAACTTGAGAAGACCAAGCCTATAATTTCATAAGAGGTTAAAGATTCATCTTTTAGAGAAGGATCTGGAATTGGAAAGGGGTCAAAAAACAGAAAATCTAATACTAATAGAAGAAAAAAAAACAAACAAATCTCACAAGACACTAACAATAAAAAAGCCCAAACAAACAGAGGTAGCTAGCTAAGAATAACAGACATTAAGACAAGCAGGAAGTGTTAAGATTCGAGATCTACATAGGGGCTCCGGAGGAGGCCGGATAGACGCCGAAGATGGGCGGGTAGTGGCACACAACAACCGCGGTTGGGGATCTGGTGAGAAGAGGAGAGATGGAGGTCAAGCAACAACACTAGATCACCCATGAAAGATGAAGAGGATGTGATAAACATGGGAAACAAGGAGGACAAAACAAACCTAGCCGGAGGCTGAGAGGCTAACTCTAGCAAAGCTAAGTTAGGAAGGGGCAGATGGAAATTCTAAAGAGAAGACAAAGAACCTATCTCTAGAGTTTTTATTTTTATTTGATGTTTCTGAATTAGAAGTGAGTTGCACGTTACTACTATATATTCGATTTTTCCATCTATTAACATATAAAAAAACATTTAGGCTCCAAAATTTAGGAGGCCCAACTTGGTATAACTGTTTGCACCTCCTAAAAAGCAGGATGCTAATTCTAACATGTAAACATGAATCTATAATTACTCTAAATAAAGAAAGAGTCGTGCTATTTAGCATGACTCAATAACCCCACGACAACACACGACTTTGTGATAAGTGGATATCATACAATACATGGGGTGAGAGAGAATAAAAGAAATCTTGTACATTAAGCATCCAATGGTTGTAGCTGGTGTCGTGCGTTTTCGTGCTTGGTTGGCGTCGTGCCAATAAGCAATTTCCACAAAGAAATGCTAACAACACACTAGAAGACACCTTTCATGAAGGTGTTTTTAGCAAAGTTATAACTAAAAAGTGGAAATCACACTTTGAGGTGTGAGTTGCTAAAAGACACCTTCATGGATGACGTCTAGCAAAACCCTATATATAAATTACTCATGTTGGATCGAAATATGGTATATGATAGAACATAATTTGATTCATGTATCCGACCCCACTTAGTGAGATAAGACTTGGTTGTTGTTGTTGTAAATTCCTGGTGTGTTCTCTCTCTATGTGAATAGTTAGAGATCACACTTTTCTTCTTTATGTTTTAGGTATTGGCTTTCTGTTGGAGCTCAACCTTCAAATCCCGTTGAGCCTCTTCTGTTTCGAGCAGGGTTACTTCCTCCACCGCCGACTGTTGCCATGGCGCGTAAAGGAGGACCCCGTGACATGCGTCCTGTTGATGCTTTAACCGGGCGCATCATCGGTCAACAGAAGCCTCCTGATTCCAACAACAGTGACACTGCCGTAACCAAAAACCCTTGAAATCTTGTGTTTTCCATTGCTGTCTTTAAGAGAAGAAGAATAAGCTGAAATTTGAAGCCATTGATTTCAATTGGTTGATTATCTTGCTGTTGATTTATATTTTGCTTTCGTGAACCTGTAGCGAATGTGGTTAGTTTGATTTTAAATTTCCTGTACTGTACTCCTGGTTGGTTATTTGTTGATGAGGATGCAGGATTTTGAAATATAATCCGTTTATACAGTTTCTGCTGTGAATGCATTTGTTGAAACTGTGTTGTTCATGCTAACTTGATAAGTGGGGAAGTATTAAGTGAAATCCAGATATTTCCTTTTAGGTTTAAATTCCAACGCGTGTCTCTCATATGTAGTCCACTTAGTGATAAAACTTAAACTAATAAAACAATTTCTAATTCTAAATTGTAAACATGATCCTATAATAATTCTGACTATAAACATTAGAGTTTAGAATTACCTGAACATGCAGATAACAATGAACCAATGATCACCGGTCTGCAATTATTCTAATGTGTGTGAGAGAGAAGAGAGAAACTATATTCCACTAGTGATGAAAACATGTGTAGTCTTAACATGACAATTACACTGTAACTAATGAAAAGAGGTCGGTTCCTCTTCTTTAATTGAGTTATATGAAGGGACTCACTCATTCATCATAACAGTTCCCATAAAATATCCCTCCACATACACCCACTATCACGAGGGCTTAGCAATAATAAAAATCTCAAATTCAATCCAATAACAGTGATCAAATAATTGAGACTAACAATACATATAGTAGATTCTAGTAAAAAAAATAGATATACATTCTAGTATTTAGACATCTACTTAATCTAAGTATTAGGCAAAATTTAGCCGACAATACTAATTCAAAATTAAAATAACCAAACACTAAGATGACATGGTCACTTTCTTATTTGGAAGTTTACATCTTGATGACATATTATTCCACGTTCTGGATGGATATCTATTGGATAGAGATTTTTAATAAAAGAGATGTAGTAGTATAAATGAGGGTGCAAATAGTGTATATCTAAAAGTTTAGCTTGTTCACAAAATATCTCTATATATGCTGAAAATGGCCAAGCATAAGAAGCAAGCTAGACTTGCTTGAATGTTGAATGTTGAATGTTGATTTCTTTCTGGACCCCCACTAAAGAAATGATTTGAAGACAGTGCTGCGTCATGTTAGCATTTTGTCTCTTGATCTCACGTGCATTATGTTATGCCTAGATAGGAGTATTTAACTACTAGGTAGTTACTAAGATAAAAAAGAGGACATGCTGTTTGAAATTTGCTAAATATTTGTTGACTAGTGGTTGGTTGGATTGGAACATTTGGACGGTTTACTATCCGATGCTCGTTGGTGGTCGTTTTATTTTTCCATTATAGGTTTAGTCGTCAAAAAAGCCTTAAATTGAAAAAACCTTTTTATTAGGTCCTCAGCAAAGTGGTACTTTATCCATTTTACAATACTTGTCGTTTTCGAGAAATTTACATATATTAAGAAATTGAATAAATTTTGTTGAAATTATGTGTATTTTTTTATAATACCCTTAACTATTTATTATTTCATTATATTATTTTTCTCTTATGGTATTATTGACAAGTCAATAATTAATATTGAATTGAAATTTGAAAGTGACAAGTAATGTGAAACAAAATTATTCTCCAAAAACGACAATTATTGTAAATCGGAGGGAGTACATGCTAATATTTACTTCCCCTAAAAACAATATTCTTACGACACTTGTTAGCAACACCTTTATATGAGAAATGCTAACAAGTGACATTAAGACATTATTTAAGCATTTATAAGTAGTCATTTTTATATTAAAAATTGTGTAGTTATGACTTTTACATTTGTTTAACTTGCATTTTTAAGACAAAGTTTATTTTTTTTTTTTTGTGTGGTTTCCTTAAACAATGTCCTTAGATCACTTGTTAGCAAGATCCATTATTATTTTTCCTTTTTAAAAGAATACATTCCCTCTATCCTTAATTATAAGTACTTTTTCCAAAAAAAAAAATTGTTCTTAAATGTAAGCTCAAATACAAATTACTAAATATATCTATTTTTTGTCAAACATAATCTTAATTAATACTCCCTTCGTTTCACAATTATTGTCTCTTTAACATTTTTTCTTTTTCTCAAAATAATTGTCACTTTATAATACCAATGCAGCAGTTATTATTTTTCCCACTACTATACCTTTATTTATTGAATTTCATTCAACTTAGCTACTCCATTAAATACAATTAATAAAAGTTTTTTAGTAAATGCTACTGATTTTACCATTAAAATCAACGCAATTAATAATTTACTTAATAATCGTGCACAAACTTTAAATGACTAATATTGTGAGACAAAGGGAGTAATACTAACTTATTTTAAAATATAAAAAGTCAAAATTAAATACACATACATATATTAAACAAAATTATTCTTCGACAATTATTGAGAATAGAAAAATTCAAAATTGTCCTCGTGGGCTTAACTTAGTTGGTAAGAAAATTGCATAATTTATGCAGGGGCTGAGGTTCGAACCCCAGACATTCCATTTCTCCACATTTAATTGTGTGAGCTTCGGTGACTAGGCTACCAGACAAAAAAAAATTCAAAATTATTTTAGATTTTTTAAACATGAACAAAATGGATATTGCCACAAACTTGTTTATGAAAAATGTATGAAGACCATTGTCCCTCAAAAGAAATAAAAAAAAAGGGGAGTGGATGACGTCAAATTTAGAGAGTTGGCCGGTGGTAATAACAAATGACAGAGTGGCACGTAGCACAAACACTTTATTATCGTTTTATTGGTTTTTTTTTTAAGGAATTATCGTTTTATTGTTGTTATTTTCTTCTCTTGATTTTTGATTCGAATTGAATTTTGTAAGTAAGTAATAAAGGAAGGAAAGAAAGAACGAAGCTTCGTAGAAAAGAAAAGAAAAGAAAATCGGTCATCGATTCGATTTCATTCCTTCTGTTCTGTAAGTAACTTCTCACTCATCAACATTTCACTTCATTGTTTTTGGGTTTATATTTCAATCATCAATCATTTTTTTAATTAAGCACTTCTTATTGAATAAGTGCTTATCATGATCGATTTTGGGGACACGTTACGAACCTTGTTTGGATAAACAACTTAATTAACTGCTTAAAACATCAGGGCTTATGATATATCTGCTTCTGTATAAGCTATCTCTATAACAAACCATACAATAAACTCAAAATGTTTTCATATAAGCTATTTTCAGAAGTTATCCCGAAAACAGTTTATGGAATTTTCATAAGCTGTTTTCATACGCTCTCTAAGACAGTGTCACAAGTGCTTATACTAGAATATAAGATTAAATAAGCTAACTCTCACCAATTCTGCCGAAAACTTGCATAAGTGCTTATCTCATAAGTCCAAATAAGCAGTAAGTTCTTCCAAACGCATCCTAAGTTATTACTGCTATTAATTTCTGTCTACAAATTTAGGTTAGGTTAACTATTCAAATTGAGGTTATCCATGCTGTGATAGTATCGATTAACTACTGATATTCAGTAATGGAAATGTCTGTTTATGCAGAAAACATATATAGACGGCATTGGTTGAGGGATTAAACCAGTTATTCATAGGTAGAGAAAGATGGTGTGTTGTAGGGGCTTCTGGGAGTGCCTTTTGAAGCTTTTAAACTTCATATTGACCGTGACTGGTTTGGCCATTGTGGGTTACGGCATCTATTTGCTGGTTGAATTCGCTAAAGCCTCTGATGACGATACACCGGACATTTCTCCAACGCCAGAGATTTCTCCGGTCAGTGGTGATAGTGCTCTAATTCAGTTTGGACGGCCGATGCTTATGGCTGTGTCTCTATCCAACAGTATTTTTGACAAGTTGCCTAAGGCTTGGTATGCTTGCTTATTGCTCTTTTCCTGCCATTTTTGTGGCATATAATTGAGTTATGTGTATCGTTGATTATTCTGTGACTCGTTAATGGTATTGTTTTTTTGTTATATTTTGCTGCATCAGTTTGTTATGTGTTATCCAGTTTGACTCTAGTCTAGCTTATATTTATGCTTACGAGAAAAATTTGTCCTCTAAGAGATTGGGATAAATTTCTTCAATAGATTGTAGATTTGTGGCCACTATGTGTGTTTGATCCCGTATTGTTATGCTTGGTTTTGGTCACACTTAATGACAGATAAAAGGCGTAACTTTTGAAATGGCTAGCCGCCCAATAGATTTGTAGATTTGTGGTTAAGTAATGACTAGAGCTTCATTATCTGGTGTTATTGGTGAATTAATCATCATTGTTTCCTTTTGAGTAAGAAAATAAATTTGAAACAAACCTGCTTCATACACTTCCTATTTCTAGAATGGTACACAAAAAGGTGAATTTGAATTGAACCTTATTTCTTCTACACAGTGTTTCTAAGACCTACAGGCTACAGTTTACATTGATGTTTGTTTGAGAGAAAGAGAGTTACTGATAAAATACCATATGTAGTATTTTGTCCTTATATTTGTCATTATTGTAAATTGATGAGGCGTTATGATCATACAGCTTTATTTGTTATCATTCATGACTAACTTTTTACATTTATATTGTAAGCTGCCTATGTTCAACTCATAATATCTGTATGAATTGCCTTCTTTCACTTCGACGTAATTCTTGATAGATATAGGATGAAGTTAATGAAAACCATCCAGTACTGTCTCACTCTAATTGCATGTTTCATGTTTGGCAGGTTTATTTACTTATTTATTGGTGTCGGAGCTGTTCTCTTTGTTGTTTCTTGTTTTGGCTGTATTGGAGCTACGACACGGAACGGTTGCTGCCTGATTTGTGTATCCTTATCAAATGTCTTGTGGTAAATCCAAAAATATTTCAGGGCCACACAAGTTTCAACTAATATAAAAAACATGAGTGAAGTTACTCTTTCACTCTCCCTTTGTATGCGACATTTTGTGTGCATATATACATGCATTAATCTCAAACGAATTATTGTAAATTTCCTTAAGTGAACAAAGTATTCAATTTTAGTGGCACTGTTGATCTTGGTAGAGCTGGGATGTGCAGCCTTTCTATTCTTTGACAAAAGCTGGAAAGAAGTAAGTAAAATTCTCCATGGTTATTTATGATCTGAAATTGAAGGTATATGGGTCATCTTACAGTTTTTTTTTTCTTTCCAGGAAATTCCAACAGATAAAACTGGAGATTTTGATATGATATATGGGTTTCTCAGAGAGAATTGGGATATTGTGAGATGGGTTGCTCTTGGGATTGTCATCTTTGAGGTAAACAAAAAGTTGTTTGATTGGCATTTAAAAGAAATCAATGTTGCTTTGCATTCATATATGCGTCTTTGTCCCGCTTGCTGCTAAGGTAAAGTATAGAAGTACCAAAATATCATCCCATGAATATTGGTTGATAAGTACTAGTTTTAACAAACCCGTAAGCTATTTAGACAAATAAATAGGTTGTTGAAGATTATGAAAATGACTTAAAAATAAGAATTAAAATTTAATAAGAAAGATAGGAGAGAGAAAACAAGATAACCAAAACAATCAGAAAGAAAGGTCTAATTATGCAAACCTAGGGCATTCATTTTCACACATGCAATCATTAAGGCATTACTCCCTTTCTCTATAATTTGTGTTTTTCTTATGAAATTTCCTTCACCTACTCTAATGCTATTGACACCTAATGTTCATTCAATGTTAATAATATTTTTCAGTCTGAAATTTCCAATGGTCCTGCAAGGTTAACAATCAAGAAAAGCATAAAGCACCGACAAGTTTGTTAATTTGATAATGATTGAGAATGAAGGATTGAGTTTAGCTCAGTTTTCCTTACAGTTCCATTAATTCCAGTTGCCAGACAAATAATTAGCTAAGTAAAGAATTACCAATTCTTATAGATATAGGATCCAAAGGTCATAATGTAGGACCTACTATAGTGCTATGCTCGCTATAGGTTTCGTTGCACATAGTAAAAGAGACAACCAAACCAAGAACTAAAACCATAAGAAAATCCATAATACAATAAAAAAACTAAACTAAGAATTCCTTTTTGAAAGGAATGATATTCAAATGCAGTAAAGAAACTCTATCTCTCACTTGTAAATACTGTGGAAATCATATTGGAGTGGGAGAGTGAATCCCAAAGAATACAGGGAAGGCTGGAAGGTGGTATGAAATTGTGCATTTCATGTTTGAACATTGAAGGAGGCTTTTATAGTTGAAAGGATGTGTATGTTTCCCAAAATAATGCCGCAAAAGTAGCATGGGTATTCCAAAAGTAGTATGATTATGCTGAAGACCAACATGGTTGTGGCAAAAAATACGATAAACTGTGCTTCAGGATACAAGCATGTGCCATAGGTGTTATCTTGAATTCTCAAAATATCACACCCTTCTCAATCATACTGAAACTCGTGACAAACCTTTCTTGCTTTGAAACTCCCAAAAGTGAACCCTTTTATCCATGTATTTTCAACAACCACTACGTTCATCAATTCTACAACAACAAGGGTAAATGTTAGTGGATCAAAGTTAGAATAAAAAACTTCAACATTAATTAAAATCACCCAAATTTTCTCGCAGAATCGCAGATTAACAATGTGAATGACAATTTGTCAATCTGTGTGCATGTACCCATCGGAGTCCCTAGGATTAAAACCAAGCTTTCAATTTCAAATTGGATTGGGCAATTAATATACTTAGAATGCTTGAAATCTTGATGAGGAGAGTGCACTGTTTTTTTTATTGATAGAAAACTTTTGAGAACAGGAAAACAAAGGAAATGAATTGATTATTAAGACCGTCTTGGTCAATAATTTTATTCAAGTAGCTTGACAGTCATAAATGACAATAGCACAAACAAAGCCTTTTCCCTTTAGGTGAGGTCGCATATGTGGATATGTCATTGTCGTAATGCTCTATCATGTATTAGTGTAAGGAAAGGGTATTCTCTTACGTAGTTTGGAAATATATAGAGAAACCGACAGAAGTACTGGTAAGGAGGCTGGATGTAATGGAAGATAGTCCAATAGCTAGAAATAGAGAGACAATGAACTGTAAGTCTCACTAGAAAAGATTTAGAGGTACAATGGTGATCAATGAAAACGTTGCTAGAATTTCAGTCCCTGACCTGGATTTAGGCATACAATCCACTCTAGTGGCCAACTTTTCACATTTCTTTATTGATGAGAAATGAATTCACGAGGATATACTCGTGGACCTAGTTTTTCTCCCTGCCTACCCTCATTATCCACCATCAAAAGGAGAGAGGTATACTTGGGGGTATAATGTAATGAAGGCTTTAAACATTTATGCAATGTAACATACCCATTTTCATGTTTGTCAAACATAAATCTGGTGTGTTCTTATTATATTTTGTCTAAGGAATGTGTATCGAATTGCAGGCTCTTCTTTTCTTATTAGCCCTTATTGTTAGGGCTGTAAATAGGCCAGCGGATTATGATAGTGATGATGAGCTCATTAATCCAAGGCAGCAAATTCGGCAGCCATTGCTCAATAATAGACAAGCAGGTCCACCATCAGGGTTACCAGTTGCTGGGACAACGGACCAGCGCCCAAACAGAAATGATGCATGGAGTACACGGATGAGGGAGAAGGTGCAGTCTTTATTCTTTTATTCAGTACACTTGATCTAATATTCTGTTCTGCAGATTTTCATATATTTGTCTTAACAAGTATGCATACAAAATACTTAAGAAGAATTGCATTAGATAGTACTCCCTCCGTCCCTATATGTAAGCACCCTTTTATTAGAGAGAAAAAGTGTTTACATATAGGGACGGAGGGAGTACTATACTTGTGTGAGTGTGGTGTGTATATGGCTTTGAGTTTTGCATTCCTGTCTTATGCTCCTGTTTCTGTACAATTAAAAGTATGCTCTCACTAGAGGAATATATTTTAATTTGGTACATCTAAGCACTTAGGAAACCCTCCCTTAAAAGCTAGTGATCAAGGTGGGAGAACCAGGCCACTTAAATACTACACCGAGCACCCCATAGTAGTCTATGTGGGATATGGACACCCAATAATAACCAAGTTCCTAGCATGATCATACAACAAGAAGAAATGTTGATATTAGACTTGAAGTAAAATAATATTTGATCATGCAATAAAAGAAAAAATGCTGATCGTTTGGGTTTAGTATATTCAAAGGTTAAGGGTTACTCGGTCAGTTTGTCCAAGTTTTTGAAAAAATGATTTTCTGGTTCTTTACAAAAAAACTTTTAACTTTTATAGATTTTACATAAGGTAGAAATTGTTTTTCATTTGGTTAGAATATAATTATGAAAGACACATTTTATATTAGAAAAAGAAGTTACATGCATCTATAGTTTTTTTAAAGAAAATACTCAAAGTAGCTTTTGATAATAATATGAAATATGTTATTTGTTTTTCAAATTATTAGCATTTAAAAAGTTTTTACAAACATTCTAAAAACTTAAAAAAATTTACGCTAATTCCTCTCACCTCTTACACACATAAATGGTCATTTCTTTCCGCCTTTGAGTTTGTTATGCATTTCATTGAGTTTCCTGATTATAGTACAACCGTCATATTTCTGACTACATAGATTAAACGATATCATTAATATCATATCTCACCATGAATCATATTTGATGACAGACAATTTAATCTTTCACACTTGATACTACTGTACTTGGCATACATTGTACTCAACAAGTAGTTCCTGACTATAATGTCATTGCATTTTTGAAAGAATATTGCATCATTGAAATAACATTGTCTGTACATTTTCATGTGAGATTTTATGAAGATTACAATTCAGACCATTCTGTTGATTTGATGTCTCAATTCTCAAATGGATGGCTAAACATCTTAGCCGGAATTTTATCTAATGTTTTTCTGATGTCACAAAAAGCACAAAGCAAAATATCCATTTTACATTAGACATTTTTCAACCAGATTTGTCATTTAGCAATCTATAGTGTAGATGTATTATTTAGTTAGTCTTCCTGTTTTTCACCACCTCTGAATTGTGATCATTATGTTAAGCATGATTGGAGAAATAACACATTATAATAGCTTTGTATGAGATTTTTAGTTTTTTACTGTCTGACAATACTGCTCCTTGTTCAGTATGGGCTTGATACTTCAGAGTTTACGTACAACCCAGCCGAGTCACAAAGGTTCCAGCAAGCAAACTCACAGCCAACTGAAGAAAAAAGTCGCTGCACCATCATGTAATCGCTTCATGGCTGCTATTCTAAACCATGTCACATTGCATTGATGGTTGGCTTCCAATTATTATTTCTGTGGTCAATGGTGCTGAGACTGGAAGTTTGAGAGAAATATATCTTTTGTGGAGTTTGTGCACAACTCTCACTTTAAAGGGTTATTTCTTGACATGACAAAATCATGTTTATTTTTGTGTTAACATTGTGCTGTGAGAGTGAGACATCATAAATTACTGTGGCCAGTGGCCGTGTTTATGTTCATAGTATATAAGATAGTAGTAAAGTCATTAGATGCTGATATCATTTATCTTGGTCTTCGAAAGATTGAGTTAATTTTTCTAGTCTCTGCAGTAACAAAAAATCTAGTCCAATTCTAAAAAGCTGGCATTAATTTAGTTTCTTTGATTTCTCTGTGTCTCCCATTAATTACAACAGACAAATTTTAAATATTAAATGAATCCAACCTTATTTCAAATAGATTAGTTCATACATAATGACAATATAAAACACCTTTACACTATCAATCTAATAACACCATTATCCTCTTGACACGCCATTTTCAAATAAAAAACTTAAAAAGTTCTAATTACATGTTTTCTTTTTGTCGTTTACTTCTGTGTTGGGGTGAGTTTTTCCTTCTAACTTCGTTTGTTCTTTCTGCATAGCCAAAAAATACCAACACTACATATTTTTTTATTCAACAGTGGAAATTGAGAAAGCAATATAAGGAAACATAACAAATCATGTTAACCAACACAATATTGCTAACAAAAATAAAACTGGTTAATAATGTGCGAGTCAATACAATATTTTTAGTTTGCAAGACACAAGTGTTTTTTGAATGAAAAATAGAAAAAGAAAAACTTTGTTCACATTTTAAAATATAATAGACTTAAACGGGGTAAGATAAATGGTGATTTTCATTACTAACATTAATTAGATATTTATACACAAAACCTATAATAATAGAGATGTCCATTTCTTTTAAAAAAATGGAGAGGATCTCTATTCACATAAATGACTAATCGTTAGAAAAAATAAGATTAAAGACAGCTAGACGGTGTTTACCCAAAGGTTTTTTTTCTTTTTTTTTTTGGAAGAGTTTTTACCCAAAGTTCTTTCTGCATAGCCAAAAAAAATACCATGTATGGATTTTTTTTTTTTAAACTGCCGGTGTGGAGACGGTCCATACTACCTTACCTAGACCCTGCCATCCCTAATGTAAGCTGGGGTTATTTGCAAATTGCAACAAATCAAAATGGGAATGTACCTAGCATAGATTGTGGCTCATAGAGGACTATGTTTAGCAGGTAATTAATTTTTTTGTTTTGTTTTGAAGGAAGGTAATTATAATTAGCTGTCCCGAGAGCATAACTCAGTTGGTAGGACAATGCATTATTATATGCAGGGGTCGAAGTTCGAACCCCGGACACCCCACTTATTCACTTTATAAAGTGAATTATAGCTACTAGGCTATCTGACAAAAAAAAAAATTATAATTAGCTACCATTGTGATAAGCAGTTTATGTTTGGATTTGGATTTCTAGCTTGTAACCATGGGTGAAGAGGTAGTTTATGTTTGGACCACTCAATTAAAATATGTTTCCTGGACACCAAGGTATATTTGCATGTTGTGATTAAAAAACTTCTTTTGGTATTATTAAAAAATAACGTGTGTTGCACAATGGATAACGGTAAAATTATTTTTTATTTGCCGTAATAAATATTTTATTTTTAAAGGACAACTTGCACTTCACCTGTATAGGTTTTTTGAGAGAATTTAGTGGGTTATTAACTACAAATTGTTTTATTTTTAATATGGTGAACACATTTTGAAGTTTGATTAAGTATATATTCATCATCCAATTACGCAATATCATATATATTTTTGTATTAATTTATTAAAAAATAAAATCAATTTTTCTATGAGTTGTTTTACCTACGGATATCAGTATCAAACCAAACTTAAAAGTTTTTAAGAATTCTTACTTCAATACACCATTTTTTACATGTACATCCAATAAAACCTTGTCAAGTAAATAGTTGTAAATATATTTTAGAAATTAACCTAAAAATATGACATTATAAAGTGGATGCAAAATGCACTTGCATACAAAATTTACACCAATCCTATAAACTGACCTAGTTATTATTGGATAAACATCAAATAATTCATGTAATGTAATGACTACGACAAATTGAGAATCAAAATCTCAACTGTACGACTTTTTATCGTGGCTAATTCATTGACCAAAATTTGCGTCTAAGATTGTTCTACTACTTAACAATTTACTATATCGTTTGAATTTACATGATGAAAAGTTAAAGTAGCACCCAAGTTTAAATGTTTTAGTTGGAAGTTGGAACATGACATCGCTTTTATCATATGACAAATCAAAAACAAAGAAGCAAGGACTGTGCCAAATTATTTTGTAAAGTTGGGAATGACGGTCCAGTAAGAAGCAAATTCGTTATGCCGTCAAATTAAATAAGTGTCTTTATGAATTTGATTAATTAAATATGTTCCATAAGAAGCCTCTTTCAGTTATTATTCTAAACACAACTCCCCTTTCTGCGTACGCACGTGTAGAAGAAATCTCATGCACAAAACTTTACATTACATTCCATAATACTATATTGTATGTTATATATATGGACTCGTTCGTCAACCCATTTAATTAGTTTTTGCATGAAACCATCACCATATGGTGGTGTCCATGTAGAATAAAGGCATGATACATTTTATTTTTTAGGGTACAATGCATAATGCAATATTTATTCTGCAACTAAAACTCCCTTACGCAACTCAATCTGAAAACCATATGGTTGCAATTTATTTAAACTTCCTTCCACTTAGTCTACTGATTATCATATTTAGCTATATAATTTAATTATATATTATGTAATTCTTTCTTGCAAGAGGGGGATTAACTAATGTTCACAAACTTATTAGGAGTCTAATAGTGAAGATATAGATCCCCTTTTTTGTGGATTTGCTTAGCAGTGACGAGTTGGCTGTTGTCACACCTTCATTTTCTTGTCTAATCTTTCTTTTCACATTTGATTTTTTTTCTTATTTATTATATTTAAAAGTTTAGGTGAATTTAGTGTCGAGTCTCATCAAACACACTTTTGAGTCTTTATATGAGTATCTTTTAAAACCTTATAAAATTTAATTCTTGTATATTTAAATTAATAGTGAATTTATGGAAGCTTTAAAGTGTAGTTTTTGTTAAAATTTCAGTTGCACATCGTAATTCCGTCAAACACCAGTCAAATCAAACATATAATAATTTTGAGTGATTTTAAACCTTTGAAAACCTATCACCGTCTTTATTCTTAAAATATGCTTAGTTGCTAGCTAGCATCCAAAATACAAACAAATATAGAAGGCATTTTAAAAATATAAAACCATAAAGAATAGAAGAAATAAAATAAAGTTTAGTAGTTAGTTACTAGTGTTAT
>Ga0099826_10000744_pt1 | contig 17128 bp, 7 predicted proteins | sample Mtrugardesep15_FD_76830 | JGI IMG/M metagenome (GOLD analysis project Ga0099826, IMG submission 76830) | Root nodule microbial communities of legume samples collected from California, USA - M. trunc garden sep15 | ecosystem: Host-associated > Plants > Roots > Nodule | place: USA: California... | reverse complement strand
CCGTCCCAAAATATAAGCAAAAATTGGTCAACAAAAGTTAATGTATGTGGTTCAAAATTTGTACCAAATACATCAACTTATGTTGACTCATTTTTGCTTATATTTTGGGACGGAGTAGTACATTAGTTTCTCGGAATCGATATCAATGAACAGGCACATAGTATTGTGAAGTGGAAGTGCATAAGTTGGACTATGAACCATCAATTTTGTGCTTGTGTGATAACTATATACACCAAACAAAAATTCATATTTTAGATTTATTTAATAAATTACTATGTATCTTGTCTTTAATAAAAACAACATACATCATTAATTAAATGAACATAAATTATAGAATTTTTCTTATAATGTGACCGGGTGGTATATATATCATTTGTTTTCTTTGACATTTTTAGCCTCGGGAATATAAAGCATATCGTTATCGAAGTAATGTGAGACTGGAATGGAGGAGTCCCGGGGATTAGTTATTATTACTACAAATAGCTAGTGTCAATAAGATTAGTTATTATTACTACAAATAGCTAGTGTCAATAACTCAGGACTAAATAATACTTGTTGTGTACACCATCCGATCACTAATATAAGCAAAAATTTACTTTTTAGATACATTCAATAAATGATATATGTGGCATATAATAAAGACCACATACATCATTAATTATATGTATCTAAAAAGTGGATTTTTGTTTATATTAGTGACCGAAGGGTGTATGTCGTTTGCTTTTGAGTGAGCTATCATAAATTATAATCTGTACTGACTTTGATCTTTGTCTTTGTGATTCAATATGCCTAATCTATCTATCTATCTATCTATCTATCTATCTATCTTTGTAAAGGAAACTTGAGTCTTTCTTATTCAAGAGTTTTGATGACATGGTACTTCTAAGAAAGCTTTTCATCTCATCTCATTCTCTAATACTAAATTGTCACTCTTAAAAAATCTTCTCACCTCACTTATAACTTTTCACCCTTTCATATATCTCATTAATCCTTCACTAAATCATAATGTTGTGTGAATTAAAACTCTTCATTCTTTCTTATTCTATTATTATTAGTGCCATAGAAAGTTGTCATGTTTAGGAGAAAGTATTTTAACGGAACAATTGAATGTACACTCAATTGAGAGCGACACATTATGACAATTTATTAGTTCACGGGTGATAGGAATTTGTAAAACCATAAATCAGCCTTTTTTTTTTAGGGATATAAATCAGCCTTTTGTCTCCTTTAAAATCAGACTTTGAATAAATTATGAATAAAAAATAAATCATATAACAGTAATCCTTGAACCGGCAAAGTGATATTGTTATTAGTTTGATAATTTTAAACTAAAATCAGACTTTGAATAAATTATGAATAAAAAATAAATCATATAAAAATAATCTTTTTAGAATTCATTAATTTTCTCTTACTCCGTTACTCCTATAAATTTATTAGTTCATGGCAATATTGATATTAGTTTGATAAGCTTCAACCCATATGCCTCTATAAATTAAATAGACTAAAAGTGATAGTGTCAACCAATCTTCCGTTGCAAATTAAAAACTCTTCAACTTTTTTTATCATATAATGGAGCTTTTTATTATTTAAATATTTTGATGAAAATTCATTAATTTAGACTAATATAATCGAGTAAAGGGTATTTTGGAAAAGGACATAGGATGCGCGAGAAAAACATAGGGTGGAAAATGTAAAAGCCATTATAATAATATTCACTCAAACCACTTCGTCCTTAGAGACCTCGTGATTGGATGGTTGTGTACCGGCATAATAAATTAAGTTGATGTTCTAAAGTCACGTGGGAAGCAAGCTTAGTGTAACTTAAAGTGGATTAGTCACGTTCTAGGAACATTAGCAAGATCCACATATATAGATGGTACCTCAGTATGGGCTAGTTACCCCTAAACATCAAGGTTGTAAGCCCTAGTATCCCTGGCTCGAGAAAGAGTTCCATCGCACGATACACTTGGGTTAAAGCCCCCTAAGTGGAACAAATGGGGTATTGAATCAGTCACAAAAGAGTTGGAGAAACAGACGGAGAGCTCACAAGACGTCACTGTCCACGGTCCCAGAAAAGGGGGAAGTTGGCAGCCCATGTCTGAGATGAACCGGGAAGTCATTGCGCCTTCCTCTAGCTCAAAACCACTATAAATACCTGGATCAGAGTCATTCTGGATTATCACGTTCACAAATCACTAAAGCTCAGACCTTAACTCTACAAATCGTCAACGGGATAGATATTATATATTGTATTCACTACAAGTACATATATCAATCAACTCGTCCATGCATAGCCGATAAACACTCTTAACCGAGTAAAGTCCATTTTTCTCCGCCTTCCACACCAACCTATATTTGGGTAACTTGTTGAACATGTGGTGTTTTGATTATAGCTTCAAATGTTACTACTCATGATAATGTCCTGATTCCACGTTTTGGAAGTGGGGTCAATCAACTAGCCACTGTAGTATTTCTATTCTTGCTTGTGGGTAAAGGTACCTTATATATTTGTGAACTCTATGTTTCCAATTTTTATTGATGTTGCGTAAATTATCCACAATTTTTAAAGGCGAACCAAGAAAAGAAACCAATAAAAATGGTCATCTGAACTTATAGAAACTCTTATATCTTTCAAAACACATTACTGACATTCCATAAAGAAACATATAGGAAAACACACGCAAGTATTTTTTTTTTTTTTTAAGTGCATTATATATAATACATAGGCGCATATACATACATACATATAGAAACAACACTAGTTACAATAACATATATAGTTTTAATCAATATATAAATTAAAACATTGCATAAAAATTACTAAAACCTGAAAACATTAGACCATATGTTATAAAAATCATTTCTGGCATTGGAATCATCGGTCTGTGAATGCATGTTGGACGGTATGCGAAGTAAACGATGATGTCTTTCCATTTGAAGTTTTCTGATTTGTTTACCAGTTTCTTGAAACCTTTCCCAATGTGCTGAATGAGGTGTACCCATGAAATATTGCCTTTGATATTCTGCAAGTTGCTCATACTTTTTAATTTGTTGATCTAGATCACCAACATATACACGATTTAATTTTCCCAGCACATCCATAGCAATCTCTTCAACAATTTCCGATTCCAACCTATCACAAATATGATGTGGACAAGAAGTTTATGATAATACAATAATATATTTAAAAAAGTTATTTGATTTTTGTGAAATTAAAAAAAAGTTTCTTTGATGGAAAATGCTATTTCTCTATAAAATAACATCAAGAATTTTGTCCCCGTGAGCTTAACGGTTCGAACCACGGACACCCCACTTCTTCACATTTAATTGTGTGAGCACTAGTCATTAGGCTACTAGACAAAAAAAGTAACATCAAGAATTTTTCTCTATAACAAATAAAGGACAGGCGTTTGATCTTGGATTTGTTGGAATACATGGGTAAATGGAAATGAAAAATGAAAAAATCTTGTTAAAGTTGCACTTACAACAACTATTGTAATTTTATCTCTTTCAGAGTTTTTCAAAGTTTTTAGGGCTGGAGTAATGAAAAATGAAAAATATATAAAAAAAAAAAACCTAGAGAAAAGTTTTTGGGACAACTTGCAATTTCCGAAATTCATTTATATATACCTGTCAATGGAGCAATCCCATCCAGAAAGATTAGTTGCTTCTTTCAAAGCATCCCTCCATTTTTGCACCTTGTTTGGTCTATCAAAGAACCTCTCTTGATGTCTAGAGAATGCACTTTCAAAGGTTCCTGTTTGATTCCGAACATGTGTTGGTTCAATATCATAAAATATAGGCACTACAATTTGACCTCTAGTTTTTTTACAGTCAACTATTTTTTTGACTTCATCTAAACACCATTTAGATGTTGCAAAGTTTTTGGAGAACACAATCACTGAAAGCTTTGCATCTTCAATAGCCCTTAGTAGTGTCCCTGAAATTTCATCCCCTCTTTCAAGGTTGTAGTCTATAAAGGTTCCTATCTCTACCCTTTTAAAAGCAGCATGAAGATGGCTAGTGAAAGTTTTTCGGGTGTCCTCGCCTCTAAAACTAAGAAATACCTCATGCTTCTCTTGAGGATTATTAGAAGAAGATGAGGCCATCTTTACTAATTACTATATTTTGAGAGCCCTGATATAGTATTTATTGATGATTTTAAGAAGCATTCCTATAAGCTTAAATAAAACACATTTGTTTGTGCGCGGGCGTATATATTAATAATCGAGAGTAATTCGAATAATGCTATAGCATAATCCATCATAAACAGACACGCATTATGTTAACAACTCTTTGAACATCATAAATCTCATACATTCATTCAACACCTTTTTTTCTACCTCTCTCTTCCTATCACTTTAACAACATATCACATTTATCACACCACTCTCTCTATCTCTACACATCGCTCGAGGTGTATATAGGTTTAGGGTTTCTACCAATTTTTTTGCTTATTTTAATATATCTTGTTTGGTCGTAATATTTAAAGGTGGTGGAATTTAGCTTGGGAAAATTGAAGGTTTTTCCATGATGGTACCAATCAACCTTGACCGTGGATATAATAAATATGTATTGCAACGGTTGAGATCTATTACCAGTAACCCTTCCAATGACTTATTGTTGACATCCAAATACAAAAACCGTGACCCCACCATTTCATTATATAATATCAATGAGTAGTTTTGTATTTAGAGCTGCGGGATATAATTTGGTAGGGCTATTCTTATGAAATCGGAGACCCAACTCTCATAGTAAAAATAAGCCCCTAATAAAATAAAACTACTTTTTTTTAAAAGAACAATCTTTTATTTAATTGAAATAACATCCGTAAATATAAAAAATAGTTATGTAACCAACGCAAAAAAGATTTTTATTCAAATATATAATATAAAAATACAACTTAATCTTATTGTTGTAAATGTTTGAATATTTCATTGATTTTTTTTTATTGTTTTTTGTTGTGTAGATATGTTTGACAACCCAAACCCACATAGGAGCCGACTGGACAAGGAGACAATGACTTCTAGTGTAACACTCGAGACTGACGAGGATAGGGAGTGGCCGTCGGTGCACAAGGCATGACAATGCGCGGCTTCGGGAAGCTTTTAGGCATCTGAATCACATCGGACTGAGAGGGATATTCTGAGACTTTGTAGATATGTCTGACAACCCAAACCCGCATAGGAGCCGACTGGACAAGGAGACAATGACTTCTAGTATAACACCCGAGACTGATGAGGACGGGGAGCGGTCGCCGGTGCACAAGGCATGACAATGCGCGGCTCCTGAAAGCTTATAGGCGTCTGAATCACATCGGAGCGAGAGGGATCTGAGACTTTGCAGGTATGGGGCTGCATAGTTGAAGGAAGACTTATAAGAATTGTTTGGTAATACAATACCAACAAGGTGCATCTTCTTTCGGTAGCTCATTCCATAATAACTCCACAGTTAAGTGTACTTGACTTGGAGCAATTTTGCGATGGGTGACCTTCTGGGATATTTTCTAAAAAAACGTGCAAGTGAGGACATAAGACACTGAAAAGACTCTTGTTTGCTTGTGCGGTTAGTTGAAAATCATGAGAGCAACGTGGGATGTTACATCTAGTTCCTGCAAGAAAGAGTCGATGTGAACCCTATCATTAAAAGGTCATGCAGTCGTAGGAGTGGTTGTAAGGGGACCTCCCAGACGGGTGCTTCCTAGGTTATGGACCCTCCCTAGGAGCAGTACTACCACGTTGCGGAGGACCACTACGAGAGCCTGTGCAGCATGGGTCACCAGATGCCCCACCAGCAGCTCCACCCACACCAGATGCTTTTCTCGGGGCGACCAACTGGCATGTTGCTTTTACCGTCATTTGGTATACATGTCGTCTGCAAGATTTGAAGCGACATTGAAGTAAGTCTGATTATAGATTTTTTTTTAGTTGTTCCAATGTGTTCGATGTGCTGATGGAGGTGGAGTAAGAATCGATTTCTTGGGTTGGGTTCTGATGTCGGAACATGCACACCTTTTCGCAACATTTTAAAATTCAAATTTGTGTGATGTGTCAGAAGAGGTAGAGGTGAATGTGGAGGAACATTTGGTTTTTTGTTAGGCATTGATGGCGGAGACACACCTTTGGATAACATTTTAAAGCCATGATCACTAAAAGCAAGGGAAAAAACAAGTAAGACAGAGTACAAACCCAATAAATTAAACTTTGAAAATTTCATCTCTCTAATTTGAGATTTAGGTATGGAAAAACATCATATAAACCAAGGTTTATGTTAGTCATCTATACTATATATAAAGAAAACTATCATTTTCAGCACACTTTTGGGTTTGACTTTTCTTTCCAAAAATACCCTTCATTTTAAATACAAGTAACACATGTAACAAATAGATAAGAATAAATTTAAATATTATAACAAATGTAACAAACACGATATGAATATATGTATATTTTTTTTTCTTCCTTTATCATTTAAAAAATATAACAAACTAGATGAGTATATTTATACTTACTTTTTCATTATCCCAATTATACCTCTAAACAACTTTTTCTATAATAAAAATTGTTGTTTGTGTCATTAAAAAAAGCAACAAACATTGATATTTTTACTCTCAATCAAAACCAAAATTTCATAAACAAAAAATACCGTTCATAATTTTCAAACGTTAGCGCAATAAAAAGAACGAAAAGGCGGGCACGACTTTTCCCTAGTAATAATAACGGTTTTCATGTAATATCCTTATTAAATTGTTTGAGCAAATGGTCACTTTAGAGGTGACTGTGGAGGAACATTCTGGAGAATGATTATATAAACAGAATGAGAAAAATGATATTAAGTTGAATTATAAAGTTATTTTAACAAGGACCAGAAAGTTCTAGAGAAATATAAAAGCATAATGATAAAACAATATTATAAACTAAATTTAAACTTTAGTTAAATATTAAGCAGTTGTTTTATCTTGGACCATCTCGTTCTGGAACCAGTTTGTTTAATTAATAAAGTGAATATTAGATTAGGACCAGAGCACTTTGGATTTAATTTGGTTGTGATTAATTATGATGGTGTGTGTATGTATCGTGTAAAATATAAGAGGAGAGAGAGAGAAAAGAATAACACATGAGAGTTATCCTGGTTCGCCAAACTCGGCTACTTCCAGTCACCACACTTTGTGTGAGATTATCCATTATAGTATTCAGCTAGTAGAAACTTTTAACTAGTAATATAAGGTCTTGATCACACCAGATCAGTACATAACACTTGTAAAATCAACCTCAACAGGCTTCTACAATTCTTTGCTTTCGCACAAGAAATGTTGAAACTTTTCTATCTCAAACTATTAAGCCCAATAGACTTGAGACCTAACTTTTACACCTTTAATGATGAATGGTTTTCGTAGAAAATGATATCTCAAACAAAAGAGATTTTTACAAATACAAACTCAAGAGATTATGAAACACAAAATATAGTGAGAGATATGGCGTTTGCTTTGTTTGTTGAAGAGATTGATTGAGAGAATGATTACTTTAGCTTCGAGAGAGAGAGAGAGATATAGAAGCTTTGTGTTGTCAAACTCTTGTTTTTTCACCTTCATAGCCGTCATCTATTTATAGGAGAAGTATGCCTTGGAGACCGAGCTAAAAAAGAGCTATTGGAACTCATTTCAAATTGAAAAAATGGGCTCCACTTGATGTTTGGAAAGAAAGCGTGAAAACTGTTTACCAATAATGTTCTCCAGAATGTTCTTTCTATTCCAGCCATGACTTAGGCACAAAGCAACACGTTTTGCAAGATTTCATTAGTTGTACTCTTGATGTAGAAGCTTGTTGGTCACTTGTTAAGACGTGTTGATGTCATCTTAATATCATATGATGATGTCATATGCTTTTATCACAAGAAAGAACTTTTGAGGTATTTCTTTAGTGGTTTTGCTTATCCAGAACGTTCTATTTGTACAAGCAAAACTTGAGCAAAGAAGGAACACATTTTACAAGTTGTTATGAGTTGTTCTCTTGATTGTAGAAGCTTGGAGGCCACTTATGATGTAACTTTAGAGACATATTCCTTAATGGACCCTTTTCCATTTATTCCTTAATGGGTTGTACATATAAGAGGCCTTTTTGCAGATTTTATTCCTTTGTATTTGTGGCCAATGTGCAAATAATTTCTTGATTTGCCTTGATTTGTTTTGCATTTTAATTCCTTTAAGGATCTTGATTCTTATGATAATTTAATCCTTCTTTTGGTGAGACATAGAGAATAAAATTTATTCTTGATCTTAATTATGGACAAAAGTCCATGTTGTCCTTTGCTTTGTTTGTTGTTTTGATGAAGATGTTTTTGTTAGCGTTGCGAGGTCAGAACGTTCTTGACAGAACGTTCTTGAGAACATTCTCACTGAAACATTCTCGCAAAACACATTAGTAGATAACATGATAATAAATGTAAATATGTTTGTTATCTTTAAAAACATCAAGTGAAGATGTTCTCTTCACTTTGTATGGCCATAATGTTTTCTCATCAAATTCCTTCATATAAGATGAGTAGGGACGTAAAGGAATGCATACCAATATATTCTTTTGAATTTAATCATATTGTCCTGCCAACTGAAAAGTTTCAATTGTCAAAGGAGCATGATCAAACACAAAACAACATCTGAAAGGTTCATTCCCTTATGTCCCACTCATCTTTTATTAAGGAATCTGATGAAAAATTTTGTACAACCATTAGGTAGAATACAACATATGTTTTATCCATTCTTTTAACTTTTCAAAGAGGCTTCCAAATCTTTACATTTAGTAATAAGACACTTCAATACCAACATTTTCCGCAAACTAAAAAGAATTAAACTTAAATTCCAACAAAATAAAGACACTACATAATAATGATGCTATCTAAACATAATCTTCTGGTTCTGCTAGAATCAAACTGTTGAGAATATTTTCAGCTGATCTCAGCAGCGTAACAAACATATCGATCCACGCGAACATGTTGTATTGACAAAAAATCGAGAACATGCTCCTCGTGTCGTCGTCGTTCGTTAATTCTAGCCGACTGAACCATATTCTCCTCTCGTCCAATGTCGAACGTTCATACCAAATGTTTTCCACCCTCCTTATGTCTACAGGATTGATTTCATTCAGTTAATCCTTCAGACCTTTTAACGTAACATTAATGTACCAAACCTTGAACAATGGAGGATTTCCACCATTGAACCATATGCAAACACTGAACAAATCGATCATTGTTTCAGATCTACACCTAAAAAAAAAAATTAAACAATCGATGAAAAACGTATTCAAACACTTGGAGTGCAAACTATACATAAACCCTAAAAAACTAAAAATATATAACATAAACATGTAAACAATTAAGCAACATAACTCCGTTATAACAAGTATTCATAATACTTGTTAATAGTATTTCAGATCTACAACATAACTCTATTAATAAAAAAAAATTAAAATTAAGACTACATCTAAAATTATAAACATATATACCAACTAAAATGTGTGTTAGTAGCCTAAATGATTACTCACTTGTGATTTTGGAGCAAATTTTTTGGATGATTTTGAGAGATTGAGTGATTTTAGTAGAGAATTTGAGAGAGTGTGATAATTGAGAGAGAGAGTGGCTAAAAGGTTGTTTCTGACTTGGATATGTAGACATACATAAAGGTAATTAACTATCGCGGGTGGTAGTTTTGTAACTTCCATGTGTTTTTTTGGAAGTTATTGATATCATAAAAGTCATTTTAAAAAAACAAATCTTATTGGGTTTGTGGGATGAGAATTGCTTTTTAAACATCATAAACTTCTTAAAAACACAAGTAAAGTACTAAAATACCACCAACGATGGTTAACTACCGCTGGTTTATGACTTAAAACCCGGCAGCATTTAACTGCCCTTAGATTTTTTAGTCTTTTAGTTGTGTTTCCAAGACATATTAGATGTCAGAAAAGCAACAGTCTTGTGGGATTACATCATTGGGCCTAGCCCAATAGAATATATAATGAAAAAGATAACCCTAGATTCCCTCTTCAATTGTTTTGCCTGCCGCTTCTTCACATCAGTTCTTCATTTTTATCTCCACATTACTTGAATGACTTCTTAGTCAATGTAACAAACCATGTGCTGACTATTCACAAGAAGCAAAAACTGCTCAACAAGTATATGGTGGAATGCAAACAGGTAATCATTTTCATTTTCATTCTAGCTTACAATGTTGGAGATTTCATGAATATACACATATTTCACGTGTAAACTAATGTTTTAACAAACTAGTATGGCCCATTTTAGATTGACTTATACAAACAATTTGTCAAAAAAAGAAACTTACGTAAATAAATAAGTTTTTATGTATTATTGATGAGTTTGTCGAATAGTTACGAAAACACATTGATTGTATGAAGATATCATTTTCGTCAGTTAGAACTTATGAATTAACATAAAAGCTTATTATTGCAAATTTGCATAAGCTATTCTTTATAAGCTCAAAAATAAGCCAATCTAAACGGCCCATAGTATAAAGATAGCTATTTATTATATTGATTAAGTCATTATTTATAATGATTACACTAGTAATTATATCTTTTATTGCTCTTTTTAGCTACCTCACATGCTAAGAACTGATGCCATAGCTAGCTACTTTGAACTGGAAAGAGGAGAAGTCTGCATGATCTCTGGTAACCTACTGCTGTGTTGTGTAATAGTTTGATTACATTCTGCTGCCATGTATGGAACAGTGACAAGTCCAATTTTATTGTTTTAGAATCTATCATGCTTATAGTTAGCAGAAAGATTACAAATGGATTGGTTAGTGTTAGTAAGTGCTATAATGTATGTGCTCTGTGTTGCCCTTACATTTTTTAAACTTGTCAAGTTGGAAACTTATAGTTGATCACATTCTATGAAGCACAAACATGACATGACCAACACGCCGACACCGACAATAATCTGAGAAAATGACATAATTCAGTGTAATCATGTGTCATTGTTGTGTCGGTGTCTGACATCGACGCGTGTCTGATACTGGGACACATCTAATCTGAGGAGTGTTTGTGCTTCATAGACCACATCACTTCTTAATTAAAAGGATTCATTGTTCAATATATATACTCTTACACTTATGTTATAAACTTGTTTATTTAGAGCATGAGTAGGTGAAGAGAGATGGTATCTGTGAGTTTGAAAAGATTTTGTTCCCTTTCCCTCCAATTTCAAATATTATAATAATATTATTCATTCATAGATTCTTTGATATGAGGATTCGAAAAGCCGCGAAGATTTCCCCTCTTCTATTCACTTGTTCGTCTTCACTGCTACAAAATGATTCATTACCAGTTGAAACTTTTCAAATGCACGTTTGTCAACTTAACCAATCTCCATGGGATGTCCTCCCCTTTCACTTCGACAACTCCTCAATCCAGCTCAAAGATTCTCTTGCAGCTCTTGATGAAAGTGTGGCTTCGATGATGGAAACTGATGTTGTTGATATTGATAATAAACCTGAGATAGACAATTCTTCTATCATGGCGATTGACGGTAATCAACAACGTGATGGTAATAAGAAGGTAGTTAATAATAATGGTGACTGCAACAAAGGTTTGAAGAGAAACTCAAATGGGGGAGGAGACACTGAGGCACCGCGGCGTGGTAGAGGCAGACCGAAGAAGGTGGCAGCGGATTCAGCTTCAGGTTCAAATAATAATGAATTCTCTTTTTATTCTGGGTTTGGTCCACCGCGGGGGAAACGAAGTGGTGATAAAAACGATGGTGAAGATAACAAGAGTGTTGTAGCATTAGGTACTAGTAATGATGATGTTAAGGTTAATGTTGGTGTTGATGTTGTTCCTTGTTCGGAGGGATTGGATTATTTTGAAGATTATGAGGATGATTATGATGATGATAATGGGAAAAGGAGAATGAGGAAACCCGTGAAAGAAAGGTCACTAAAATCGTTAATGTGAAATGAAGCTAACATGTTTCTAAGAAGAAATATTTATATTGGGTTGGGGTTCAATGTTGTATTCTTGCTCTTGTTCTTGTTGTTATAATTTTGGCGATATTTTGGGTGGATTATGAATCTTTTTATCCCCCATCCATTATTTAGGGCTGTTGTATGAAATCTTTCAACCTGTAGGGATATTTTAGGGCTATGTAATTCCAAATATTATGACCAGAAGAACTAAAATTTTAGTAGAATAGAAGTTAGCTATACTGTGCTGAAATGTTCATTTTTTCCCCTTAAGATTCTATAACTTTTGAATATGCCTTTGTTGTTTTTATATTTTTCATGATTGGAAAGAGATTTTACATGAAAGATGTGTGATTGACTTGCATTTGGTTGCAAATTGCTAGTTTTGAAGTCACATGAGGAATGAATTCTAAGAATGAAAGATTGTGAAGAAGTATCAAGGCAAATGTGGTGAAGATTGTGATTGACTTTCAAGCATTTTCATGAAGATTGTTATAAAGATCTTAGGAAAGGAACACTAAGGGAGGAATGTTTGTTGTTTTCAAAAGCTCATGCAAATCAATTTGATTTACTGCTAACTTTTCTTGATGAGCTGTCTGACTTTTCCATATATGAAACAGTGACAATACCAATTTTATTTATTGTTTTAGAACCTAACATACATTCAATTAGCAGAAAGATTGTTATAAAATGTATTGGTTAGTGTTTAGCAAGTTCTATTGTGTATGAGTTCTGTGTTGCCTACATGGTTTTAAATTACATGTTGATATATTTTACCATCAACTTCACCTTCACCAATATAATCATTTTTATCTGCCATACCATTGTACCGAAGTAGACATTGTCAACATCGACATGACCAAAGCATAGAAGATATTGTCCACTATCGTGCCTAGTATGACATTATGTATTCAATATTTTTTGCTAAAGGGTAATGTGCATATCTTATATCCAACTATTAAGTACAAAGTATGGAGCAAACTGAACACGACCTATCAGAAGATGCTTCCTTGCTAAGCTCAAGGTTTTAGAATATTGAAGATGAAGAAGAAACTCCATTCGATCATCATCCTACTGATCATCATACTAGCCATGAAATGCAAAGCAACAACTGCATTTACAACATGCACCTCATTTCTCTGCATATGTTTGTCTCATGGTTCAACCCATGAAAAAAATTGATGTAGGAAGGGACCAGAAATGATGAGCACTTGGACTTGGGTGAAGAGCTTGTTGATCAACAAATTCACTGTCAATTTAATGGATATTAGATCGTTAAGTTACCACTTGTGCCCTTCAAACCTACCCCGTCGTGTATCTGTATTTGCAAGTGCACATAGGTTCTTAGTACTGCTATGTTTTCCTGGTACTGTTATATAAAGGTGTCTAGAATTAATGGTAGAAAAACATCAAGAGTATTGGAACCTGAATTCTGATGTTAGGACATGGCTAAGTGCTACATGTGCATATACAGATACATGTCGGATGGATTTGAGGGCACCAACAACAACATTAACGGTCTAATATCCACTAAAATCGATGATGTGAGCTCATTTGTCCATAAGCTCCTCACCCAAGTCGAGGTGCATACTGTTTCATATCTCCTCACCATACAAACCCAATTTTCTTCATGGGTTAACCCAAGCGACAAAAGACTTATGCAGAGAAATGAGGCGCATATCATTAATCTTGTTGTTGCTTTGCATGTCATGCCCAGCATGATAACCCCATGTTGCCGCTACCTCCTCTCCGAAGTCCAAGTATTACATCCCTGTTGATGCAATTGAGGGTACCTGCATATTGTTGGTGAAAACAAAATGCAACTATGATGATCATTGTCTACTAGATTCTAAGAAAAAATGTAACTGCAAAATGTCAGGCTCACTGCATGATATGGACAATTCTGGCAACACTAACATACACAAATCAATCTTCACATCAAATAGATCATAGTGATAATTGTTACTTGTTCTAAATTAATTATTTTTTTCTTTCCTTCTAGAGCACTTAAATTTTTCTCTAAAGGTAATGAAATGCACTTTATAAGTTCATGGTTGCAGGACATGAATTTATTTGGATATCTTGTTACTGTTTCTAGAGGCCAGTCTTCATTTTGGTTTAGATATGACAGTAGAACATTACTCTTTGCATTAATAATTAGAATTTTGGAAAGGATAAAAAGAGTAATATCAAAACCTATCAAAGAGGAAATTAATTTGTACCTCATGAGATACCACTGCTACCACAAATCACACATTCACACTTGAATCCCTTGGTAGACCTGCAAACAAGATAAAATAATTCAAAAACAAAGTAACTCATTAGCACTTAAGGTGTTAACAATTTTTTTTATACTTACAATACATTAAAATTAACTCATTAAAATATATAGATATAAAGAGTACCAAAGTTACAAAGAAAAGAAGAGTACCTAATATATAGAAAAAAAATAATACCTAAGAGAGGTTCATTGCTTCTTGCACAAATACATATTAATTAAAACAAATGAGGTTAGGAGTGGACAATCTACAAAGAGAAAATTACTCAAGTTCATCACAATATCATATGCTAATGCTTCTAAGAAATGAAATACTTTGTTGCAACACATCTTAATTTCATATTTTTACACCTTATAGTATGTTTGCTTCACTCACATTTTATAGCTACTACCCAGGTTGTACGGTGACATAGGTGACCAATAATGGATCGCCACTTAAAAAGGAATTGGTTGACGATATAGGATGGGTAGCTTAATTGGTATTCAAGATAAAATAAACAAATATTTTAACTGCCTGTTTGAAAGGATACAAAGACAAATGTAATGTTATTCAAACCTATAGATATCAGTACCAGTATTAAATTAGTAAAATTGCGAAAATATCATTATTAAAATATAAATGTGATCCACATGAAAGAAATCCTAGGCAGATTTCTTAACGTGTTTATGTTTTGATTAATACATAATTTTGTTGTCAAAAGAGGAAGAAACATTCTACATAATTACCATTTTTTTTTACATAAATGCATTTTTTTTTAAATATTTATTCTTGGATAACCACAAATACCTATAAATATCTCAAAACCTTTGAAATGTTCATCTAACATATCTATGCACGAGTATGAAACGGACATTAATATTATCATTTTAATCCAACATAATGGATAATAGATTACTACTATCCGTTCTTGTGAATGCCCCTTGTCGTCTCTAGTGAAAATATACTTTTGATAATGTATCTTTTACTCAAAATTGTATTTTTTTTAAAAAATAAATAAATATATATTTATGGAATATTGGTAAAAGAAAGCAAACCATCACACAAATTACGAATTTTAGAGTAGAGGAGGACCACATCACATCTCTTTATAACATATCACTGATGTCACATGAGAGGGTAAATGACCACATAATATTACATTTAACATAAATTTGTATAAAATTACAAAAATAATGAATCAAAATAAATAATATTGTAAAAGAAAAAGGACCTGAATATAAATAAAAATGAACGAAAATGAATTTTGATTAAAGACAGAGGACCAAAAAAATAAATTTTAGCTGTTTTTAAAACTTTTATGATAATTAACAACACTCAATAAAGAGAGCTCACACATTTCTTCGTCTTTATAAATGACACAATGATCTAATCAATTGACAATTCAATAAATATATAAAAAAAAAAAAAAGTAAATATGAAATGAATTTTGAGCACACATTTACTTTCTCATTGTTTTTGTTGATTTAAATCCATTAAATCATCGTGTGAGCCGTTAGAACCAAAAGGCAAAAGTACTTAGAGCTTCTTCTAAAAAGATGATATCTTTCATCAATAAAATTTCACACAACTTTCAAATATTTGTCCAATATATACCACAATATTTTTATTTTTTTACTTTCTAAACTAACCACACTTATTCCTTCAAAAAAAAAAAAACTAACCACACTTATTATTTGCTGTCCAAATGCAATTAGGTAACAGCTAGCTCACTGTCACAGGTGAACATCGCAGGCACATGGACTGTATCTGTATGTAAAAGTCTTATCATCATTCTTTATATGGCTAGTGAATTAATGTGCAAAAGAATACGTACATACCACAATTGAAACTAGTGGACATTTCATCGTATATTTTTTGAAACAAGTGAACCATGGTAAGTTTAAATAGTTTCCTTTTACATGATAATTTCAGTCTATTAATTGCAACCAAGATAGGAAATGGTCCACATAAAAAATGTAATTTCATGCACATAATTGGTCTTGAGATTGAAACGTTTAACTTATTGATGCCAGCTCATTTTTCCTAATCAATCAACACCTAAGTAAATTGGTAATATCCACGAGAATCCTCTCTTATCAAATTTTTTTTTTGAGAGATCCTCTCTTATCAAATTAGAGATTGTGAAATTTGAAAGAGATAGCTACCTATATATTACATATATGTTGATCACAGCTGGACTTTGTAATATACAACAGCAACCAAGCTTTATCCCATTAAGTAGGGTCGGATACATGGATCAAATTACGTCACAGTGTTCTATCATAAACCAAATTTGGATCAAACTCATTGACTTCTAAGTCTTTTCTAATGGATTCTCTAATAGTTTTCCTAAGTCTTCCTCTACCTTTTTTAACTTGACTCTCCTCCATTTGATCTACTCTTTTTACGACGGCATCTACGGATCTTCTCTCTACATGCCCAAACCATCTAAGCTTATTTTCTACCAACTTTTCTACTATAGGTGCTACCCCCACTCTCTCTCTAATGGAGTCATTCCTAATCCTATCATATCTAGTCTTACCACTCATCCAACGCAACATCCTCATCTCAGCTACACTTACTTGAGTCTCGTGTTGACTCTTAACCGCCCAACACTTCGTACCATACAACAACGCCGGTCTAACTGTTGTTCGATAGAACTTTCCTTTCAACTTAAGTGGTACTTTCTTATCGAACAAAACACCTGAGGCTCTTCTCCATTTCAACCACCCAGCTTGAATACGATGGCTTACATCTGCTTCTATTTCTCCTTTATTTTGTACTATAGACCCAAGATATTTAAACCGTGTAACTTGGGATATGGTATGATCTCCAACTTTCACCTCCAAGGTAGACCTACTTCTCCTTTTACTGAAGTTACATTCCATATACTTCGTCT
>Ga0099826_10000743_pt1 | contig 17139 bp, 9 predicted proteins | sample Mtrugardesep15_FD_76830 | JGI IMG/M metagenome (GOLD analysis project Ga0099826, IMG submission 76830) | Root nodule microbial communities of legume samples collected from California, USA - M. trunc garden sep15 | ecosystem: Host-associated > Plants > Roots > Nodule | place: USA: California... | reverse complement strand
TATATATATATATATATATATATATATATATATATATATATATATATATATATATTGATTATATTAGCTTCACCATCTTTTTGCTAATTTTTGCCCACTCCCACTTGTTTAAAACCTTTTTTGTTTTTTGGATACTCCCTATGTTTTGATTTTTTTTTTTTTGCCTTTGCACTATTTTTTTTTCTTTTGACGAAAAGATTATGTTATATTAACAGCTTGCTACATTTTCGATCAAGAAACAAAAAGATGCTACATTTTCTTTAAAACACTTTCTTTAAAACACTTCATTTTTTTCGATCAAGAGACAACAGATTCTACATTTTCTTTCGTCAAAAAGATTATGTTATATTAACAGCTTGCTTTTTCTAATTTTTTTTTTTTGACGGATCTAAATTATTCTTTTATTACGTTTTCTTTTTGTGTGGTATATAGTGGTTATTGTGGATAACAATTTGATTACGTTAACTCTCTCAAAAAAACTTTTTTACGTTAACTAGAGTTTTCGTAAAAAAATATATCTAGTGATTTTGTTTTAGTAAAAAAGATTAGAAGAGTTTTTAAAAAAAAAAAAAATAGAGTGCTTTAGTACAAAACAAATATTAAGGAAACATGTTTTTTTTTTTCAATTTACAAATATGGATAGAGTTGGGTTCTTAGTAAAAAATAAGTAGAAATAGGGTTGCTAACTTATTCCTTCATATTTTAGGTGGAAATAATTTTGTGTCTAAAACTTAAAGTTATAAAGAAACTCACAACATTCGGATCAAAAAGCACAAGCACGACATAATGTATATAAAAGTAATAAAGTTAAAGTGATCAAAATACTCATAAATCAGAATATATATTTTTCTTTTTGAAAGATACATCAGAATATATATTGTTGATGTGCAAATTATCATCGTAAAATCAATTCTAAAAGCCGATTTATCAATTGGATAGGAATAAGTACATAATAAAATGGAAAAACCAAACTATACTGCACTAAGAGAAAAAACCAAAGTTCGTCTCACTTTTGGATAATATAAAATAATGTATTTCACCTAACGTTTTCATAATTGTGCATGTACCCTTTATCCTTGCAGCCACTCCTTTGTCTTGGTGAATACATTGTTTCGACAAAAGATCAATAACTAATGACAATGAGTTTTAACAAACTGTTTGACTACATTGGTAAGGATAGTTGCACCAAAAGCATATTCAAGTTTCAAGATAAGCGCACCACTTTCGTAGAAAAAAAAGAAAAAAAAAACAGGTCAATTTTAGAAGAGGAATGATATTTTGACAATTAATTTTAAACAACTTTGGGTGACAACCTTTTTTTTCCTTTTTTATTGGACAATAACAATAAAGGGAGAGAAAAAGAAAGAGAGATAATAAAAATACAATAAGAGTATGAGAGATAGTTGTCACTAAAGTTGTCAAAAATGGTTGTTCATATATCATTTTTCATTTTAGAAAATACTTACATAAAACATCTAGTTTTACATAAACCAATTCCGGTTATAATTGATACACACTAAAAAGCCTAATTGCAACTTAGCAACTCCACCAATGTTGAAAGCAAGCGGAGCAAGGAATCTTATAGATCATAGGCAAAAGTTATAGAGCTACGAATTCTTAAGCGCGTGAGTGTGAAAATATTGAGTTTGTCTAATTTTTTTTATTTTAAAGAGGGTTAATTGACTATTGGATATAAAACAAATATAAAGAAAGTATTGATTGAGCCCGAACAAGTGCTCGGAGTCGGTTCTACCCCTAAAGCAAACTAAGAATTGAAATCTCAAAAATGCAAAATAGAGAAGGTAAGCTACCCTCCACAAGTAGAACTTAAAAACCTGCATCAATAGATTAAACAAGAACCAAAACGAAAACTACTCAACTAATCACCCAATTACACCACTACAACTTTCAAAAAATATTAAAAAAATTAAAAATTAAAAAAAAAAAACAAAAAAACTCAACGGATCCTCAAGATTGCTCCCACACGTTACCATAAGAAAACAAGAGTAACTCTTGTTAAGTTTACTTCACGAACAACTCTTTGCACTTCACTAATTATTTTATATTTCCGTCTCAAATTAAGAGTCACTTTGAATTTCACTTTCTAAAACATTTTTATTAATTATAATCAGTAATATGATTGAAATACAATAAATAAAAGTACTTCCTCTGTCCCGAAATGTAAGGAAAAAAAAAATCAAATCACACTTATTAAAAAAACTAAAACATAAGAATTTAGAGTATAACTTTTCGAATAAGTTTTATATGAAGATGTAAAAACAATTTTTATTGGCTATTGGTCATAGAGAAAATGGAAGAGAGAGAGAGAGAAAATTGCATGTAAATTGTATTTAATTTCATGACAATAAACAAAAGTTTTTCTTGAAAAATATGGTTTTTAAAAAAAACAAAATTAAATAAGATAAAAGTTTGTCTTTTTTTCTTACAAAATATGGTCTGTTTTCTTTTTTTTTTTTTTCTTAAATTTTGAAACGGATGGAGTATATTTTAGTAAAAAAGAATAATAAATATTTTATTAATATCATAAAATCGACAAATAATTTGAAGTAAAGAAAAATGGTAAAGATGACATTTAATTTGAGACGGAAATAGTGGTTCTTATTGAGTAAATCAATTCCATAAAGTTTCATAAAATTTTAAAAGTATGAAACTTTATCAAGTAAATTTATTATAATCCCTAAAAAAAGTAAAATATTTGTAATATCTTCTTATGCCTCTTGAATCTTTATCCATGATCTTCCCAAGATATTCATAAGTCATCAAGATGTTTTCCTCCCTTTTTTCTTGAATTACATCAAAACACCCTAAAATTGCTATGTTTTTGGAAAAACAAGAATTACATGACTCAAATAGAAAGCATTACAAAATATCTCGAAAACCATAGACAAATGTTCTAATACTCATCTATTATATAGTAACACTAAATGAAAATGATTGAAAAATATGCTGAGAATAACGTAAGATAACATGTCATCAATACCAACTCCCCTCTTAATTTCTTGCCATGTGGCTGCTGTCACTTGAATTTTTTTATCACGTAATATTTTTGGCATAATTTTATTGTCACAACATTTTTTTGCATTATAATTTTTTTTTCAGACATTAATATGGTGGGCTGAAATAAAGAAAAATATGCTATTTTTTATAGGCCTAAAGTCCATAAAAGTGATGGTAAAAATTGTTCATGATATTTTCACTTATTTAAGACATTAAAATAACGTCTTCCACATAAAATTAGAATTTTTGGACAAGAGACGGATCAATTATGAATTTTCAAAGCACTAAAAATTAAAACAACAAAAATTTCGACCTAAAAATCAAATTTTAAACTGATTTCTTACCGATACTTATATAAAATAACATAAAGGATTTATTAAATTTCATAGAATTCCTAAGATGCTTCAATTTGTTTTGATTTTTCAATCAAAATATTCAAAATTGCAATTTATTATTTAATGTATAAACTCAAGACTGCTCCCACACCTTACCAAAAGAAAACAAGAGTGACTCCTTTTACGTTTACTTCACTTAATAACTCTTTGCATTTTGAGTGTATCAATTATAATCGCAATTGGTTTATATAAAATTAGATGTCTTCTGTAAGTATTTTCTAAAATTGACCTTTTTTTTCTCTTTCTTTCTACGAAAGGGGTGCACTAATCTTGAATATGCTTTTGGTGCAACTCCTTACCAATGTAGTCGCACAATTTGTTAAAACTCATTGTCATTAGTCATTGATCTTTTGCCGAAACAATGTATTCACCAAGACAAAGGAGTGGCTGCATGCGTAAAGGGTACATGCACAAATATGAAAACGTTAGGTGAAATACATTATTTTATATTATCCAAAAGTTATATTATCCAAAAGTGAGACGAAGTTTGGTTTTCCCTCTTAGTGCAGTATACTTTGGTTTTTCCATTTTATTATGCTACTTATTCATATAAAATCGATAAACTGGAGACATGATTGAAGATGGTGTCGGTTTTCTTGTTGATCCTGAAGGAATGGTAGTAGTGGATTGGAAGAGTCTCAATGAGGCCCAATGGTGTGAAACAAAACGAGTTTTATACTATGTTTCTGAAGTTTTGATGATAACTAAGTCTTAAACAGAAAGTTAGATATGCTAATGTATGATCAAGTGTGCAAGATCATAAACTAAAATTTAATGTATTAAATAAAGTTTAGGTACCGAGAGAGCATATACAACAACATTTGGAATTTGAGAGAATTTGAAGTTCTGGATCAGATTCTGAAGGACGTAAGCCTCTAAGACTATGTTTGGCAAGGCCAATAAGATAGTTTATAGCTTATAGTAGATAGCTTATAAGTTTGTATGACAAGAAGAAAAGAAAAAAAACTTTGTTTGGTAACAGTCTTTTTACCACGAACTTATAGCTTATTTTGCTACAGCCTTTTCACCATGAACTTATAACTTATTTTGCTAGCTTTTAACTTATTTTCTAGACACTATTTCAAGTAGCATTAGAGTTTAGGCTCTGTTTGTTGCACAGGATAAGAAGACAAGATATGATGATAATATCATATCCTGTTTCAATCTTGTGTCTGGTATGTCAATAGGAAATTAGGATAACTTAAACCTATTTCTAATCTTATCCTACTCAGCCTTTGTTATTTTTATCCTTAGTGTTTGGTGGGTTAGAATTATCCTATCATAATTAAAGTTAAAATTCTTATTTTGTCCTATCAATTCATCGTGCATGTTCTCTCTGGTCTCCATCCATCGTCATCTACCTTCTTCCGTAACTCTTCAACACCATCTCTTCTATTTGTCACAAATCTATTCTCAATTTCACCCTACAATCACTTTTTTTCCATTTGCTTAATTTTTTGTTTGTTTCTTTATTGATTATCTATTTTTATTCTTGTCGAATTTTAAAAGAGATGAAACAGGTTGGAGTTATGCAACTGAGCTTTGATATAGCTTTGTAAAGGAAGAAGATTGTAAACGATTTTATTTTTTTTAATTCAAGAAGCCATGATTTTTTTTAATTGATTTTTGAATTGAAGAAGACGACACCAGTAAGAAAAAGGAAGATGATTGACAATTAATAATAGCTTAATTGTATTTAATTAAAAAGGCTAAAAGATATGTTTCATCTCTTTGTGATATATATGATATTATGTTTGTTATCATGTGTGCATTAAACGCGTGATAGTATAAATGTTTATTTTGTCTATATCATTTCCTATTATTATCAAGTTTTATATCATATTCTTATCTTATGCACCAATCGGACCGTTATAGTTTATAGTTTGGCTAAATTATCTTTTTGGTCTCTTAACTATTTAATTAGTATCGGTTTGGTCCCCTAACTAAAATTTGATTTATTTTGGTCCTTTAACTTCTTTCCATTATATATTTTGGTCCATCCGTTAGTTTTAATTCAAAAACGTTAGATTTTCTTCATTTTCTTCTGGAATTTTTCTGGGATTCTTGTTGTTGAATGTTGATGGAGATGGTATGAAGATGAAAAAGAGGACAAGAAGATGAAGAAAACCGAACGTTTTTAAATTAAAACTAACGAAAAGGACCAAAAGGTGTAACAGAGAGAAGTTAAGGGACCAAAATAAATCAAATTTTAGTTAGGGGACCAAACCGATACTACCTAAATAGTTAAGGGACCAAAAATGCAATTTAGCCTTATAATTTATATCATTTTTACTATTATTATTTAATTTAAAATCCAATTTTACTCTCTATTTTTTTATGGCCCGAAAATTAATGTTTGAATACTTGGCAGCAAATGTATTTGTTTTCATTGGGTACCAGCCACTAACGATCAATGTTTGAGCTTATTTCTTTTCTTTTTCTTTTTTTGTTACATTATTTCTTTTCTTTATTAGATAGCCTTTATTTTTTTAATTTATATTATTTATAATCCCAAAAATTAAGTTGTATGTTTTATACGAAGAGATATGAAAGTTTACTATATCCTTAAAAAAGAAGTTTACTATTATACGAGTTGAGTATATTTTATTGTAACATTTAATTTTTTTGCGAAGTAGAAATATTAAAATGATTGGGTATAAAATAAAACTTTAGTGAACAAAAATTAATTTAATAATAATATATAAAAGATATGTTAAATTAATAGATTTAAATTATTAATTCTAAATACTTAAATATTAATCAATATAAACTTTATAATGAATTAAGAATGTCTTTTTATGTCATTTTACATTTATCGGTTAGTTAAACTGATAATTTTACCAAACACTTTAATCCACCTAATCAGGTATCTGTCAGCAACCATAAGCTATCAGCTATAAGCTATCAGTCATCATTCATCCGCTATAAACTATCAGCTAGCTTATCAGTCATCCACTGTTTTTACCAATCACAACCTAAACGTTATCCGTCTCTGAAGGTCAGGAGCATCTAAAGACTGAAGACTATGAAGGTCATGAGACTCTAAAGAGTGAAGACTCTGGAGGACATGTATGATTTGTCGTCTTCTGAAGAAGTGACTATCAAACTCTAATAGTACAATTTGGGATGGCAATTAGACCCAGGTCCAATGGGTACCCGCAAAAAATTCCTACAATGGGTAGGATAAAACCCCGCTTTTATGGGTCTGGACACGGGTCCGGGTAATACCCACAAATTTAAATAGGTATGGGCACGGGTAAGGGTACTATACTGCCTAGACCCGCAACCCCGCATATACATATTTATATAATATCATAAATAATTTATTTATTTTTGGTGTATAATTAATTAATTTATTTAGCTATTGAAGCCTAAACCTAAACTTAAACAAAAAAACTGCTTAATACAATAACAACTCCATCATGCCGGAGTACAACTTTTTAGAGATATTTTGTATGTTTTTTATTTGACTAAATACTATGATTCGTACTATTTTATGAGTTAATTTTAAAAAAATTTGAACCATAGTTTTATTTCAATTGTGATGTTTTAATGTCTTTTCATAGTTAAAGTGCAGATAATGGGTACGGGTATGGGCAGTTAGGTGCCCATAGGGTATGGGGATGGGAACTAAAGTTGATGCCCACGAGGGTGCGGGCACGGGTACGGGTATTTTTTACAAGCGCGGATATGAGGAAAGGCATTGTAGTACCCAACCCCATTGGGTATCCATTGCCATCCCTACAATTTGTCTTCTTCTGACCACGTGCAGAAACAAACAAAGAACTTCAAGGACGATTGAAATGAAACAGGTAATTCCTATTGAAGCAATGTATTCAATGGTATCGGTAAATGAGATCTGTAAAAGAAAAAATAATTGTTTCTACAATTTTTTGTTTTTATATGGTAGCCGTTTGATTAATCAAATGTGTGAGATTGGAGCAAGAGAAGGGGAATCGGAGAGAGTGGCTGCTACTAAGCATCTACAATGGAGACATTCAATCTTGAGGTATTAAACGGGTCTCACATGGACACATCATTTTTTTTATAATTTTTTAATAATAGTACTTAATAGGTACTCAACCACTTCAATAGAGATTCTCTAACAAAAAGTTTAAATAGGTCCCACCAATAATTCTTTATCATTTATATTTCAACAAAAGTAACAAAAGCAACTCAATAATGATTATTTTATTAAAAAGTAGTGTGAGACCCACTTAATAATGGAGGTCTTAAGTTAGACCCTAGATCTTAAGAGACCCCAAAAAAAATTCCACAATGAAGATACCTATTAGGTATCGGGTCTTAAATGGTGAAGAAGTGTGTCATGATTAACATGGTTCACATTTTATTCAATAACATTAATCATTATGCTTCTCAAAAAAAACATTAATCATTACTTAGAAAAACATTACTAATTTGCTAAAATAACATTAATCATTATGTATTTCAGCGACACATGATAGAATTTCAGCGACATATGATATACTTCCACTTCAAAATTCATGATTTATATCATGTGTTTTCATTAAATAACATTAATCTTTCTGACAAACAAAATAATTTCATTTTTTTTTTACAAATTAATCATGATTAATCTTTTTGCATAGCAATCATTATGTTCTTTAGGTCCATAAATATTACGTTTATGAAGATTATTATATCATCTAAAAAGGTTTAACAACAGAGTTTGTTGTCTGCCAACCTTACATTTATATGTGATTTTTAGTATATAAATAGATCACTAGTTGAATTTCACAATTTACAAAGACAATTTATATGATTTATAACTTTCATTCGAAAAGTCATTTCGTAAAAGTTGTACTCTTAAAATAGGTATGTTTCATATGAGCAGCGTTATATATAGAGAAAGAATCCGCTCGCGAATCTCCCGAACTAGTTTGTTCATGTTACATAGGGTTGAAAATGAATAGAGTCGAGTTGAACTTATAACACCCTTAAACCCCAAAAACAATAATTCATGCAGATAATTCATTTATTCAAAAGAGTTTAAAATGTCACGTCAACATTTTCTCAAAACATGCATAATTTCGGTTTTCATAAAACTTATAGAGGAAAACAACATCATAAATATCTTAACAACGTGTAATCATCCTAAAAGTACATGAATAATAGAATCTCAACACCATGTCTCAGGTCTCATATACATAACAACAGTCTTAACAATAAATCCAACAACAGGTAAATAGCATAAAATGCATAAATCCCGACACTCCTAACCAGAGCCTAACTAGACTCCAAGCAAAAGATAAAGAGGTAGCTCCAAGATAATCCTCGAGCACTCACAAGCAATACGGACTCAAGCATAGGCTTAATTTTTCCCTCCTTATTTTAATCATGTATTTTTTTTTCTTCTTTTGTGGGCTATGCCCTAAATTTATATGCACTATATGTGTCTGGTCTGTAATATATGCACTTATGTCCTGGTACATTTATTCTGCACTCTTTTCATTTTGTTGAAGGTGAGAAAAACACAAGGGGGGTTGAATTGTGTTAGCTTTTTCTTCTTTTTAAACTAAGTACAACGTTTAGAGTCTGAGACAGAGTTCAGAGTTTAATGCAGCGGATAAGTAAGATAGAGAGAGAGAGAGAGAGAGAGAGAGAGAGAGAGAGAGATTATACAGGTTCCTTCCACAATCCGGAAGTAGTTCTGTCCCCCTTGCACATCCAAGGAAAGTTCACAATAATCACTATCTTATTACAATTTCTCAAGCACAAAAGCAAGAGACTTCAAACTAATCAAGCACAAAAGCAAGAGGTTTTCTATGCTCAAGCACACACGCAAGAGACTTCCTATGCTCAAGCACAAAAGCAAGAGACTTCTAATCAAACAGAATTACAAAAAAAAATGTTTGATGTTTGAACACTTGATATATAATCAGTGGTGTTCATAAATACAAATCAGAAACAGACTTTTAAGACTCTAGAATTTCTAATATATGAAATATGTTAAGAAATTCTAAGTGAACTTTAATGCACAACAATTTTTATATAGTTTTGGAACTTGTAAATTGTTGGTGAGTCTCTTACAATCTTCAAGTCTTCACTCCTTTATACAGAGGTGTGAAAGAGACGTTGATGATTGTCAGCACATCAAAAAGAGTCGTTGTTGAAGCTTGACCATCACCAATGATTTGTTGCTTGATTTGGTTGTTGTCATAAGAGGGAACAATTTCAAATTCATTCCTTGAATAGAGAATAACCAGCGTACTCACAGCTGTTATCTTGTACTATTGCAGACATGAAGAGCGGAGTAGTGGTTGCACAATTGTACTATGTCCTTTTTCTGCGCTCTTTAGTGGATAAGCATCCAATGCCTTCAAGTTTCTCTGATTTAGTCGTTGCTCCAGGCTTATATTCCTTCTGCAATGATGTGTCTTCAGAATAACAAACTTTAATTAATTGTAGCTTCTAGTCTTCAGACTTTGATGAGCTTCAGCTTCTGAGGGTCTTCAAACTCTCTGATGACATCAGCTTCTGAGGGGTCTTCAGACTCTGGCAGTCAGCTTCTGATGGGTCTTCAGACTCTGGCAGTTAGCTTCTAATGGGCCTTCAGACTCTCTTAGCCTTCAGACTCTGTCTTGCAACACAAGCTTTCATTGTAGTTTCCATTCCTCTCTTTTGTTCTTTCAGAACCAATATTTGACTTTAAAACTTCTAAATTTTTGTCTATGATCCTACACACTTGAATAATATTAGCAATTGTAATTGACATTTTAATACCTTGTTATCATCAAAACTTAAGGTGGTAATGTAAAACACATTTTGCTCCGACATTTGCTACCTCATACTTTACTTCTACTACGTTTGGTTAAAGTTTGTCAGATTTTATGGCTAAAAAGGGGGAGTAAAATTAGAGAATGATATGATGTTATGCATGTTGTTATGACATGTTATATATGCATGAGTTCTAAAACTTAGGAGGAGCAGCTCTTTTGAATGTTCTTAAAGAAGTATTTTCCTGAGGAGGAGCATTATCCGATTCTACCATTGAGAGGGAGTGTTGTATCTGTTTACTAGCCTGATGTTGCATAATTAGATAATTAACGCTAGTATGTGCTTGATGAGTGAATGCATGTGGGTGTGTGAATTCTGGTGAACTGATGTCTTACCAGATGTTTTGACTACCTGATGATTTGAGAAATTTATTTTTTCTCTGATGCATTCTATACGGGAGTTTATTTCTCCCTGGGCTAATTATTGTTATATTTATGAGAGTTTATTTCTCTCCGTGGAATTTATTTCTCTTGTCATTTTATCTGTGAGGTTGGGTTCTATTCTATTCGGTTGCGTATGCCTATGATGTGTTGGATGATGTCTCAACATGCCCATCTGTGCATTATTTTCAAAGTTGTTCTTTTTAAATAATGTTGAAGTTCTTTTGTTATCTTCTTTCATGCTGAGATCTTATGTTAAGGTGAAAGAAGGTATGACCAAATGATCTCTCGCTCTTTTGTTCTATCTATGCAAGTTACTTGGCTTTTGAGATTTATGAATCAAAGATTATTTTAGCCAAAAAAATTCCAAAGGGGGAGATTGTTAGGTTTGTAGACATGTGTTGGCTACATTTTGTTAAAACAATAGTTCTAGCAAGATGTCAGACAAGGTGTTTTAACATGTTGGTACGACATCATAGCGTGTCGTGTTCCGCTTACTTGGAGATTTATTTTAAACGTGAAGATTTTCTGAAAAGACTTGTATCACGTGAAGAGTTAACCAAGAAGCGTGTTTCTAGAAGCAGAGATAGGCGGTTTATACTTAGCGTACTCCTTAAGAATGTTATAGCAACATTTAAGGAAACATTTTATCTGCTTCAGAATATTTGCGTTGGAATCTTGTGATTCAGCTGATGTTTAGTCGAATTTGTGCATCAAGCCCGTTCTACAAACATGCTATATAAAGGAAGACTCAAGACCTAATTGACTACTGAAGCCGTCATTTACAAAAGTGTCTATTAGGGTTTTAGTCTGTTATTTGTAAGCCACTCTTGTATCTCTGGATATTGGAGTTGGTCTTTGTAATTGAGTTGTAATTCTTATAAATCACTAAAAGCTTGTAAGCATGAGTTGATTTTTAGGATTGGGAGTGTGTCTCCATTTTTGTTATTATTCCAAGGAGGATCAATGGGGTTGTGATTAAGAGGAAGTGAGTGGAGGTTCTCATATCTAGGACTATGAGAGTCATAGGTAGAAATTGCACGGGTAGTGATTAATTGAGAAGTTAGTAGAGGGAGGGTTTTCATGTATGCTTTGAATTAATACTACTTTAGTGAATTGCCTTCCTAGCTTGGTAGCTCCCAGACGTAGGTGAGGTTGTACCGAACTGGGTTAGCAAACAACTTGTGTCATTTTATTTCTTGTCTAGTTCTATTGTTTGTTAACTGTGTTATCACGAAGTCTTGACATTGTTCTTGGCATCACAATTGTCTCGACATCGTATATAACATCTTTACTGTGTGTCAGAATTTCAATTATCATTACAGATAATGTCTCCTCACTATATAATTAGGTCATTTCCCATCATTGTCATTAACTCTTTCATACTTATTCTTCTCATTAAAGCGACTTTACATCTTATTACCTCGCTCTCACATTCGTCGTCATCTATACATCGATCATTCTCCTAATCTTAACTTCATTCCAATTTAAAATTATTATCTCGCCTTATCATTACCTTCGACTTCAACAACTTTCCTCACTATGACTCCATTATAATTCAAGGTTTTATTCTCTCGATACCGGACGTTATTATCATTGTTTAACCTTATAACTAATATATCTTATCCTCTTTCCTATTAATCTTACTCTCTTCTAATAGATTTACATCTTATTCTTTCCTTATAATCAATCCTATTAATTTATGTTACTTAATAAACAACTCCTTATCCTCCTTTACATTTCGTCTTAACGATCCTTTCATCGTTTACGATAATCTAAATTTGACTTTTATAATCTTTATTCATTTTTACACTTCATTCATATCCATCTTGAGTTCTTTAACTACCTTGACTCATTTACTCTTCAACCTAGTAATATTCCTAAACTCATTATTGGGTTCAGGAGTTTATTTTTAACATCATCAGTTACCTGGAAAGCACCTACTTTATATCCTCTCATCATCGTTATTTTCACTTCTTTATCTCTTTTATATTTTATACCAATTGATTTACCACATTAGACCTTCTAAATATCCTAAAGGATTCCAACCAAAGGAAATTGAAAGTTAACATTCATACCTACAACTTTCAAGAAGGAACCTTAATCCAATTCGGAACATAAAGTGGTGAAAAAGATTGGTTTTTTTAAGACTAGGAGAGATGCACAACTGTACTGACCCATATGTAGTATTTTAATCATAGCTTAAGTAACGGAAGTCTGAATGAGTTCAAACTAAAACAAAAATAAATTTAACATTCATATATACATTTTTCATGAAAAGACCTAAATCCAACTCGGTACAGGGTGTAAAGATTGGTTTTCCGAAACCTAGGCACCGTGTTGACCCCTGTGTAGTATTTTGATCATAACTCAAGTTCTATATATCTAAATGGATTCCCTATAAAGCCATATTAAATCTAACATCCATACCTACAACTTTCATGAAGAAACCTAAGCTCAATTTGAAATGGAAAATGGTCAATAAGTTGGTTTTTCTAAGCCTGCATAAGGTGCACCATCGTGCTTCCTAGGGGGCACGACTGTGCGCCCCTAACACAACAAAAACGTCAAATGATGAGCATGGAACATGACTACAAGTGGCAAGACCGTGTGTGGGTGTCGGGTGTTAAAAATCATAGTTTTGCTGCGATTTTGCTTAAGGGGATCTTCCTGAAACCCTGTTTTCGACCTAGAACTCACCAAGCTCGACCCCCTAAACTTCAGCCCCTCATTACCATGCCATTCAAACACTAATTCTTTATTAACATATTGGACTACACATTCTATTTAAGGCTAACAACTCAATTCAAAAACCTAAACTTGTTTCCTTAATTCTCATCTTTCAACTTCGCCTTTTGATTCGTTCGTCAGCAATCTCTAATCACAATCTCATATCATAACAATAACATCCTACCCTAACCTCTTTTCAGCCCCACAATAAAAAAATAAATCCTAGAGATGAATAGATTCTCCCCCTTAGCTCGAATCCTTCAAGAATTTCGGTTTGTGGCTTGACCTCGCTGCCACTAGGGTTTCTCCTCCAATGCTCCTCTTTTCTTTCTTTTCCATGTTCGGCAATACTGACTCTTCTAACTCCTAACCTTTCTATTTATATTAGGACCGGTCACTAGTTAACATTCTCTTCCCCTCTAATCATTGTTCTTTTACTCCTCCTCCTCTCCCCCACTTATTTAAAACTTATATTCTACACCCCCGACTCTACGTTATTTTATTTTGACTCCTCCCTTCATTTAATTAAATTCTCATACTACTTCTCAATCATCATCAACATTCCATTTTCTCAATATCAAAACAATACTCAAGCATAAGTAGCATCAATAATAGTATTAATCAAAACATCACCTATTGAATATCATTGAATTAATTAAAATTGAAAGTTGGAGTGTTACAAAAAAACCCATTGAGAAGCTACCCCCAACAGTCCCACCAACCCTCGAAGATCTAAATACGATCCAACCTGCTCATATATGAGCCATGAGGCCGAAACCAAGTAAAGCGTCTACCAAGTAAAGGAAGGTCCATAAGGGTCATTTGATTAACAAAGCCACCAAATTCGGCCATCTCACGGACACCTATCCTACAAGAGGTATGGGATGCCCCGTATCTCTCCGAAACATCCAACACTGAATTAAAGTCCCCAAGAACACACCAAATGTTACCACCAAAGGAGTTCTTAGCGCCAAAAAGTCTCTCCGCATCGCTATTTTCTCATCATGCACACAACTAGAATAAACATTAACCACACAACACCTAGTCTTGTCTACCCGAACTCCGAACAAACTCCAAGAAATCATGGTCCTGCAAAAGAGAATACCAGAGCTCCGTTAGATTTACACCAAATATACAACATACCCACACTATTTCTGGTTGAGGGGGGAAAACTCCAATCAAAAAAAAAAAAACTCCCCCACGGGTAGTAAACCAAGGACTCGATAACCAATTCCAACTTAGTTTCCTCTAACGCAATAAAATATAAATGATTTGACGAGATAAAATCTTGCACCCAACTCTTCTTAATCCTACCCCCACAAACCTTTAATATTATAGGACCCCCGCAATCATCTAATAGCTTCACTAAACTCCATACTCCTCTGCACAACGATATCATTTTGTTTGAAAAGCATAAACCTATCGATCTCCAACCCATCCTCTCTACCGAAATAATACACAATCCCCTTCCCTTTCCCTAACACTATACCAACAACCATGCAAATGTGTGACCCACTAGGAAGGCCCTCCAAAAAATTATTTGCGTTCATACAAGATCGAGCAGCCAACAACGACGTACAATCTAGCGGGGCGGTCAAGTTAACACCATGAAACACCTCTGTCCCCAAATGAGTGGGGTTTGGAACCCCTTCCTTTGGACAGAAACCAATAGATAACAGAGAAGAAGGCGTACCTGGAAAATATTCCTATGATGGGAGCCGAGGAACCTGCAAACTCATAGAAGTACCTTAAGAAGATATATTGTCTATTAGCTACTAATTTTTTCTATTACCACCAGTGTTTTAAAACTCGAAACGACCCGGCCGTTCGAACTGGGAATCGGAGGGTGCAGCGGTTCGGGCAAGCTACAGGACTGGATATGCAATTAGCCCGCTGAAACCTGGTGTAACCTGGCCGGGTCAGTGGACGGACCGCTGAACTAGTTTAGCCCACCCAACCCGTTTTTCCACTTTTTTTTAATAAAAAGGAAAGGCATATATAAAGATAAAACCCTAGTTAGTAACACAAACTGCCAACCCAAATGCCATTTCAGCAGTCGTTCTCCTCTCCTATCTCAACCACCGTCGCATCCTCTCTCCCTCTGTGAATATAAATTTTTTAATGTACGAACTTTAAATAGAAAAAAAATGACAGGTTTTTTTTTATCAAAATTTCATTCATGATGTAATTTTTGGTCATAAATATTTTTTATAGACCGGGTCAATAGTCATGCGGTCCGACTAGTGACCCAGTGATCCAGTGCCTTGATCGGGTCAATTACCGGTTCAGGTTTTAAAACATTGATTACTACTCTTAATATTCTTCAACTAACTATATCTAATATATGTCAAAATTTCCCTTGGTGCACACAAATAGTACAGTTGCAAGAGAAACAGTTGTTTGCTCACTACCCCATATACAAATTATTTAGACACACATAAATGAAGGAAAAAAAAGGTAAATGGTAAATAAATTAAATAATGTGTACTTTTAATATGATTAAATGATAACTATTTTTGTGTTTGTCTAAATAAAAAATTTTGAGGGAGTGTATAAATGATTTTTATTTAAGGTTGTAACTAGTTCAGTATTGTTTAGGTATTTTTCCATTTGCAATTGCGTTAAATTCTGCCACCAAATTAAAATGTTTATCAACCTTACTACTAGATTGTGAATTCAAAAAGAAAAGTGTAGAACATATTTATTAACCGTTTTAGTGTTTACTATTTTGTATAGAACTATCGATAATTTTGGAATAGAAATAGAAATTCATAATGAATAAAATAAAAAATTAAATGTCTCCGTGAGCTAAGCTCACTTGTTAAGAGATAATGCATATTATATGTAGGGGCCGGGGTTCGAACCCCGGACACCCCACTTATTCAAGGTAAATTTCTCTTTCTCTAGCCGCTAGGCTACTTGACCAAAAAATAAATAAATAAAAAGTTTAAATATTCATATTTGGATTTAATTTTTATATGTTAACGGTATAAAACTATTTTATATGTGAATCCAATCAAATCACATCATATAGATATTTTTTGAAATATTTGAAGAATTAATCCATTAAAGTGACACTATAGTGTAATTTTATTAGACACATGTGTAAAATAAAAATTGACACCATCAATACTTTGAAATTAATCTCTTCATTTCAAAAGTTAGATTGATTTCTCCTTTTTCAAAAGAACTAGTATGGAAACTCGTGCCAAGTACGAGCTAGCATTTCATCATATTTGAGGGGGGAAAATGATCTGATGTATCAATTGTCCTTTAAAGTTCAATATTGAATAAAATATTGGAGGTTGAACAACAAATTAATTAATAAAACTCATATTTTAGTCTTTATTGTTTCTATGAAGATGTGGTATCGTTCCCACTTGTGTGGTTTCTCTTTTTGTTATGTGTTGAATCACATCAATGTTGACTCCCCTGTAAGGCCTAAATGTGGTATCATATCTCGGTTCAACATTGTGGGCGACAGAGAGAGTGCTTCTTGGTGGTCTATCACAGACACGAAGAGTCTCTTAATGGAGTGATGTTAATTTGTCAATTGTGAGTTAAAATTTGACATTGGATGCAAGTGTAGATGTTGAGAAACATACGAGGGAGATTATCCATATACCCAGTGTTTTAGGACATTGGGTGAAGAAGTGATGTCGATCTTACTTGTGTTGTTGCTCTTCGATTAATATGATGATACACCTCAATGTAGGTTCCCATAGAAGTTGTCACATTATAATGATTTGTTTTGTTAGTTTTTGGGTGTCATTTGTTTAATTTTTTATCTTAAATTTTAGCTTTAGGATGTCATTTGT
>Ga0099826_10000742_pt1 | contig 17146 bp, 8 predicted proteins | sample Mtrugardesep15_FD_76830 | JGI IMG/M metagenome (GOLD analysis project Ga0099826, IMG submission 76830) | Root nodule microbial communities of legume samples collected from California, USA - M. trunc garden sep15 | ecosystem: Host-associated > Plants > Roots > Nodule | place: USA: California... | reverse complement strand
GAGGGGGTAAATTGATTAACGTTGTGCAATTTCAGGGGGGTAATTGAAGTTTTGTTAATTTTAGAGGGGTAATTGACGAAACTTACAATTTCAGGGGGGTAATTGCCTTTTTACTCTGCTTGAAATGGACAATCATGTTAAATTTATCACTATTTTATGGAGTATTTGGCACTCGCGTAATGCTTGTTTATAGTAGCAAAAACCTGTCAATGCACATGCATCTTGTGTCCTAGCCCTGGATACGGTTTGCGATTACATGTGGTGTCATCGTCTCAATGATGATGTGGAGTCTGCCACTTCAGTTGGTCTAAATCACATGCAGATTAGATTAAGTGTAATGTTGATTGTGCTCTTTTTGAAGTCGAAGGAAAATTTGATGTTGGTATATGTTTTCTAGATAGCCTCGGACATCTTATCCAAGTTAACTCTATGGTATTTCCTTTTGTTGCTTCTGTAGTTGAGTGTGAAGTTACCGCTCTACAACAAGCCCTCCAAATTGCTCTTAACCTTGGCTTGAACTGGGTAGTATTCGAAAGTGATTGTCAACTAGTTATGAATGCAATCCTTAATAATAGCTCTTATATGAATGAACTAAAATGTTTACTCTCTAATTGTATAACTTTACTTTTATCTAATGCTAGCTATGCTCTAACATATATTAGAAAACAAACTAATATAGTCGCTCATAACCTTGCTCGAGCGTCTATATTACATGTTACTCCCAGTATTTTCTTTTTCATCATCATGCTTGTATTCATTCTAACATTTTAAATGAATAAAATAAGTTATCTTTCCTTAAAAAAAGGTTCTAATGTTCTTGCTATTTAGCTAACCGTATCTTAATTGTAGGTGAACATTTTGGCTGTGTTTTATAACCATGAGAAATTAGCTTATAACTTATTGTATTAGCATATAAGTTTGTTGGATTAAAATGTGACTGTTTGGTAACAAGTTTTTTTTATAAACTTATAACTTTTTTAGATGCTATTTATAAAGCTTTTTACACTTTCATCCATTTTTAACCTTGTTATATTAATTTTATTTCTTTGTTATTTAGATTGATAAACTACCTACCCATTGAAAAAACTGCATCCACGTTGTTATGCTAATTAAGTTTAGGATGGCAAAATATGCATATGTTGATGACTCATCAACGAATGGCACAATATGTTCATCAACTGACATGTCAGATTATAAACAGAGCGTGGCATATCCAGAGGTTTCTATGATTATCGTGTGAATCAAGTACAGTGACCAGTGTCCAGTGGCTTCAGCACTCTGCTACGTGTCTCCCGAACTTTCCTTCTTTACTGTACTAACTTACATCGTTTTCTGTAAACTAATTTAAGTGCTTATAATCCATCAAACTGAACTATAAAACCTCACTACTACTAGATTAAGCAACGAACATAAACTAAACTACTTGCATACAGATTTTGCACAAGTAACTAACTTCAACAACCTAGAGGCATATTTCATTTGTAATCATGTTGAAGCCTACGGTACAATTTTCTTCCATGTTTTCAATGAATTCTTCTTCCTATTTTTGGCTTATTAAATTCTTCTTAATGTGGTTTAATTAACACAACACCTTAATTATATGATGCAGATGGGGAATTGGATGGTACTAATTAAAAATGGATTTGGAGGAGGAGGAAAATCAGCATACACAACCTCAACAGTACCAAAAATGAAAGCATATGCTCCACCAGCATCTGATTATGGACACATTCATCACGGACAACAACATGGTAAAGCATCTTCCAAGTCAACAAAACAAGACTTCGTACCAATTTACGTTGCTGTTGGAATGATAGCTTTGTCAACAATGTTGGGTATCCACACAGCGTGGCAAAACCTAAGGAATAACCCAACCGTACGTGTGAAGAAACATAGGAGAGAGACTGTTCCTGAAGTTGTGGAACCCGATCATGTTATGGAAGAATCTGATAGATTCTTTAAGAGCTCGTTCTTTAGGAAAATTGCACATGTTCAGGAACGTAGTTATCCTGATCATAACCAAGTTTCTAGTCCGATTCACAGAGATGCTTATGCTTATCAACCTCGTGCTGAGACTCTCAAGTCTGTTGGTGTTGATCCATCTCATGTGTGACTGTCACTCTAATCAATTACTCAAGTTTCTGGTTTTGTAAAATTATTTCCTTTTAATGTTGTTATTGTGCATAAATAAAATATGAGATTGTGGATACGTTTGGTTTGGTACAGGGGTGGCCCTGAGCACCAGGGCACCATAATTTTAGGCACCAAAAAATATATCTTTACTACCTATATATTTATATACTCCTATATTTAGGCACCAAAAAATATATTTTTACTACATATATATTTATATACTCCTATAAAAAAAATGTAAAATGCTAGTCGCTGACAAAATTACAAGGGCACTACAAAGTCAAAACTAATTAAGGCACTAAAATTAAATTAATGTTATGGAGTGTATAATAAAGAGTCATATTCTTTGCATTTGCATATTAAAAGTCGTAATATTTTACCTAGTTTATGAATCTCTTTTCTTTCTAATTCTTATTCTCTATGACTAACCTCTCCTCTCAATTTGTAAACAAAAAATATCTCTCCATCACAATTATGCAACTATTTAATAGTCCAACCGATTTTTACTTTTGAGGAATTAATGTTGTTTTGATAAATATGCTGTCTTTACTTACTAATTAAAGTTGTCGAGTGAAACTAGACTTTGGAACATAGATCCTAACTTAGTTAATTGGTTTACATTTCAAAAATTCATACTTAGAACACACACACAATATGTCAAATGAAATATTTAATAATGTCAAATGAAATATTTAATAGTTTTTCTATTCATTTCTCTCAATCTTATCATTTTTTGTAGAATTTTTATTTATAAGGGCACCACTGTCTTGATTCGCCCAAGGCATTCAAATTTATAGGGCTAGGGCCGACCTTCGTTTGATATATAAGTAATTATGACTATTCACAAAAATATGGGTTCGAACCCTTCCAAATCAATTGAGATATGCTCTGTGCTAATGCTAATGAGATACTTGTTAATCACACAGAATTTGGGGTGGTTAATGCAGCTAAGTATAGAACTAAGAGATGTCTGCTGTTCATTTAGGGGAGGATCCATGTGGTTTAAAATATTAGTGTCAAAAGAAATTGTCCATTGAAATTAATACATTTTAGTAGTTTTATTTGAGTTACTTTTGTTAATACAAGTTCATTGGTAGCTCTAGTAATTACTAATTGAAACAAAATAGCCACCAGTTTTCTCTAATATATCATTCTTATCATCCTTCGTATGTAATTTTTTTTTTGGGAAAACCATGACACATGAAAATCTTCATATAGCGAAAGCAATCGTCCTGAACCTATCATACCTATCACGAATAATTGTTTGTTAACTGAGTTTCATTCATAGTAGGATGAATAAAGCAAAACACTCAAGCTAAGGATGTCAAACACATTGTAGGATGTATGTGTCCACCATTGATCTAATCACCTTGCTTTAATGTTAAAGGATGTTTGAATCCTTTGATATTTGATATGAATCACCGCCATGACATCAATTTAATAGAGTCTAAAACATTAACAATGACTAGTTCTCTTTGAAGAAGTATATATTTGACATATAAAGATTTTTAAATATACCACACACAAGCCATCTAAAGGGCATGCAACAATTCACAGCAATTTACGACTCGAACAAAGACCCCTAAATGATTGAGCAAGTTTCACAATGTTGTTAGACATACACAGATAATAGCCAACAAATAATTTAAAGTTTAGTTTTGTTGGCTATTATTTGTGTATGTCTAACAACATTGGGGTCTTAAGTAAGATCCCAGATCTTATAAAATCTTAAATAAGTTTTTCCCTAATAAGATACTTAATGGGTATTTCGTCTTAAATGTTTAAGACTCTTTCATTGAAGATAGCCTAAGAAAAACCATAGATCAGACTTGGACTTGGACTTGAAACTTTTTTCGTAGGCCAGAGTCACCTAATAAAACTAAGTCTGGTCTGGTCCGTTCCCATCTTAAAGCCCCGTTAATAGAAAAATTGTCACCTAGACTATTTTTTTAAGTAAGATACACTAACAACAACAAAATTTCTATTTACAGACCTCACGTTTCGATGCCGATTTCACTACAACTTTAAGAACTAAAATATGTGAAAAAGTAATAGATTGTTTGGTTCTGTGTAAAATTACTCAATCTCGTGTTTCAATGCCAATATCGTCGCAACTTTAAAAAGCTACAAATTTATGTCCGACTTTGAATGCTCTACTTTCGAGTAACCGCCAAAACAAACACTTACTAAGAGGAGCTTGTAAATAGAAACCAACGAGCAACTAAAGTTACCCAAATTTCTTTTATTTGAGAATGTAAATTAAGTGTCAAACAACACCTTAAAATTCACACACACTAAAAAATATTAAAGTATAAACCTAATTAATCATTGAAAACGGTTAACCTTTTTGTTGTAGTCAAACCTAGTTTGTCCTATTCTCATCTGTGAGCCCCATTGATTGAAAAATCGTCACCTAAACTATTTCTTCAAGTAAGATACACTAACAACAAAGAGCATCTCAGAAAAATCCTCACATCAAATTCCATGTCAACTTTCATCAATTGACACACGTGAAAAAATATTATAGGTTGTTTGGTTCTATGTTCAATTATTCGACATCACGTTTCAATGTTGATTTCATTGCAACTGAGAATCAATATATGTGAAAAAAGCAACAGGTTGTTTACTTATGTGTAAAATCTATCGATCTCGTTTTCTAACGCCAATATCGTCGCAACTTTAAGAAGCTACAAATTTAAACTTGACTCTGAAGGCATGTATGCTTTCGAGCCATCGCCAAATAAACACCTACTAAGGATAACTTATAATTAGAAACCAATGAATAAATAAAGTTACTTAAATTTATTTTATTTGAGCATGTAAATTTAGCGTCAAACACACCTTAAAATTCACATACATTAAAACGAATTAAAGTATAATTTTTTCTTAAAGTAAAAAATAAAGTATAAATTTAATTAATCATTAAAAACGCCTGACTTAACAATCTTTATTAGTTGAGTTAGGTGTAACCAAAATAAAACCAATTGTTTTTTTCTATGTTTGCAATGCAAGTAAAATGCACATAAAATTGGTCTAAGAAAATGAAAAGTTGAAAAAAGGACAACGTGGCAAGAAATAATTGGGAACAGTCACGTGGAGCATAACACCATTGGTTGAAACAGCTCGCAGTAAGTGTGACCTTGAGATCTAAATAAAAACCGCAACTGCTCGAGTCTCGTGTTCGAACGAAACAAACACAGTGCTCTTCTTCGTTTCATCTTAGAAACTTCTGTATCGTTTCATCCTTAGGGTTTCATCGAGAGTGCAATATGGGAGAACGAAAGCGAATTCCTCTCCGAATTTACGCGGTCCTCTTCTTCGTAATTTGTTCTTCATCGTTGCACCTTCTTCATGCTTCCGATGATGCCGATGACGCGGTAATTCATCTTCTCCTTTTTTTTGTGTTTGTTTGATAATTGAATTTGGATCTATGTTTTTATGAGCTTTTAATTATATGGATTTGTTTTGTGTCGTTATTGTTCAGATCTTCTACGAATCATTTGATGAGGATTTTGACGACCGTTGGATTGTTTCTGATAAAGATGAGTATAACGGTAATTAATGCTCTTAATTCACTTTCTTCTTTTGGAACTTACTTGGTTAATTGTGGATTAATGGAATACGCGGTTCATTTATATTTTAATTTCAGCGTTCGTTCTTCTTTTCTTTCATTGATTTTGTTAGTTTTTGGAGTGAATTTCTTTCTAACTCACTCACTATCATAGTTCATGATTTTCGTAAAAAAAAAGTGGATGAATGTTGCTCAACTTATTAGCATATAACTCCAATTTCAATTCTATTTCAAAAAAATTCATGTAGGTTGAAGGAATTGTATGGAAACTGTTTTAAGGAGTGAAACAAGAAAGAAAGAAAAAAAGTATTTGTTGGACTTGGACACATGATTGGATGAATGATGATATTTGTAGATTTACTATGATTCTAGAATAGTAAACAACTATTGATGATTATGAAAATAAGAGTCGACTGTATTCAAGCATATTGTAGATTTCCAATCATATTTCCTAAGAAAGGATAAATTGTATAGATTCACAAATTTCCGGTACTTTTGTGGGATGGAACTTCAGAATGTGTTTCACTACTATTTCCTTAGATTTGCATAGATACTTGTCCTTGAAATTTAGTTTTGCATGGCCTTCCCTAGGTTCATGTTTTGGCTCGTTAGTTCCCTTGGTAGTGGGTGCATATTGGATGCAATTCGACTGAAAAGATCCACATCTCCCTTCAGTTATAGTGACTTGATAGATAATCTGTTCTTGCAAAACTTTGTATAATATTTGATTTGTTCTGTGCATTCTAGGCATCTGGAAGCATTCAAAGAGTGAGGGGCATGAAGATTATGGGCTGCTTGTCGGTGAGAAAGCAAGAAAGTATGCTATAGTTAAAGAACTTGATGAGCCTGTGATTCTTAAGGACGAATCAGTTGTTCTTCAGTTTGAGACTCGCCTTCAGAATGGCCTCGAATGTGGTGGTGCATATCTAAAATATCTTCGACCACAGGAGGCTGGTTGGAAACCCAAGGAATTTGACAACGATTCTCCCTATTCTATCATGTTTGGTCCTGACAAGTGTGGGGCCACAAACAAGGTGCACTTCATTTTCAAGCATAAGAATCCGAAGAGTGGGGAGTATGTTGAACACCATCTCAAGTTTCCCCCATCTGTTCCTTCTGACAAGCTATCTCACGTGTACACTGCTATTTTAAAACCCGACAATGAGTTGCAAATTTTGATCGATGGGGAACAGAAGAAAAAGGCAAATTTCTTATCTTCTGAGGATTTTGAGCCTTCCCTTATCCCTCCCAAGACAATCCCAGATCCTGAAGATAAGAAACCTGAGGACTGGGACGAGAGAGAGAAAATTCCAGACCCAAGTGCAGTAAAGCCTGATGACTGGGATGAGGATGCACCCTTGGAAATTCTTGATGAAGAAGCTGTGAAACCTGAAGGATGGTTAGATGATGAGCCTGAGGAGATAGATGACCCAGAGGCTACGAAACCAGAAGATTGGGACGATGAAGAGGATGGTGAATGGGAAGCCCCTAAGATTACTAACCCAAATTGTGAAACAGCCCCTGGTTGTGGTGAGTGGAAAAGGCCAATGAAGAAGAATCCAGCATACAAGGGAAAGTGGCATGCCCCCCTAATTGAAAATCCAGCTTACAAGGGTATATGGAAGCCTCAGGATATTCCAAACCCTGATTACTTTGAGCTTAAAAAACCCGATTTTGAGCCTATTGCAGCTATTGGTATTGAGATTTGGACAATGCAGGATGGCATATTGTTTGACAATATTTTGATCGCTAAAGATGATAAGATTGCAGCTTCATACCGGGAGACTACATGGAAGCCCAAGTTTACTATTGAGAAAGAGAAACAGAAGGAAGAAGAAAAGGACACTGAATCAAGTGGTCTTGCAAGCATACATGTAATGTCATCTCTCTCTCTCTCTCTCTCTCTCTCTCTCCTACTGTTTTTTGTCTGGTCTTTTCTTTCTAGCATTTTCTCCTCAACTCCTCTTTCTTGTGCATGATTTTACTTTTTGCCCTTGCAGAAGAAGGTATTTGACCTGTTATACAAAATTGCAGACATTCCCTTCCTGAGTGCCTACAAGCTTAAAATACATGTAAGTAAAAAAAAACAAATCTTCCTGCTGTGGCGTTTGATTCACTTGTAGATGTAATGTTTCACTTTGTGGAATATGACTTGAATTCTATGTTGATTTGCAGGATCTCATTGAAAAGGGTGAAACACAGCCGAATCTCACAGTTGGAATTCTTGTAGCCGTTGTGGTTATTGTCTTGACAGTTTTCCTCCGGATCATATTTGGTGGGAAGAAAAAGCCAGTAAGTAGAAATTCCCTGTAGCCAAAAAAAAGCTCTGTTATCATTTCCTACATGTTAATCATTGGATCATGTCTCTTCTTGTGCAGGCAAGAGTGGAGAAAACAAACACACCCGCCACAGAAACTTCCACTAACCAAGACAGTGGAGAGAATGAAGAAAACAAAGAGGAGGAAACATCGAAGGCTCCACGTCGGAGGGAGATAATTGAAATGATTTAAACTAGACAGGGGCGGCCTATCAAGATCACTATCACACAAATTTTGAGCTTCGTTTAAGATTAGGTCAATTCCATTTCTACATAGAACTTTCTTTTCGATTTTCTCATTCACCTTTTGACAGATGATATGCATAAGGAGTGTAGATCAGATATTCTGCGTAGTGCCGGTCACTTTGGAGACTTGAGTATTTTTAGCTTATTCAGGTTGTATAATAATTTTTCTTTATCTTTCTAGTTATGTAGCTCAGAAATCAAATTTGCAAAACAACATTCCTACTGTTAACTATAATCCTGATTTTAAGCATGTGCTTGATCCAATGTCATGACTACGTGGCCATAATGGTTGAAACCTGCGTTGTTTCTTCTGTGTACTTGTGTTCGAATCATCACCATAAGTTTTCTGGAACTTTTCTCTTCATGGATTTGCTTCTAACCATTAGTTATCATGTTTTCAATGGCCTTCGTTTTATTAATAACTTTTTTGTATTGAGATTTGCAATTAAGTTTTTTAATAACTACTTTATAATTAAAAAAAAAATTCTTAATTAATCATTAGTATAATCTAATTGTTACCAACTTTGTTTGTTGACGTGCATTTTCTTGACAACTCTTCTACTTCAAAGAAGCAGGGGCAATCAATGTTTTAAGAAAGCTCTTTCAATGTCCTCGAACTAACACTCTCTAAATTGGGTTTTAAACTACTAAAACCCATTAAAAGCTTCTTTATATTTTTGTCAAATTAAAAGGTTCTTAACTATACTCCATTCAACATTGAGTTCCTCAATTATTTGACATATTTAAAAAACCACATTAATATAGTTCCTAAAGTATTATAAAAAATAATATTTTAGTCCTTAACACTAAAAAATGTATTGTTAAATACTTCAATTAATTCAATATATTTAAGATGTTCTATCCATTGAACCACTATCAAAGCAGTTGTCAAAATGTTTCACAAATCTCAGCATGCAAACTTGGAGAGTTGCACCTAGTGTTGCAACATGACTCCCGAATCCTTACTTGTCTGAGTGAGAAATCGCCTAACTGTAATTGGTAGTAGAGGTACACAACTTTTTTACGAGTAAAACTCAGTGGTGATACTGAGCCGTTGCACCCAGTTGCTCAAGGACCAAAAACCCTGGGAGGGTAAGCAACTATAGATGCATCATCCAGTATCTTATCATTCGGGCCGAGATCATTAATAGGCGGCCGCTGTATGTGGTGATTAGTGACTGCTTGATATGCCATTGCCAACGCCAGAGCCTGCAGACAAACAGGGGAAATAAGCTTTGATATCAAATGATAAGCAGAGAATCAAGTCATTGATTCATGATTATCCTAGTAAAAATTTAGAAGGATATTAAACACAGATTGCACACAAACATACAATGTGATCATGGTTAGGGGGAGCATAAATGCCAGTGGTGATGGTGGTTCTTCTTCTGCTACCGCCAGATGGTGGATCAGAGATATTGGTAAATCCTGTTGGCACTACTATGACTGGTAAACCAACAAGGTTGCCTATGCATACTTTCTCCCAGTCAGTTGCATTTCCAACGAATGCATCCACGGTAAAAGACTCTCTTATTTCTTTGATTAGCCTTCCCCGTGCTCTTTGTGCCTGCATGCAATAATTTAAAACTGAATGCTAATATATTGAAGCTAAAGATAAAATATACGATTGGCGTTCAACTATTGATTTACACAGTTCAAACAATAACCTGATCTTTCTGCAAGTGCCAAACTTAGCAACATAAAAATACAGTACTCCAAGCCATCAAAATTAATATGAAAATTGTCATGAGATTCAGTTTCTCAAGTTTGAAAAGCACTTGAGGCTTCAGATACTTGAAAACTGAGGTTCTATGGCCTAATACCAAAAGTACTAGAGGGGAGCCTAAACCAACATGTGTTTCATTCTCTTTGCTGAAAGAAAAATGATTTCTCTGCATGCATGTTCCCAACCATTACCTCGCATACGAATAGACAGGCTGCTATCTGGGAGAACGTTTCTTCCTATGAAGCACAGATAGAAACACGGACACTAGACATGATACTAACATTGAGACTGGCAATAACTTGATAAAATAAAAGTGATTGAATGCAATCATATGTGTCAATGTCCAACACCGGACACATTAATCTGACGAGTTACTGCTACATAAATTTCTTCTATTCTTTCCATCTCTAAACTCTGACAGTATACGAGTTCAAAGTCAGAGATCATTGTTCTCCTAAAATCTCATCTAGTTCTATCACTACAATGCAGCAAATTCTTACTATAGAAAAAGATGCCATGGTTTAAATTTAACTATTTAAGGGAACAAAATAAAAGACCTGTATATAGTCCACTGCTGGAACTAAGCGAGCACGGCGTAGTTCAGTGGGCCACTGATCTTGGGCTTCATACACATTATCCTCCCCTGATCGCTGCCACTGATCAAGGTGAGCCAGCATATCAACATCCATTGTGAAATTTAATATACCTTGAACAGAATCAACTGTGTAATTCAGTTTGAAAGGAACCATCTTGACACCCATTGACGCAAGCACATCAACAACCTGGGTTGTCATGGAAAATAAAGACTTTTTAATGTATTATCCTAACAACATTCAAGAAATGGAAATGACTATATGGAATTTGGCAATATTTGATGTCAAAACTTGAACATGTCTTTACAATAAAAATTAGTCAGCCGACAAACCTCCATCTCGGCATCATCAAGATATCCAACAGTCAACTTAGTAATGTCAACCAGGAACGGGTCATCAATGGGGATATCTTTTGATGAGGGATCTTCGGGATCTCTTCCCCGAACAATATCCAGAACAACAGCACAATCAGTTGCAGATCTACAGAAAGGGCCAAGCTTATCCTAGTATAAAGGTTACACAACTTACATGTCAGTTTAACATTCTACATACAATTTTAAGTTTTACCAAAGGTAGAACATGGTAATTTTAAGTTTTACCAAGCTTTCTGATATGCTCATTACACCAGTTCGACCAACAGTACCAAAAGTTGGACGCAATGCAGTAACGCCGCATCGAGCTGCAGGGTAAGTTATGGATCCAGCTGTTTCTGAACCAATTGCAAATGGAACCATACCTATCATAATAAACAAAATCAAACAATCGAATACACGCATGCCTCACATATAAAGGAAACAAACAAAATTTTAGGCACATTTGACCAGTAAATCTAAAACAAACCATATAACAGAAAGGACCTCTAAATATGATCCGATATATGCAGGCTGGGATTAGGGGAAAAAAAGAAAGACAGAAACAAAACTGCAAGCATTTAGGGAGGGTAATTGAAGAGTACCTGCTGAGGTACTTGCTGCAGGGCCAGCAGAGGAACCTGTAGAAAATTCCTCAATATTCCAAGGGTTCCTGGTTCTGCCACCAAACCAGACATCATCATAAGCCAATGATCCAGAAACAAGCTTTGCAATAAGAACAGCCCCTGCAGATTTCAACCTGTCGAACAACATCATCAAATATGTATAAAAAATTAGTCAAAAACATAATTTCTGATTGTAGATTTTTGTCATGGATCTCACCTTTTATAGATCCAAGCTTCCATGTCAATAACTTGATTTTTAAATGACTTAGATCCCCATGTTGTTTTGTATTCGGGCACCGATATTATGTCCTTTAATCCATAAGGAATCCCATGAAGAGGCCCTTCAATGAAAATCAAGATTTATTTTAAAACTAGACTTTTTCAATGCTTCTTAGCCTATATAGTTCATCTGAAAAGGATGCAGAAGATGGCGGCAGCTTTCTAATCTTAAAAACATAATGTTCCGGAACAGTATTATTTAAACAGACTGAAATCTGTTACATAGTATCAGATAGATAGACAGATAGTCCAAATTTCTAGTTTATCTTGTATAGAAGGCATAAATGTTGGCAACTTTACACGCTAGGAAAGAATAACAACCAAGATAGACTCCTTGGCTAAGCAATTCATCAGCTTCTTTCGCTTGCTTGTTTGCGAGTTCTTCAGTATAAGTTACTACAGCTTCAAGAACAGGATTGTACCTGGTATTCATTCGAGAAGATGTAAGTTTCAACACAATCACACGCGGTAAACATTACAAAAATTGGTAGCATATTAGCATTCTGATACAACTACTTTTTCAATCTCCGCAAGAATATTTGTGTAAGCTCCTGGGAAGTAATTTGTTTTGTTTTGATGAGTTCACCTAACTCAAGAACCTGGTTTTAAACAAATGGGAAAAAAGGCAATCATGAAATATTACCTCATGATAAAATATTTATACATTATATAATCAAAAGATCACTTACACTCAAAAAGGCAATATCTTCTTCAGATTCAGGTCTCCGTATCCCAGAAATGGAAGGATAAGTGAACCTTTTAGTTGCACAGTGAAGTGATTTATGGTCCCAATCAGCATTGAAAACTAAAGATGAGGGATATTGCAGCCCTCCATTCTTAGAAGCTACAAGTTGTCTATTGGCTTTTATAATTGGAACATTTAACTCATTTACACCCTTAGCAATCTCCTCAATCTAAGAGGAACATAATTAGTCACCAGCAAGCATCAACTGTGACAACTCCAAGTCATGAAAATCGAAATTACCTGATCATCCTTGAAGAAGTTGGCATCAAGTAAACCTAAGGAACATCTCAGGCAGGGAACACTACATTCCTTTTCTGAAAATTGATTTTGCTTCATACTTCCCTGATTATATCAAATAGAAAGAAAAAAAAAAGTACATTACGAAAATAACGAGCTATGTAGGCATGCTTACAACACTTGAGTCATGTTTGGCTAAACAACTTGATTTGCAGCTAATATCATAAGCGTTTATTATGATATGCACTTATGTATAATCTAACAAAAGATAAAATAAAGTTAAATTCATTACTGTTTTCTTATGCTTCAGTAATAAAAATCCACTAACTAACCTGCAATTTGCGGCAGAATATTTTCCATATTCTTTTTATGATTCTAACCTGTTGTACATTTGTCAGTCATTGTACTAGTTTTTTTTATCTTAAAATTAATTCATCATTTATTGATAGTAAGAAAGAAAGAGTGAGAAAAGCAGAGAAATAGAATTACCATGATTGGTTGGTTATTGTTGGAAGAAAAAAGTGGTGAGTGCGATGAAGAAGGATATGCGAGAACGGAGAAGAGAAGATAGCAAGAAATGAGAGAAAAGTGAAATATGTAAGTGCCACCACCGCTGCCACGTGTCTGTTCAGAAACTGCATTTAGAGGACACTTGTTGTTCTTCAACATGCTGCTTTCTTCCGACCACTCTCGTCAAGTTCAGAGTTCAGAATTGAACCTCGGACGGACTCGGAGTTCTTCTTTCTTTTCTGATCCAGTCAACTACAATATGCTATTATTATTTTTATTATTATATTATATTTAAATTATTGATTTGGCAGGTGTTTGCTTGTTTCTTTGTTTTTTTCAACGGTACAAAAATCAATTGCAAATAGTGATGATGCGAGATGAAAACATGAAGAATAATTTACTTAAATGCATTCAATCCGGTTATATTTGCAGTACATGTCCGGTTGATGCTGCGGGTCCATTCGCGTTAATTAAGTAACTATACCTAGTACTCACTTTTGTTAGAATAAACCCCTCAAAAATCTGAAACTCACAGTCATTTTTCATCAAAGCTTGTTCTAATCCATCACATTTGTGAAGTTTGGAGCAACTAAGCAAGAGGCTAGTATACATTTGCTCAAATTTTGCATTTTTAATTGTTTTTTTTCTTTCATATTGGTATGGTTCGAATTTTTTTCATAGATTTTTTCATGTTTGCTCGATATTTCAAATGCCTTTGCTAGGCAGGACCATGAGAGGAAACGTTGAGACAGAGGATCTTGAGTTGAATGAATCGGAAGAGCAGGAAAAGGCAAAGGCACAACCACAATAGGTTCTAAAAGTCATATCGCATAGGCTCGTAGCCTCGTACAATATAATTGTCTTATCATTGCACATCGATCGCGTTGCCAAACTTATTTGGGAGGTAGAGGTACAATACGCTCGTCTAATTTATTCAATTTTACAATTTGTTTTATTATTTTATTTATATTGCTTATAATATACTCTCTTTTTTTTCTTTTTTTCTTTCTATCGTATGTTGATGATTTGATTACTTCCAATTGTTGATTAATTAGAGATAGTAAATAAAAATTGAATTTGTGTAATTAAATACTTACCATTTTTTTTTCTTAACTAGTGTTTAGGAGACACTAATTAACATGAGCGTTAATTTATTACAAGTATCTAAACTAGTTCACATTAAATGTGATAAGGGCTTCCGAAGTGTGGCTATGGAAGCCGGGCAATAGCGGACAAGGTTCAAACCTGTGACTTTCGAGTCCAAGGATTGTTGTTTTACCACTGAACCCGAAAGTGACATTAACTTTCTAAACTTTGTTGTGTGTGAAACTTAGCTTATATTTAGTAATATTGATATTGTTACGTTAGCATCTTGTTAACACCAAAATGAAATATTTGGTCGAACTCATGATTCAATTCTCGACAAGTCTGATGAGTTATTTCGACATGCTGCAAAGTGCAAAGAGATTTCGACCAAGAGCATACAGACTTCGACACACTACAATTTCAACCAAAGACAAGGAGAAATAATTCGAAGTTGTAATTGGAGCGCATAGCGGGAAACAAGGCTGAAGTGCATTGAACGAATCCCCTTTAAAGATACATTTGTCACCATCGATCGACATTTATGTCCTAAAACCATTGATGGATAATGTACTTTACATTACCAAAAATCGGTGTAAACACATCTTCACCTGAATTTATTAGTTGTGTTTTTACCACTTCATCATCGAGTGAGAAAAACTTAACTTATCCATTCATGTTAATAACGTTTCAAATGCAGCTTTGCGCCCACGGTAATTAGTTCATGTAAAGACCTTCTCCTTCTAGAATCCAGATCATAACCATTAACTTTTAGGGAAAAGGCTTTTTGTGGAATAATGAGGTTAGGAATAAAATAAAAGCATAGTTGTTTACATGTAGACATCACAAATATGTCATTTACAGATAGACCAAATAAAAAGTCAAATTGTCCTAAAAATAACTAACTTGGACAACTTCTTCCTTAGAACAGCATTCGGATTGGTTTCACTGGCATGCGCCTTGCCCTGCTAGCCCAGTCAAAACTCATTAACTAAATTAATATGCTACAACTACATTGTCCTTTTGGCACACAAAACATGTCACTATATAACACGTTCATATATAAATTTATACTTGTATAAAAATAATAAAGTCGAAACTCACCTAACCCTACAAGTGCCTATAATTATCCATTTTAAAAAGTCTCCAAAAACCAACATTCTATCTCTCTCTGTACTTGTTATTCTTCAGGAAGGAATTAAGGTTGTGAATTGTGATACATAGTATGGAGGGTCTTCTGCCTATGATTTTCAGAGTAATAAGGAAAACGAAAAGTCGCAGGAAATATAAATGTCTTTCATCAGGAGGTGCTCTACGTAACAAAGAATTTTACCATGAAACTGATCAAGGGTACTACAGCTACCATGGAGAGCCAGCTTCTCATGCAGATAAAATTGATTATCGAAGATATAATTCTGTTACAGAATTCTCTAATGGATTCTCTTCTTCGCCTAAGAAAAAATCGCATTCTATTGTTGGCTCAAAGGAACTCGTGAGTTATAAAGCATCCTCTGTATATTGATCATGTCCAATTGTATAATTGTAAACACAATTTAGACATGTGGACTTAATCTAAATGATGTTGTCAAAATTAGGTTCAATTATACTCCATGTGTTTATTAGATGGATTTTCAATAAAAGCTCATATGAATAATGATATCATGGGTTTTTGACGTTGTTTCTAAATCTATAGCTCTGTATCATTAGTGATTTTTGATGAATGATGGAATAGACTATTATATGTGCAAACTAAATTAGCTATAATTTTTCATTTTTCTCTTTTAATTCAGATATTAGAAGAGAATATGTTGATTTGAATATGTATCTCTGATAGGAATTACATTATTAATTGTTTTGTTTGATTTACAAACTACTCCGAATCTCCAATTTGATTCCCAAAAATATGAATAGGCAAATTTGTAATATTAGAAATCATTCTCATACTAACAAGTTCGAACAAAAAGACACGTCTAAAAAACACGTACTGTTTGTTTTCATATATGGTGTGATGATTCTTAAAGTATTGTACCACATTTGGTTTCCACATTCTTAGTATTTCATGTATACAGCGGTTTGTTCTTTTCTTCAATGCACAATCATTGAGACTAATCTATGACTGAAATCTAAGATTGACCTCTACAAGAAAAAAAATTGTTTCTTATACGCACCAACCATAGATTGTATCCATTTATAGCATAATAAAAGGTGGCATTACAGTGTAACTTAATTAGATGTATATATTATGCACAAAAGTTTTACATCGTCGTCGGTACTTAAAAATTAATTTCTTTCTTTGATCGCTCATTTGATAACTTTGAAGACCCGTCCATGTTAGACACACATAAAAAGATGATAAACCGACTTACTTATCTAAAAAAGATGACATGTGGCCCATTTACCTTAATTTATTTTGTAAAAAAAATTCAATTAATGTGTTTTTTTTAACTTGTAAGGATAGATACCAAAAGATATCACCACATCTTAATTTTTTTAATACAACTAAAATTTTGGGGCAAATAGTGGCTGTGTAGCTCAATTAGTTGAGCTAAGGGATTAAAAATTTAAAAAGTTAAAGATTTAGGGGTCAAGTTTTAAAAGAAGAGAAATTTACGTAATAATTAAAATATTAATATTTGTCATTTAAAAAAATTGATACAAAAAATAAAAGAAAACTCCTATCTTAGAGCTACTTACACAAGATATACCAAAATAATAATTTGTTTGTGTCAT
>Ga0099826_10000741_pt1 | contig 17155 bp, 9 predicted proteins | sample Mtrugardesep15_FD_76830 | JGI IMG/M metagenome (GOLD analysis project Ga0099826, IMG submission 76830) | Root nodule microbial communities of legume samples collected from California, USA - M. trunc garden sep15 | ecosystem: Host-associated > Plants > Roots > Nodule | place: USA: California... | reverse complement strand
TTATGCTTGACGCTTAATCAAGGAACTCTAATTCCAACGCTTTTACGCCTTATTACTCTCAACGTTTACTTTTGCAATTTAGTTAATTTAGTTTATAAACAAACAAACAACTTATCTTCCAACTTAAAATGATATTTGGTGTCGAACGGTCCGTGATATCGCACTAGTCCCTGAGGAGACGATATAAATACTTATCTTGTTTGATGCAAAAATACTACATCAATTCTCTAACGGATCTCTCATTATAACGTAAGTTCTTCTGAGGGTCGGGTCTATACCGATACTCGCCCAGGTATTGAAGGTGTGGCTCTACTCGGCCACCCTTATTAAGACGTCAAGGAGAGTCTCTAACGGACCTCTCCTTATAACGTAAGCTCTTCTGAGGGTCGGGTCTATACCAATACTCGCTCAGGTCTTGAAGGTGTGGCTCTACTCGGCCACCCTTTTTGAGACGTCAAGGAGAGTCTCTAACGGATCTCTCCCAATAACGTAAGTTCTTCTGAGGGTCGGGTTTATACTGATACTCGCTCAGGTCTTGACGGTGTGGTTCTACTCAGCCACCCTTATTAAGACGTCAAGGATTGTCTCTAACGGATCAATCCATATAACGTAGATTTGCCTAAGGGTCGGGTATATACCGATACTCGCTTAGGTCTTGAAGGCGTAGCTCTGCTCGGCCACCCTTATTAAGACGTCAAGGATTGTCTCTATCAATCCCTATAACGTAGATTTGCCTAAGGGTTGGGTCTATACTGATACTCGCTCAGGTCTTGAAGACGTAGCTCTGCTCGGCCACCCTTATTAAGACGTCAAGGAGAGTCTCTAACGGACCTCTCCTTATAATGTAAGCTCTTCTGAGGGTCGGGTCTATACCGATACTCGCCCAGGTCTTGAAGGTGTGGCTCTACTCGGCCACCCTTGTTAAGACGTCAAGGTGAGTCTCTGATGGATCTCTCCCTATAATGTAAGTTCTTCTGAGGGTCGGGTCTATACCGATACTCGCTCATGTCTTGAAGGTGTGGGTCACTGATCCTATCCATACCAGTCCAATACTTTATTGTTAATTTTATTATGAAGTAATTATAAATATTTGATTTGTTTATGATTTCATTTTATTGGAGTATAACTTTCTTAAATATTAACAAACATTTACACGAGGAGACATTATATTGAATAGTTTTTTCTTCTTCTTCAAAACATTATCTAATAGATGATATCTTCTTTTTAATCTGAGAAAACATTAATGAACTTAAGTAATGTTTTAAAATTGTTAAGAAATAAACTTTTAGTTAATTGTATACAATAAACGACGATTAATTGGAAGAATTGAATAGTTCAACTGATTTGAGTTAAGTGAATTGTTCTATATAATTTTATTTTATTTTTTAACAAAATGTAGATAAGTTCTCATATGTTTTAAATTATGCATATTTATAACTATTTATTTCTCAATTTCTTTTGAGTGAATAGTAAGATTATATTTTTCTAGTCACACCCTTAAAACATATAAATATATCTAAAATTTCATTAAAAAAATATTTCATAATACCAAAATAGCCCTTAATCTCACATTAACTTGATAATTCAAATTACGTTCTTCCTTTTAATTATTTACTTATTTTTTTTATAATTTAAACTACTAAAGGTTTCCTATATATTTTAGAAAGGTTTTTTACAAATTTGTTAAAGAAAATTAAGGAAGTAGCATGTAACATAAAAGAGCGGATTTCCGCTAGTCTAACAAAAAAGATATAAAATATGAAGTAGCTTGCGTGTTAAGAAACAGTGCACTATATATAAAGTTGAAGAGAAGCCATCATTCATTATAACCCAAACCCTAATAGCAAAATCTCGTTATCGTTTCCATAAAACCCTAACCCTGCTCTCATCATAATCATTATATCATGGCAGCCACAAATGTATCCGATGATACGATTTTGCCTTACCAACAGAAACTAAGATGGAATTCTTTGAGAAAGAGCGTTGAATCAGATGATGACGATGGCGTGAAACCGATGCAGATAAGGGATGAAACCGATACCAATCTCGTGAATCTTCGAAGGGCTATATATTTGACCATTATGTCTTGTTTAGATTTTGAGGAAGCTGGTCATAAGCTTCTCAAAATAATTCATCTCGAGAAAGGTCAAGAGATCCAATTATGCAGTATGATTCTACAATGCTGCAGATATGAAAAAGCTTATCGTCGATACTATGGTCTTCTGGGGGAGCGCTTTTGTATGATCAACAAAGCATATCAACAAAACTTTGAAAAGTGTTTTGCTCAACAGTTGTCATCAATTCACAGGCTTCAAACAAATCAACTCCGAAACGTGGCACAGTTTTTCGCTCATTTGCTTGCCACATCCGCTCTCCCTTGGAACGTGTTGTCCTATATCCGATTGACTGAAGAGGACACAACTTCTGCTTCGCGGATATTTATTAAGATTCTGTTCCAAGAGTTATCTGAGCATCTTGGCATCCAGGTGCTGAATGAGCGGTTGAATGATCCAGTAATGCAGGATTGTTTTGAATCATTATTTCCCAAAGATAGCACAAGAAACACACGGTTTTCAATTAACTTCTTCACGTCGATTGGACTTGGCGAGCTTACTAAGAATCTACGCGTCTATTATAAAAGTCTGACCTTGCGGAGCTCCCATTCATCTGATGAAAGTGGCAAAAAACGTAGAAGAAAATAAAGCAAATGTATTTTAAGGCCCTTGCAAACCTTTTGATTCAGAATCAATGGTTTCGCAATATGTTAAGTTAGTTTACTTTCCTTTTTAATAACTGTTGATAGTTAGAATTGGATTCTGCTGATGTAGAGGGATGTTGAGTTTGTTCTGCTTGGATTGTTTTATCTATCTGGTTTATTTTGATTTCTTTCTTGAGATACTATTTTTATATTCATTTAATATCTTTTGTTGAAAAAGAATAAATCATTTGTCTCAGGTAAATGATGCTTTTTGGAGCTATTATTATAATGGATGCTTTTTGATTAATCTCAAGTGTTAACTGAAATTTATTAACCATATAAGCTCAACTAAATTATAGCCTTTTTTTAACAAAATTGGAAATATAATCTTTAATGTCTAATTCGGGTTTTCTGCATTGATTCAGTCTTAGAGGAAAACCATTAACCACTTGAGCTAGTTCACTTGGTTAAAACATATATGATTAAAACATAAACCATATCATTAACAAAGAGAATGGGGGAGTTAGGAACAAAAATTGAAGAGCTTTATTGGGGAAATGGTTGTAGTCTTGTAGAGGCCAATTAATCTCTGCATATTCTGAGTTGTATCTGCCAATTAACCTGGAAAACTTATGCAGTATAGAAATTGTATCAAAATCATTATTGTGCATATATGAGTGTGTGATAAGGTGCTCATTTTAATTAGAGGAATGCTAGCAACACACCTTCTAACACACACTTTCCAACACACTCTCTTTGATTGGTTAAAATTCATATGGATCCCACCAAACTATGTGGGTCCCATATAAATTTGGTGGGACCCATGTGAATTTTAACCAATCAAAGAGGTTGTGTTGAAAAGTGTGTGTTAGAAGGTGTGTTATTAACATTTCTCTTTTAATTATGAATTTGCAGAATGTGTCAGCAGTATTCCTTAGGAATTAGCTGTGGTTATGAATTATTGAAAATACATGGACTTCCGTTGATGCAAATCCTTAGAGTGGAAAAATGTTGGACTTTATGTGGCGTGTAACTTAAGTTTGTTAGCACACTTGGTTTTACAATGTTAGTACTAAATGCTTTGGCAGTGGGCATTGTTTGTTCTATGTAGCCGACCCATTTAGTGGGATAAGGCTTGATTGGTGTTGACATGTATAAGACTAAAATTTACATGTAAAGAAGTACTTTGCATTGCAGAAACAAACTTGCGATTAATCAACATTTATCTTTCAGTTGTGGTGAAATTCATTAACCAATTTGTTCACAGACTCTAATATAATCTGTGCTTTGCAAATACTTGTGCTCTTGCTAAAGCCTATAACTTCTTCCAACCTGAACGGTTGTTTGTTTCCTGCAAGCATTGAAAATATATATTATTGTGTGCAACAAAAACCGTGTAGTCTCATGAAATTAAGAAACTGAGTTATAATAGTCCCTTGGTTTAATTAGTGGTGTTTTTGTACCAAAAAATAAATAAAAGAGTGAAGTGATTCTACCTCTACCCAGGAACACATATGTTCTGTGACGCACAAGAAATAAAAAAGCCTAAATATGTTTTTAGTTTTATAAAAAGGCTTAAATATGTTTAGTATTTTGTTTTGATATGATTCAAAAATCAAAATTATGAAAACCGACTCTTGTATTAGAGCACGTGACTACGAACCACAATGTCAGGAGTTCGAATCCCTCCAGTAAATGGGGGAAAGATTTTGAGGTAAGAAAAACAAAATTATGATCAAGTTAGCGGAAGCAAAGCTATGAAACATCATATAGGTATTAGGTTGTTTCAAGCTATCACTAAAAAAACTATGGAAATTAAGAATGACATTTCTTCATTAATAAGATCAACCACACAAAAACAATGTTACCAAACAAATTATAATAGAATATGTTTAAGATCCCTTTCTAGAACAAACTAGATGAATCATTATTTTCTTAGTCTCCACAAACAAGTATCAATATAGTCAAGGATAAATATTGGTCAAAATGCTCCCATGAACCACATCACAACGTTTGAATTTTTGTGATGCCGCTAGGTACAAGCAAGCTCATTTTACAGTCAAAATTCTAAACCGCCTTAATTTTATAATGCCATCTGTATCCAACCTTGTGACTAAAGAAAAGGTTTCACTACCAAAAAAGAATAAAGAAAGAAAAGGTTTTATCATATTTGGTTGGTCAAAGGGAAAAGTTTAGTGGTTATATTATATGTCCTCCCTTATGCATGGAAAAAACTCAATTGGACTCACGATTTTTGTGTGGTTAGTAAAATCTTCGGTGCACTAGACTAGAATCTAGATGGTTATCGATGCTATTTGAATAGCAAATCATATATGAAAATTAAGAGTTCAAAGAATACTCATTTTGTTAGATGAGAGTATTCAATGAGTTGTGGTATTTTCTTAAGTAATTAATCATCCACTTAACCTGATTAACGACACAAATCATCCGAATTATTGTCCATTTTTATGGTAAAAATATAATTTGTTATATTAACTAGATCATTTAAACAATGTTCTAAGAACTTTTGTTAAATAAATTCAATTAATTGTAGGGAAGAAGATAAAAGTTGATCAAAGTCGGTGAATGTTTTACACATTAATTGTATGGCTGGCTATTGGGTATACAGCATTTCATGCAGAACCGCGTGTGATGATATCATTTGGGTGGGCATCCACCTATACCAAAACCAACCATGTCTTTACTTTACCCACTCCTCATTCCTCACCAACTTTCAACACCCATACTATATCTTCAATTGAACCTTCTTGTAACTTTCCTCTCTTTTGTACCCTATAAATACCTTTCCATTCTTCCAAATATCACAATCCATCGACATTCAACTTTCTCACTATATAAATATCCATTAGCTTTCTATGGCATTTACAAGAGTTACATTCCTAGCCATTTTTATCTCTACGGTTGCAATTGCCTCTGCTGCCAATTTTTATCAAGACTTTGATATAACATGGGGAGATGGACGTGCTAAAATACTCAACAATGGCCAACTTCTTACATTGTCTCTTGATAAATCCTCTGGCTCTGGCTTTCAATCCAAAAATGAATACCTTTTTGGCAAAATTGATATGCAGCTTAAACTCGTTCCTGGCAACTCTGCTGGAACTGTCACAGCCTATTATGTAAGCACATATTCAAATATTCATACTTTACTTTATATAATATTTTTGTATAAAAGTTCTTTTACTAATTGGAATTTTTATGTTAAATTAATTCAGCTATCATCAAAAGGTGGTGCATGGGATGAAATTGACTTTGAATTCTTAGGAAATTTGAGTGGTGACCCATACATTCTTCACACCAATGTGTTTAGCCAAGGAAAAGGTAACAGAGAGCAACAATTCTACCTATGGTTTGACCCAACTGCGGATTTTCACACCTATTCCATCCTCTGGAACCCACAACGCATTGTGTAAGTAATAACTTAAATCCTTAAAATAAAAAATTTGATTTATTTTCATTACTTGTGTTGGAAGTCACTAAATAAGTCTAATAAATTCTGTTTATTTTTCAGTTTCTCTGTGGATGGAACTCCAATTAGAGAATTCAAGAACATGGAGTCAAATGGTGTTCCATTTCCCAAAAACCAACCAATGAGAATCTATTCTAGTCTTTGGAATGCTGATGATTGGGCTACAAGAGGTGGACTTGTTAAGACAGATTGGTCCAATGCTCCTTTCACTGCTTCCTATAGAAACTTCAATGCTAATGCATGCACTGTGTCTTCTGGAACATCATCTTGTAGTTCAACACAATCTAATAAGAATGCTTGGTTCTCTGAGGAGTTGGATTCTACAAGTCATGAGAGGCTCAAGTGGGTGCAGAAGAATTATATGATCTATAACTATTGCACTGATACCAAAAGATTTCCTCAGGGTCTTCCTCAAGAATGCAAGATGGTTTAGGAGAATTCATAATTCAGATCACCTCAACCTTTTGTATTGTTTTGTATTATTATATTTTCTTTTGTAATTTTATATGATATTCTTTAATTCATTGTATAAAAGTCGTTATAAAAAATCCAATTTCTATGATACATTATTTCTTCTTTTTAGTTTCTTCAAAGACCATGACTATGAAAAAATAATAAGTGCGAAAGTATTATGTTTGATTAATCAAATTTTGGCAGACTAAACATAAATACGAGGGTGGTTATTATTTGTATATTTGTTTTCACATCGGAAGAGTGTTATGAACATTCTTTTTTTAAATCTCTCTTAAACATTCACTCTTTTATTAATTGAAATTAAAAATGTATCCCACAAAAATTAGTGAGATCCACATAAATTTCATCCAATAGAAAAATGAGTGTTCATATCTCACACATTTTATCATTAGAGAAGTGATGTTTGGTATGACATACATATGACAAAAATCAACGAAGCGATACATGTTTAAGTTGTATTGATGTTTGATTTTAAAATCATCGAATACTAATAAGGTTTGTATGTATGATATCATCTAAAGATTCAAATCTAACTTTGAAAACACCCATACAATATTCGATTAAAAGTTATGTAATCATTATTTATCAAAAATATTATCTTATATTTTCAACACAAAATTTTCATTTGTAGATTCCTCAACCATAATTGCAAAACAGTAGCAATAGCAATGCTGCATACGAAGCAAGCATGTCTTTCCCACAACGTCCTCAACTCCCGAATCCTCTTCCCCTTAAATCATTCCGTTACCACAGCACCACCGTCGTAATGACCCCAAAACCACAACGCTTCAAGCGACTCGCCAAACCCATACCCCATCCTCCACCGACCAAACCGCCACGCAAAACACGGCGTCCCAAATCACCCAACCCATCAGAACCGCACATTTCATTTGAAAATACAAAACCTTTGCCTCGCGAGTTCTTTCAAATCGATGCACTAGACCTTGCCCCTCGTTTACTCGGCAAATTTCTTCGTAGAGACGACGTTGTTCTTCAGATTACCGAGGTAAGGCCCTTTTCGATAACTCAATTTAATCCTTAATATCAGACATGTTTTGATTAACTTATCTACCAACTTGAGTTTTGTTTGACTGGTTGGGACTTGGGAAAACAACTTATGACTTTGACATTGTTCATGAACCGTTTTCAGCTTATTTTCATAAGTTCTTCCACATAGCTTGGAAAAACCGGAAATGACTTATATTACAGGGGTAAAACACTATTAACCCTTTATTTTATGCTAGAGAAATAGCAAAGGATAAATGCTCGTGCTATCTATAAGTTGCAAATAAGTTGGTTATCCAAACAGGGTCATTGTCTCATCTCATGAGACCAATATATACACTGTCGCTGTAAACTTTTACTACCGACATTCAATCAAAAGTCACGATATTTAATTCCACATAAACCTGCTTTGTTTGTAACTTCTAATTAAAGATAACTGCAAAATGCTGCATGTCTCAGTTTCTTAGTTTTAGGTACAAAAGTTTTTTCCTTTTTTTGGTTTTTTAAATACTAAATTTTGTTTGTGTATGATTTAATAAGAATTTAATGTTGGACAGGTTGAAGCATATAGATCAAATGATTCAGCTAGTCATGGTCGGTTTGGTATTACTCCAAGAACTGCTCCCGTTGTAAGATGCTTCTTTTTTTGTCTTTTTTATTTTATTTACATAAACATGTTGATGTTAGGTTATGATCTGAATTTTATACCTTGAATTGAAGATGATAAGTAAAATTATGCAGAATGATGTTGCTGTGTATCTTATCCTGTTTTGCAGTTTGGACCAGGTGGGCATGCATATGTTTATCTTTGCTATGGTCTCCACATAATGCTGAATGTTGTTGCTGATACGGAAGGAGTTGGAGCCGGTGTATTGATACGTTCCTGTGCCCCCATTTGCGGTAATACTCAATAGTATAGCTCATTCGTAGTTTACTAATAATACCAAGGTTTTAAATGGTGATACCGAAGATATCAAAAACCTCAATGTCTCTGCTAAGATCGCAGACCTTATTTTAAAACACTTACTAATGATGCGAGTAAAACATCCTTTTACTTTGTCATTGCCTATTTTTTTATTTAAAGAGCCACTACCCTGCTAAATTATGTGTCCTCATGGTCCGTTTAGATGTTTATGCTTTTTGTGTAACTTATTCAGTTTATGGATGAGTGAAAGAGATTAACGATAATCAAGTGAATCATTAAAAGGCATAGTTGAATATCTTATTCTATAAAAAGGAAAAGAAAAATCAATATGAGATGAGTGTTTAAGAAAATAGATTCTTGAAATTCTGCATCTTAGAAAGTTTACCTCAAGCATTTTATAATACCTTAAAACTGAATATGTTAACAAATAAAAGTTATTCCTAAACAAAGTTCTAAATTATCACTAGCTAGTAGTTTTATCTTATTTGGGAGGCGAAATACCTCCTTGGGTCTTTTAAGTTTCACGTTTGCTTCAGATAGATCATTTAAGTTTCTAAGGTTTCAGATAGGTCCTTTAAGTTTCGAGTTTGTTTCGGATAGGTTTCTAAGGTTTCAGATAGGTCCTTTAAGTTTCGAGTTTGTTTCGGATAGGTCATTTAAATTTCTAACGGACAGATCAACTTTGGCTTAACGGAGGTTGATAGAAAGGACATATCTGAAACAAACTCGAAACTTAAAGGACCTATTTGAAACAAACTCGAAACTTAAAGGACCTATCTAAAACCTTAGAAACTTAAAGGATATATCTGAAACAAACATGAAACTTAAAGGACCCGGAGAGGTATTTGGCCTATTTGGGATGTATACTACCTGGACTATTTGAAAAGTTGCACTTGAAGTCAGATCAGATTGTATGTACAACTATAACTATTCACTGTTGTGATTATGGGTAAGCCAAAGTTGGAAGTGGCCTCACTAATTGGAAAGTTGAGTCTTTCGGTATAAGTTCAGCATTTCTGTGGCAATAACATATAGTTGCTGGTGTTCAATATAAGTAAACTTTGTATAAAAGACAACAATTCTTTGCTAGCAATATGGCATTCATTATAAGTTTGATATTGTTTTTTCCCTCTTGGAGTAAGAGTTAAATCAACTCTAGCAGAAGACTACAATACTCTGCTCGCATTTATTATGAGGTAACCTTGAATACAATTATTTCTAGGTTTATTTTGTAATATTTGACAATGTCACAGGATTAGATGTTATTCAGCAGCGCCGAGGTCAAAAAACTGACAAACCTATACTTCTTACGGGCCCTGGGAAGGTTAGTTTCCCTCCCTCTTTTTCACCTGTCTGAGATGCTTTCCAAGAAAATAATTCAGTTAATTGTTTTTTGAACTACCATTGGCTTATGATATCAGCTCCAAGTTATCCAAATTTTAGTGATTTACTATCAACTAACTAGTTACTAGTCAATATAGGAAGATGTTTTGCTCATAAAACACAAAGTAGCTGTTATCATAGTCTTGCTTTAATTTATCATCAATTTCCAAAATTTATCGTATCATTGTTGTGTTGTACCTGTATTGTATGTTGTCTCCAAACTTCATAAGTCTTGTCCCTTTCTTGGTAAAATTTTGGACAGATTGGAAAAAAAATGGAAACGTTTCTTGATTAGTAATGATCAATAGATAATTTGATGATTTTACATGCTTGTGATTTGTGAAATAATTTGATGTCACGCTTATTTATGTTTTATGCTTCAACTATTCTGGAAAAGATCCACTCTCTGTAATAAAGTTTTCCCATATAGTGCTTATCTTGATTTAAGTTTATAGAAATTTTGTCTATAAAGATCCAGAACTTAGAAGCACCTAAATCAAACATTGTGCATGATGGTTTAGAAAGTTTTGCATCATTTGTGAAATGTTGACACGTTCTGACATAACAGAGTTGATCACAATTATTACACTGGTTCTTGCTAGAATGGAAAAAATTAAAGGCAGCCATAAGATGGAAAGGGTTATCATTTAGTTTATCAATTCCTCTTTTTTACCATTTTTCATGCTATTTCTAAATCTTAGGAACATAGGATATTAGTGGAGATAACTTTTTGTTTTCACACAAATGTCCTTGCATATTTAAAGTATCATTGTAGTTTCCCAGACCGATTAACTTGAATGTCTTCACAAATCTTAGGTTGGTCAGGCACTAGGTCTTTCAACAGAATGGTCCAATCATCCACTATATACCCCCGGTAAGTTCTCTATAATTTGAGTGTTACAAATGTGAAATTGAAAAATGGATATCAATGTTTTCTCAATAGGGAAAAAAATGTACAATGCAGGTGGTTTAGAACTCTTAGATGGTCCAGAGCCAGAAAACATATTGGTAGGTCCACGTGTTGGAATCCAATTCGCTCTGCCAGAGCATGTCGACGCACTGTGGAGATTTGCCATTGCAGATTCTGCTTGGATTAGTGCTCCAAGAAACACTCTCAGGCCACCCTTATAGAGTAGGGTGGTGGTAGCTTGAGAGGGAGAGAGTAGTGGTTTGATAATAATTAACAAGTTAATGTGTATATATATACACCTTAGAAAAAGATTATATGTGTGTCTTATCACCTTTGAATTTTGTAAGAATGCGTCATATATATACCTCACGATCTGATCAGACCGAGGTTGGTCGGATAGGAAAGCAGCATCCTGCAGGGAATGTGATTGGGGGGTAGTACCTGCAAGCACTCTGAGGCTCAAGTCACTAAGAGAGCAATGAGAGTGAGAGGTCCTGGGATTAAAGATTGTGTACCCTGATGTTGAGGGCGATGAAGACATATATACAGTAGGATGAGCCGATGAGGAGTTAAGAGCAGCCATTACGAACGGCATTCTTCAACGAGTATTAGCCAGGTAGCTGTTGTGGGCATTAAAGGTGTAGAGACCTTACAAATTTAAGGAGATCCGGTATGATGAGACCTACTCCGTATTCGGACTTGTTTGAATGCGATGAAAGTCATGAGATTCTTAAGTAGGTTGGGGGAGGTCTAATCTGGAACAGCTCATGTCTTTGGCAAATGTTAGAATTACCAAAGAAATGACACACTGAAGTTGCATTTCTAATATTTTTAAAAGGTATACTCACATGTCTTCACTTATAAGTTATTTATTTGAGGTGTCACTGGCCATTGAATGCAGGTGTTTTTCGCAATGCAATTGTGAAATGCGATTCATTTTGTTGTGATAAAACAAACTCTTTCTATTGCACCAAATTAAAAAACTTACTCTTTCTACTAAACTCAACTGTTGTTGTAGTTGCAATTTTTAAGTGAAATATAAATCTTGATGAAGATATTATTGATACATACATTGTAATTGCGTTTAGTAAGAAAGCTGTGGATAATAAATACGACTCTCTTTTTGTTTTTTGAGAAAGGAATAATATACCAAGACTTGTTATTGATTAATTTATTTTAAATAAATTATAATTTTTACACTCGTTAAATAAATTTCAGATAGTGATAAAAAGATTATAATTTGGACTATAAATTGTAATTTTTTGTACTCGCTAACATATAAGATGTCGTTTGCAAGAAGCATTTGAATTGTGTCAATGCAATATCGATCTTTGTACTAATTCTCATATCTCAAATATCAAGCGATTGAATATTAGTTCAAGTCTAATCATTTGATAGAAATTAAGTTTAAATCTTTGGTAAACAATTTTTGATCAAATTTTATTTACTTCTACGATGATACTAGGTTGTCAAGACCCCTTCAATGAAAACTGAGGGTTACAAACAAAACAAAAGTTCCAATTCGATGTATGTCAACTGAGTTAACGAATATGTTAGACAATTTTCATTATCTTATATTTAAATATTTTTCAAACTATAATTTGAGTACAACAAAAAATCTTACTCTATAGGTGGGAATACTACTTGGAAATTGATTAAAATTCACACAGCTGAAAATAATTACTAGGAGGACTTTCTTATTCAGTTATCGTATACTTGTGTCCAAGAGATCTCATCACCACCAAAAAAAAGGGATTTCTTTTACGGTAAAACTAATGATAATTAAGAATTACTATAATCAGAGTAAGCAAGTACATAAATACAGTACTTCGTTTGTACGTTACAATTTGGTTCCAATTATGACTCCGCCTATCTTAATACTTTAATTGTTCGAACCTAGATATGGCATTATGTATACCTATTGCAGGAACTTGGGGTTAACAAAGTCATTCTAATCACGTAGACAAATACAAATTTATTTACACAATCAATTGTTTTATAGTAGTGTTCCAATCTCTCGGATCGTGCTGTAAAGCCTCACAAGGAATGCAATGCTCACAGCTTTCCCTCCGACAAACTTCCCTCCAAATTTCCCACGTATGCCTACACCTCTCTCCACCATCCCTATTCTCTTAATCTCTTTTGATTTCATATCTTCTTCACCTGCAGCACACCACCATATTGCGGTTGTAGAGAATTCATGTTTGTATCTCTTCGTAGAGAGGATTGAGATGGATGTAGAGAAGAGTGAGAGACGATACAAATTGGAGTACAGCAGAAACTGTTGTAATACTTCAATTAGCTTAAAATGGTATCAAAGTATACGCAATAACCGTTATGCCACCTTTATATGTTCAGTCTTGGATGTAACGAGGATAGGTTTGAGATCCTATATTGACTACCCATATGCCTAAAGTAATGATTATTATTATAAAGTGAGAGACATCCCTCATCCCATGAGCATATTTTTAGGATTGAGTTTAAAAGGATGGTGTGCAAGTTGATGCATTTATGAATGAAACTTTATAGAGTAACAATTTATTTTGATCTTTAAAAGTGTAAGACACTAATATTAACTTAATATAGTCTCTGAATGTCTGAAAATACAAAATCATTCTATTAGTACTTTTACGGACCAAACTAACAAACATGATACACATTTAAAGACCAAACTAACAAACAAAGGACACTTAGATTCGAGAATGGTATTGTAATTTTGATAGATTTAAATTTTTTTTGAAGGATAAATTTAAATTAGTGACAATGTTCTCACTATGAAAGTAATTGAATAACTTTGATTGACAAAAGGGCCTGTTGCCAATCCTTATAAGAAAATGATTGATAGTGCATATGCAACACACCTCAATCATTGCAAGTCAAGCAGACTCTAGATACCATTCCGACCAATCTAAAACAGGACATGGATTATAATCAAATAGCCCAAAATAAAAATTACAAAAGGACATGGATTATATCAAATTTACCACAGAAGTAAAATGATGAAAATTTCCCAACAGTAATGGACTGTGGTGCAAAAACATCAACACAATCATAATGTGACACGTGTCTGCTATTTCGACCAAATTTTCTAAAAAAAGACATGAGCAGTCATTCATGTCATCAATCTAATCTAATAAGTAGAATTCCCACTTGAATATGTCATACCTTGATCATCTTATAGTCTTGAATTCACTGCTATACCTATACACTTCAATCCCGCTCTCTGGCAGGAGCTCTATAGCACTAGGTCGATGTCCCCTTTTTGCAGAGTGAGAAGATACAGCAAACCAAAAAAGGAAATATAAAAGGATACAGAAACTAGACTTTTGGGCACCCATTTCCATTCAAACAATACAAAATCTTTGACACAGACAAACAATCTAAAGCACAACTAACAAAAGTTGTCAAAGACACTAACTAAATCATCATATACTCAAATACTTACAAGTGTTTGCTTAAATCACCAATCCAATCAGAATATGAAAAGCTTCAAATCTGTCACAAACTACCTGGCAAACCACAAAAATGATTACCGAGAGAAGGAGAAAGCACAATCTTCATAGAAAATATTTGGTGGGAAAATGAAGTGGTTCCACCATACCTTTAGTTAACTAAGACTCGTTGAATCGTTGGTCTGCATGAAGTTAGAACCGCCAATTGTTCAATTCAAACACACAATGGAAGTTAGCGAATTGCAAAGCTTTGTCGATGTCTTCTCTTCTTGAAGTAAACAATGCTTCAATCCGATCCTCAATCATATTCACAGACTTCCCCTATATGCTACGACACAACCCGTCTATAAAATTCATTGAAATCAAGACGGAAAAAGAGAAACTTTAGATCAACATGCTGCTGTACAGGCAACTGAGAAATGAAATCCTCTTGCAATGATGAATACTCCTTAGATATTGCATCCAGATCTTGTTCCATTTTTTGGAGAAATTCACCAGCGCGTTTTGTTAAGGCTTTTCTCCCATCAGCAATCCAGGATCCTTCTTCCGATGACTTATCATTCAATTGCTTCCGTGTTTTCTTCTGGTCTCGAGAGGACAGTGAGGACTCGGTTATTCTGAAACAAACAGAAGATCAAATGTCAAACATGGCAATATGGGGAGAAGAAATTGGGGAAACGGTATAGAAGAAAAGTAAGATCAATACCTTGCTTGCAACTCGTGAATGCCTTCGTATAAAATATCTGCATGGCTCCGAAAACGTAATATAAGATCAAATATTACTATCAGTGACTTGTAAAGGGACTGAGAGAGTTCTCCAAGGAGAGATTTCTCTACAATTGAATTCATATATTTCTCATGAGCTGCAAGTAGATCATCAAGATCCTTGGCTACTTCCATCTCACTTAAAAAGTTTGACCATGATATCTCCAAGACTTCGAACATTATATAGTATTGCAAGTTTGAAATGAAGTGATTAATTTCAACCCAAAGAACTTGGCAGCGCCTCAATGCTGAAACTAACTGCATCTTTACAGTATGTTGCAATCTATTAAAGGTATTAGAAGTTATGCAGTTTGGTTTCATGGTCTTCCAGGCACCAATAAGTGCATGTTCCACTCTCTTAAGCTTCCATAGAAAGTTAAAAATTCTTAAATACCTCGCCATCACAGACTCTGTGAACACAGTATCTAGTGGAACTCTTGCATCATATTCCAGTGAAAATACATCCCAGCCCCTATCACCACTTTCATGTGGCATCATTTTGACCCTGAGCCTATCCAAAATGTCAGGGTCGTCATACTGAGCATTTGACGCCCGAATTGCAGTTTCCAGCAAACCCGCAAGTTTGAAAGAGCTTATTATGTTTGCAGGCACAGAAAGTTCAGGCCCAACAATATCCATTAGATATTGCACAAAATCACCTTGACCAAGCAACAAATAACGCTTAATCGCAAGACAGTGCTCTTTGAATTTATACCTCTCATAAATTACATCCAATAGATGCTTGTCGATTCTTTTTGATGCTTCATCAACCAATGACTCAAGGGTATCAGTTTCCCCATAACCAAAACCACCGCGTCTTGCCATTGCCCCTGTATCTTCAGTCGCGGCACGAGCCCAACCGCGGTCCTCACAGCAAACACGGAGAAAATTTATGGACTTTCCAGTCCTCAAAATCCTTTGAGCAAGAGAGGCCGAAATAAAAGAAGGAAGCATAGCATCATAGAGCCTATATCCCTCTCTCCAAAGCGATTCAGCTTTCACAGGCTGCCCTACAATGAAAAACTCAACAAAAATATCTTCCAACTCCCCTTCCAAAACCCACCTCTTCACCATTTCAAAAAGCGGAGAACACACACGCTGAAGCAATCTCTTCATAAACTCATGAACCATCGGATCCCCATGTCTAGCATGTAAATGAATCGCACCCGCCATCGCCCCACCTCTTAAAACCCTACACTTCTCAACCAAATCCGCCATCAACCTCATCTTCACCATCGGCTCAGCAAGCCAAACCGCCAATCTCCTCAACGATAAATAATTCCCCGAACTCACACCCTCAGACAACAACGGAATCGGATTCGAACTCTGAGCCTCAAGCACAGCCAACAACTTATAATAATCATTCAACTCATCCTGCAATGCAGCACAAAAAGCCTGCCCAACCGTCCCCACATCCTCCACCGGAGACCTACCCAAACTCATCTCAATAAACCCAACAACCCTCTTAAACAAAACCCCTAATTCACAAAGCTTAAAAACCATACTACTACTAGCCCTAGAAACCCTAATTGAATCCAACAAAACATAACCATCACTCTCTTCATCAAATTTCACATATTTCCCATCCACACCTTGACAAGCATAAATCACATCAGTCACCATAGCTTCCTCAGTCACATCATTCTCTTCCTTCATCAATTTCACATATTCATTAAACGCAATTTCGCGTCGATTCTTCGGATCCCTCGCGAGAATGACAACACCATCATTAAATCCATTATTGTCACCGCGTCGTTGAACGTTATTCTCCGAAATCGTTAAATTCGGTAGAAGAACAGAAGGGTCATTCGATTTAGCGGCGGATTTACGATCTTGAGAGATGATATTGAAGAGATGAAGTAGGGCCCACTTATTATCGATATGAGTGGCTTTGGTAGAGAATTTGGTATAAAGGTCAGCGAAGGAGAGGGCTTCGGAGGAACGACCATCGGTGGCGAGACGGCGTTTGATGGAATCGGCGACGGCGGCGGAGTCGGGGGTGATGGAAGGGGTTAAGTGGGAGGAGAGAATGCGGTGGGCGTAACGGAGGGAG
>Ga0099826_10000740_pt1 | contig 17158 bp, 6 predicted proteins | sample Mtrugardesep15_FD_76830 | JGI IMG/M metagenome (GOLD analysis project Ga0099826, IMG submission 76830) | Root nodule microbial communities of legume samples collected from California, USA - M. trunc garden sep15 | ecosystem: Host-associated > Plants > Roots > Nodule | place: USA: California... | reverse complement strand
CCAAGCCTTGAAAATGGAGGATATCCAGATTCAGATAGATCATACAATTATCTCAGCCCTGACTTCTCATTTCCACCGGGAGGCATACCATCACTAAGATTACCAGTGGTAGTTGTATTTATCTCTTCAACCTGTAATTATTTGTATGGCATTTGTTCATTGGGGATAAATTTCCTATGGCATGACATACTATAAACAACCAATGAATTTTTTATAAAAATGAAAGATTTAAAGCTCAACAATGCATATTTTTTCTCTCTTTAAACTGAATACAGTTATGTTGTTTTGTTTCTTATTACTTACTAAAAGTTAAAATAATCTGGAAGATAAAGGTTGAACCCAAAGGGCTTGGCACAAGAAGCAAAACATCGCACGGAGCAATAACTATTAAAACCTTAGGACATGCTTCATGTGCTTAAGTGCTTTAAACAGGAGTATTTGAGTATATTTATTTTAGTAGAAATTCAATCAGCCCTGCATGAACCCCTTCACGAAGAAAAAGAAAGCAGAATAAGAAGTAAAAAGAGAAACATTACAGTTTGATTTCATATTTTGATTATTCCATTCCTGTAGTTTTTATTAATTTTAACATATTGTCTGACCCTGGTTCTTTAGAAGAGAAGAAACTATGTATAGTAGTTCAAGTACTTTCATTTCCAAACTAAACGAGTGCATATTTAAGATTCTGGCAGTACGAACTCATGTAAAATATGCAGGTAAGTAGCCATGAAACCAGCTTGGTGGCTCGATGTCGTAGAGTTTATGCCCATGCACACGATTATCATATCAATTCAATTTCAAATAACAGGTGATTTAGCTTTCTTAGTGCACATTGTATTATGCTATAGTCTAGCAAGTTTTGTCTTTTTGGAATCTGGTGCTTTACTTGATGACTATGAGTTTTTGTATCTTATTTTTTACTTATTTTTTCATAGTTTTATAGATACTGATCAAATTTGGATGGTGTCATGTTGCTCTTACCTTATAGCGATGGCGAAACTTTCATATCAGCCGATGATTTGCGAATAAATCTCTGGAACCTGGAAATAAGCAGTCAAAGTTTTAATATTGTTGATGTAAAGCCTGCAAACATGGAGGATCTGACAGGTAAGCTTGATTATAAATTTGTACCCATGGCGTAAACATTTCTCTGGTTGTAGAACACTAGAACTATTTAGTTCAACTTCATATTGTTAAAGAATATATTACAAGTTTTAGCTAACCGACTAACGGCTGCTCAAATGCTCACGACCCTGACCTAGACTGATAGCCTGATGATTCAACCTGGACCAATCCATTTAATTTTGCTTGGACCTCGGTTGATCTTATAAGTCGAGCTGGGTCCAGGCTCAAATTTTTGGTCCAAAGAAAATATTTGGCTCACACTGTTACACATCGAGTAGAACCAACCCAAGTCGATGTCATATTCATAACTTTTTCTAGATTATCGCACCCAATTTTTCAGTATCAGTAGAAATTGGTCACGTTATGGTGATTGAAAGAACTACATGTGTTAGGACCCCAAATGTGAGCATGGGCCCAAATAGGGAATTAACATATCAACTCCCCAAGTCTGTCCATCATGTGACTAGTTTATCCAACGAGGGATCATATTGAGAATGCTGCCGTGGCTAGGAGTGAGTGCGCATGTGAGTTGTGTGATGAATTATATTATATTGGAACGTGAGAGAGAGAGTGAGAGGGTATCTTGGAGAGTATGAGTTTGTTATGGACAGTTGGTACCATGCCTCTGTAGGAGCTTTGCTCTGTGGGCATTATGTTACTTTATTATTTAGTATAAGAAATAACATACTCCTTATTTTCTCATTACGGGTATAACCTTGTGTTAATTGCTATCACGTGAATCGGGTTCGCATCATGTTGTCTTTCAATTATTTGGTCGTCAATATCCCAACAAGATAGATAATTGTTGTGTGGTATGCCTGACTATGCTACACGATATAATTTTAGCGAGTTTAATTGCGTAATGTGTGCTACTTTCATAGGATGCAATTTTGCACTAGTTCACTCTACCTTTTCTCTTTAAAATTGCAGTTTAGATTATGTATTTTCTTAACTTAGGGCCAGTCTCGCACTAGTCCAGCTAGCCGAGAATCTAGCTGACAATTTAGACTAGGGTCTTGGGTTGGGACCAGGCTTCTAAAATTCATCCAGTCAAAGTATCAGGTCAAATCAAACCTGGTCCTTTAGGGCAGAGTGAAGAAGGAGTCACCCGCTTTCATTTGTTGCCAACTTGTTCTTGTTTTTATATTATTGATTGAGCCATGACCCTTTATATTATTATTGTAGAGGTTATAACATCAGCAGAGTTCCACCCTACACATTGTAATACGTTGGCGTATAGCAGTTCAAAGGGTTCAATCCGTCTAATTGATTTGCGGCAATCAGCATTATGTGATTCTCATGCCAAACTGTAAGCACATCTTCTGTAGTTCTATTTATGTTCTTGTGTTAATCTTGTTGATTCCTAACAAATAAGTATCCCTCTTCTCCCATACAGCTTAAATTTTTAACATGTTGAGATGATAGAAAAAAGTACTGGAAAGATGATTTTGATGTGGATCATTAAATTGTTGCCTGTGTTAAAAAAAAAAAAAGATTTTGAAGCCTATTGTTGTATGCATTCATGCACTTTCATATACTTTCTAGACCCTAATAGGCAATGCCTTTCGGTGCAGATTTGAGGAACAAGAGGCCCCAGGATCCAGATCATTTTTCACAGAGATAATTGCTTCTATATCTGACATAAAATTTGGGAAAGATGGAAGATACATACTGAGCCGCGATTACATGACTTTAAAGGTTTGAACTTTGAAGTTTTACGATTGAGAAATCCACGTTTCTGAAGCTTTCACAATATCTTGGACTTCAGAAATAGGCCCCTTAATTTTGTCTATCAAAATCCTTTAGCTTTTAAAAAGCCCCCCAATGATTAATTTTTGCTAAAAGATTAATACTATTATATTTTTCAATAAGCTAGAAATGAAAGAATTGGCAGTTGAAAATATTTAGTTAAACTGGTGTAAATATGGATTGACTTCAGTAAAAAAGTGGTTGACTATCTTACAGTAATAACAACCTATCCTTTTCCCATTAGATGAAATCGGTTGAATGGATCAAACTATGCCAGAATTTCTTAGTGTATTATGTTCAAAGATAGACACTTGAGTCGAGACTCTACTATCTCTAAATTTCCTTCCAAGCTTTAGCAGTACTTTTCTATCACATATTACACCCAAAGCACTCCTTTTTGCCCATCCTGTTTGTACACTATATTTGATATCTCTTTCTACCTACTTGTCATTTGTGTGAGGGACTTAAGGTACTTAGATCATGGTATTGTCCACGCTTCAATTTTCACCTCCAAGCTAGGATTTGTCTCTTGCTAAATTTGCAAATATTTTCTTTTACGTCTATTCAGGCAGATTTATAAATGGCTATGTGGCTATTACAACATTTTTCAAGCTTTAAGGGGGTAAAATGCCAAAACTTAAAATTGATTTGTGCTTTTGCCTATTTTGGGTGGGGATACTTTTTAGTTCTTCTATTCAAATTATCATTATTGATTTAGGTTTTTTGTTCCTTAAAAATTCAGTTGTTGTGTAGACTCGCTGACTTAAGTTTCATCTCATTTCACACTCATCTTTCCTTGTTTGTCAGTTGTGGGACATTAATATGGATTCAGGTCCAGTTGCAACTTATCAGGTTCATGAATATCTAAGACCTAAGGTTAGGTTCCTGTTGCGACGATGAACATTATATTTCTTTCTGCTGCTCTATTGAGTTATAACATGCTATGCTTTTGTTTAACATGCCAGCTTTGTGATTTATATGAAAACGATTCTATATTTGATAAGTTCGAGTGTTGTCTGAGTGGTGATGGATTGCGAGTAGCAACTGGTTCTTACAGGTGTGTGATACAAACTTAATCTGTGGTTCATTTCTCACTGGAATTTGTTTATTCTGCATGTTACTATTCTATTTTGTTTCATTTGATACCAGCAATTTATTCCGAGTATTTGGCTGTGCTCCTGGAAGTACTGAAGCTACAACTTTGGAAGCCAGTAAAAACCCAATGAGGTAATTTTGTTGGAGCACTGACTTCAAGCATAGTTTTCACTTTCAGTTAGGCATTGTAGCATGTGAAATGATTTTTGCTCAACCAAATTTAGACAACTATTCAAGTTGTTAATGCAGATCAAAGTAGGCAGTTAATTACATTTAGCAGATGGTTAATGGATATTACAAACGTCGAAATCCATTAACCACCAATATAACTTAATTAATCACGAGTTTGAACGTGGTTATCATAATTTTAAGGTGTTCAACTTCATTTAGATTAGAATACCTGGAAATTTTGGGTAACCACGTTCAAATTCATGGTTAAAAATATAACTTTAATGGTTAATGAGTTTTTACACTTAGAATATCTACTAACCATAACTACCTATTTGAACTGCGTTAACCACCTAGTTTGTTGCCGTTTTGTTGTTCTCATTACAAAACTGTTGAATCTATATTAACTTGTCCAATCTGTCAGACGACAAGTTCCGACTCCCTCAAGGCCGTCTCGATCATTGGGAAATAGTATAACACGAGTTGTACGACGGGGTCAGTTTTCTTTCATTTTCCCTTGTCTGATTTAAGCAAAATTTCATCATATTTTTGTTTCTTACTATATAAAATATCACAAATTTCATAAACAGGAGCGGAAAACCCCGGGGTTGATGCAAACGGGAATTCGTTTGATTTCACGACAAAGTTGTTGCACTTAGCATGGCATCCATCTGAAAATTCAATCGCCTGTGCTGCTGCAAATAGCTTGTACATGTACTATGCATAAAGAGAGAGATGATTGAAGATGACTTACATGCATTTTGCTTGTGGAGAAGGCCTCTTTTCCCTTCATACCAACCACTAAGTTGGAAGCTACATTAACTCTCACACTACAGGTGCCCTTCAGAGCTTTTAGACAAGATCCAGAAGTGGCTGTTTCCCAATTCTGGGGTAGGAGAAGAAGACCTTTTTTTTTCTTTCTTCTTTTTGTTTCGCGGTTCTCCTTTTCGACCCTAATATTCTTTCTCCTATTTCTGCATCTTCTTTTGAAAGAGAAGGAGGTGCAGTCAATGTTTCAAATTGTGTTTTGGCTTGCAAGTGAAGATGAAAAATGTGATTGTAGCTCTCCTACAACAGATACTAAAGGATGATGTTCAATATCTGCCTCTAGGGAAGTTTATTAAAAAAATGTAGCTTTTATTTTTGTTAATTTTAGCACAGATATCTCTGTGAGATGGAGCAGTTAAAACCTCTAGTACGTCATTTTTTCATTGATTATTTTTGTGTTGGAATTCTATCTGACATGTTTCAATAGTCTTGTTTTGCTGTACCTGTTAATCTTTGTGTAAAAGGTAATAAGTTTGGCATGTAAAAACATTTTTTGTTGTATGTCTCTATGTTATGACCTGAATCAACTTGCTCATCATCGAGAAGTTGCACGGTGCAGCAGTTGTGGATCTAATGGTTCTCACAGCCGGGGAGATCCAAATCCTATCGGATGACATTTTTCTCCGAAACCAACCAAATCAAACATGACTCATATTTTAGCCACCTTTAGCTTAAACTGTGTTTAATTTGATTCAGGCAATAATTGAATGAATTGTTTCCAAATGGTAATCTCATCATTTTGTAACATGAAAATAATGATGCTAAAGTTTAAATGTACAATATAGAGTCTAAATTTACAACAGCACGCCAATTATTCAAAGTATTTAGTTTTTTTGTCAATAATTTTTGAACAGTATAACCTTACCATGGGTAAATCTCAATTACAAGTATTTAGATAAATATTTTTTAATAGAAAGGACAACGATTGATTTTGTTATCATAAAAACCAATTTCAAAACCTAATGTTTTGTTTGAATGATTCATGTGACAACTTTAAAAAAGGTGACATAAGTTGGCTTTTTTTGTTTGAGGCATATATATATATATATATATATATATATATATATATATATATATATATATATATATTTTTATTTATTTTTTTTAAAACACGATATCCAATTCAATAACTGACTAATTTGAGAGACCAATCTTATTGTCTATTAGTGAAATTCCTATTTAAAATCAGAGTAAAACTTTATATAGATTTGTGAATCGAAATTGACTATAGGAGGAATCAAAGACTTTAATAGGAAAAAACTTCAATATCCCAAACCAATCCCAAATGGATTGCCGGGGCCATTTGTATCATTTTTTAATTTTAAATACTTATTATTATTTACGATTTGTTTAGGTAAAATTTATAATTTTTTTTTACAGCTTTAATAATAACCAAACGTGATGATCCTCCACGGATAAAAACTTTCTTTCGTTAGAAACAAAACAAACTAAGAAAATTTAAATGGTGTTACAAACTTCAAACTTAACCTATATTTAATCATCCAAATAAGAAAACTTCTACTCAAGATAATAATTTTTTTTATTTTAAGGAACACGGGAATATTTTTCTTTTAAAAGACCATTAACATCTTACTTTTTATTTTTTGACTAAACCATTAACATCTTACTAAAACAACTAATATCCGTTATTAAATTTCCTAATTGAATTTAACGGTTTGTGTAGAAAGGAATGAATGATCAACCTACCTCCACAAAAAATTAAGGGAAAATGACGAAAAAAGCAAAAGCCAACAAAATCAATAATTTTGAGATAAGGTCTTATCCACCCAAACAATTCCCACACCAATGATAAACCTCAAGGGTGTGTTTGGATTGAGGGTTTAGGAGGGGAAAAGAGGGGAGGGTTCATTTTTAATTTTTAAATTACGAACAATGTAAAATGTTTTTTTAAAATAAATTAAGTGTTTTTGAAGTATTATATAATTATTTATCATGTTGTTAATTCAATTTTCTAAAACTCATTTTATAACGTCCGGAATTTAAAAAAGAAAAGTGAGTCCTCCCCTCCCTTCCCCTCCTAAACCCTCCATCCAAATACACCCCAACAGTCGAGTAAAATGAGCAAAGCCAGGAAAGAGAGGATGATTTAAAGAGTAAAACAGAAAAGAGAAAAAAAAAAAACATATCTAAGTAAAAATTCAACCCAACATTTTCTAGTAGTAACTTAACTTTATAGACCAAACTATTTTAATTAACGGAAGACACATTCCTTAACAAAACCAAACAACGGAAGACACATAAGATTATTAAACTAACATTGCAAATGAAAATATCGTAGTTGTGGTTATCAGTTTCAAGTAGTGTTTATCACTTTATCACTTCGTCCACGGAGAAAAAGAAACATACCAATCCACTTTGTCCACCAAGAAAAAAATATCAATCAATAAGTTTGTCATTCATTGAGGTTATTCAATCAAATTATTTGTAATTGTATAAGGTTTTGTAACGAAAGAGTAGCCAATAATTCAGAATAGCTAGATGAGAATAAAAGAGTTACAAATTTAATTATATATATAATATAATTAGTGATAATGTAATATATAAGAGATTAAGATGAATACCTGAATGGTTCTGCCAACAATTAAAGGGGTGGCTTCAGCATGGATAAAGTCACCAATGACTGCTGCTTTCAAATGATTGATGCTAAGTTGAATTCCAGCAACTCTTTTATATCCACAAGCAATATGTGCTCCAATACTTGCTAGAGATTCTGCTATCATTGCTGATACACCTCCATGAAGCACCTTAAATGGCTGCAACATCCACATCAAAAACCATATACAAATTAAAATAAAATAAAAAATGTATGAAATATTATAATTGAACAATAAGAAATCATAGAGATAGTCAAATAATTGTTATAAGAAGCAAAAAAAATATAAAAAGCAAAAACTGGAGTTGACCTGGCAACACTTTTGTGTAAGATGGAGATTGCCAGAAACTTTTTGTGCTGATAATTCTTCAAATTCAAATCCAATTGTATGAAGGGGTATATCCAAATCAGCAGTTTTTGGTTTTCCTGATGATGATGCTTTGTGTTCCATGAATGAATAAAAATAAAAGAGAAATTGAAAAAGGGTGTTCTATGAATATATTTTGTGTTCCCTATTGTTCATGGATTATGTTATGTAATCATTATTATTGACAAAAGGGTCAAACACATTGAAAGTTCGATGCTTTGTAAAGTGTTGGAGGATTAATTTAGGAATCATTGTGAGCCGTTGATTTTAAGGGTATTTTAGGGATTAAGAAAAAAACGAAAGGGGATAGATGGATGGTAGGTAAAGTCTTTAAGGTTGGTGGATTGTTGAATATGGACTGCGCCATGGTGGTACTCACTTTTGCACCTACTACTTCATGCACCTACTTGTTTTGATCGTCGGATCTGAAATCGACAGTGGAGATGAGTCAATAACGAATTTGAGATGGTGTAATGTGAGCGAATAATCTCAAATCAATTCTCGAAATCGATTGTCGTATTTAATTGTAATTGTAATATACACAAAATTATTGATTGAGTTACCTTGATCGAGTTTGAATTTAACGAATGAATGATTCAAGTCTCTTCCTATTTAAACTAATTCATTGTTTGTTTATCAGCATTTTTTAAGGCACACAAAAAAACTAAGTGAATATTTTTGTTTTTATTTTTTACAAAAGCAAATTGATATTCATTTATTCAAATTGATAGAATACATCACATATAATAACATGATCAACATCGGTAAAAACATGAAGGGTGAATCTGTGAACAAATTCACAACACTCAAGTTAATAGCATAAAACGGCAAAAAACCTACAAATAATATGATAAATCTAAATCACCAAAACACCAATGATTCTGAATCTGCAACATTGACGACCAAATCATTGTTTGAATATGTGATTGATTGAAGCTGAGTTTTCAATAAGAAGCAAAAGAATACCGCAACAAGATACAAAATCAAACAATGCGACACAAGACGACAAACAACACAACGTCGCACTCGGACGACGAAATCATGAAAGAACACAAGAAAAAACTTGATATATGCGGAAATCATCACTTATTTAGATTGAAGGAAAGGCAAAAAAAGATGCAGATGAGTGACAGAGAAAGAGAACTTAAATATAAGGTGAAATTTCTCTCACTAAAAAACTAGGGCCGGTTAGAATGAATGTATTTAAGTCGAGCAGTGGATTTTTCCCATATTGATCAGCCCTAATGATCCCAATATATAAAATTAGTATTTTTTATTTATTTTTATAGTAGTTTTTAGTAAATATTTTAGATATTTTACTTAATTAGTGCCATAATTGATTTTAAAATATGAGATCCCAATTTTAAATGCAATATCTTGCGTCAAAACTATTTTTTGAAGACAAAAAAGGTCAAAAAATTATAAGTTTGAATTGAAAGAATATTCGATTTTTCAAATAATTTTTTTTAAGAGTGGTGAAATAAAATATTATGTAATTAATTGAGCGATGCTAAATATGACTAAAATATTTTTGTATAAAGGCAAGAATATGTATCGAGGAGAGGTGATTTTAGATCATTTTTGATCTAGAATCAACCCTTTGCATCTTTTCTCCATCTCTTTCGATGTAAACAAATGATTTTCATATATATACCAATTTTTTATTTTGTATTTTCTCGTAACTTTGTTGTCTGAGTGCATAATTGGTTTTGCGTCTTGTTGTAGTGTTGGTTTAGTTTTTATTGAAAGATCAACTTAAGTCAATCACATATTCAATCAATAATTTGGGGGTCAACGTTGCAGATCTGGAAGCATTGATATTTTGATGATTTTGATTTTATCATATTATTTGCAGGCATTTTGTTGTTGTATGTTATTAACTTGGGTGATATGAGTTTGTTTCGAGATTCATCCTTTAGGTTCTTAGTGATCTTGATCATATTATTATATCTGATATATTCTATCAATTTGAATGAATGAATGTCGTTTTACTTTTGTTAAAAAAAATGTTTTACACATTATAATAAAAAATTTGTATTTAATAATTGCGAAATATTGTTTCCCCTAAATTTTTTTAAAAAATGTTTTATTTTGTGGATAAACTGAGAGTGAGGTAAAAAATCGAAGAGAGACTTAGACATCTCAACTCAGTTGACATCCTTAAAGAACTTGTATTCTCTGCAATCTACTAATAGTTTACATTAAAAAAAGAAAACAATATTTACAAGAGACGGAGCCACCCTAAAAAAATGAAAAGCAAGTAAAACTAAGAAAAAGCAAAGAAGAAAAATGGCCATAAAAGAGAAAGGTGTTGCTCAATCACCCTTAGGTTCAACCTTAGAGAGAGTGTTGTAGGAATTAATTTTGTTGAGCTGTTTATTCTTCTTATTCGTTAGATAAAGAGTAAAAGGTTCGGCTAATTCATTGTTCTCCAAAGTCATCACATGACGAAGCAATTCAAGGTCTTTCTGCATCACAAGGCAACAATGAGGATTGTTGTAATTTGTCAACAAAACTGAAAGAGCAATCTGGAACTTTATCCGATTAGGACAAGAAGCACTAAAGGTAGTAGTTGTTCTACTCCCAGATATGAAATTGGAATTCTCATATGTTGGCAAATGAATCAGATATAAAGGATATGAGCAACAACACAACTGGACCAAAAAAAGTATTTTTGGAACCTCCCTTATTGAAAAAACAAATTGTTGAGACATGATTTTGATTTTATGCACATTAAAAATGCTTTATGTGACAATATACTTCATATAGCGATGAATGTCTCAGGTAAACAAAGTATAATGAGAAGGCTAGGATGGATATGCCATTGAATTGTAAGAGACCAGAGTTAGAGCTACAAGCCTCATACTTATAGAGAAAAATTAACCGTTGTTACCTTCAAATAGGAAATATATTCTTTGACATAAAAAACCAACGGTAACAAAAAAATTCTATGCCAACGGTTATAATGCATAATCAATTTGTCCACCACAAAATCAATGATATAGAAAAAGAATATACGTTGAAATGCCAATGATAACCAAAAGAGTTTTAATGCTAATGGAAGAAAAGTTTAATTCACCATAATGATTTGTGTAAAACATAACTTATTATGCTATGATAAAAAGGATACGTTGGAGTAATTCTATAACAGACAAATAACCAAATAAAGATGATATAATATGGCTTGAGAAAAGGAATCATAATGAATGCACAGCTGATTATAATTGATCACAAGTCCAAGAACAAACCATGTCAAATATATTTTAATGTAAATAATATTTATGCAATTTCCAAACTCAAATCTTGCTTTTCATGAAAAAATAACATTTTAATGCAAAATCATATTTATATAAAAATTATTGTTAGTGTGTGATTTATTTTCGTGAGAGCTTTTTATCCACTTACAATAAAGTCCTAATACAAATAAAAATAAAACCCAAGACTTGATAGCTTGAATTTTTTTTTCCGCTTATTGCATTGTTGTTCTTCTATGACTTCTTTTGTCAATCATCAAAACCAAAGTATTCATCTCAAAACATATATTCATAAATGGGTGTTCAGAAACAAGCTTAATGAACAAGGAGAAGTTGTTAGAAACAAAGCAAGGCTTGTTGCACAAGGTTACAATAAACAAAAAGGAATAGATTATACTGAAACATTTGCTCAAATTGCAAGATTGGAAGCAATCAGATTACTTCTATCATATGCAGTTAATCATGGAATTATTTTATATCAAATAGATGTCAAGAGTGCATTTCTTAATGGTGTGATCTCCGAAGAAGTGTATGTCAAACAACCTTCAGGTTTTGAGGATCTGAGGCATCCTGACCATGTGTATAAATTTAAGAAATCACAATATGGTCTGAAACAAGCTCCCAGAGCTTGGTATGATAGACTGAGTAATTTCTTGATTGAAAATGATTTTAAAAGAGGCCAGGTTGACACAACACTCTTCAGAAGGACACTTGAAAAAGATATCTTGGTCGTTCTGATTTATGTTGATGATATAATATTTGGTTCTACTAATGCATCTCTTTTCCAAGAATTTTCTAAATTAATGCATGATGAGTTTAAAATAAGCATGATGGGAGAATTGAAGTTCTTTCTTGGAATTCAAATCAACCAATGCAAAGATGAAGTTTATGTTCATCAATCCAAATATACCAAGGACCTTCTGAAGAAATTTAAGCTTGATGATTGTAAAGAGATGAACACTCCGATGCATCCAACCTGCACCTTAAGCAAAGAAGATACAAGAGCAAAGGTAGATCATAAGCTGTTTAGAGGTATGATAGGTTCTTTGTTATACCTGAATGCATCAAGACCTGATATTTTATTTAGTGTATGCTTGTGTGCAAGATTTCAGTCACATCCTAGAGAGTCTCATTTAACTCATGTTAAGAGAATCTTTAGATATCTGAAAGGAACAATAAATCTTGGACTTCTTTATAAGAAATACTTAGATTATAAGTTGGTTGGATTATGTTATGCTGATTATTCTGGTGATAGGATTGAAAGAAAATCAACCAGTGGGAACTATCAGTTTCTTGGTGAGAATCTGATAACCTGGGCTAGTAAAAGACAAGCAACTACTGCTTTGTCAACATCAGAAGCAGAATACATCTCAGCTGCAAGTTCTTGCACACAACTACTCTGGATGAAACATCAGTTAGAGAATTATCAGATTAATGAAAACAATATTCCCATTTATTGTGATAATACTGCTGATATTTGTTTGTCAAAGAATCCAATATTACATTCAAGAGCCAACCATATTGAGATCAAGCATAATTTTATAAGAGATTATGTTCAAAAAGCTACTTTGGATATACAATTCATTGATACTTTAGAGGATTATCAGATTATGTTCAAGCTTCTCTTTCAAAACTGTTCCTTTTCAAATTTAAACCTAAGAACCCTAAACCTTCAATATTCATCAATGGTGGGACCCTAAACCTTATAAGGGTATTTTAGTCATTTTGAACTTAAGGGTATTTTGGTCATTTGGTAAACAAGGGTAAATTAGTAATTTCATTTAGAGTTATTTTTTTAGTGTTTTAAGTGGGAATAATTATTTGTACTAAGTTTCTAAGTGAGTTGGGGTAATTAATTAAGAGACGGTAACTATTCGTTATGTTTATCCGTTAAGTGAGTAGAAATTTAGTGAATTAGTTAATGAGAACTTTGAGCCCATTAAGACAACTAATCATTGAGCTCATTTATGTAGTGCCTATTTAAACACTAGTCTTAAGAGAAACTAGGTCATTTTTACACTCATTCACACATTACAAATATTTTGGGAGAGAGGTAGAAAGAGAAAGTGAACCAACAAGGGTTAGAAGAAGATCTAGAGAGAGAAAACTTGGATTGGAGCTTTGGAGCAAAATTGAGGCTAGGATTCTAATTCTTGAAGGTTTGAGGTAAGGGGGATAGTCTCTTTTCATAACTTAAGTCATAATCAATTTTGGGTATAAGTGCTTTTAGGAGAATTGTGACTTTTTGTGGTTTTAATTGGTGAAATTCGTGCTTCTATTATATGTGAAATGATGGGTATAATAAACCTCCTAAAATTGTTGTGATTATAGTATAAACTTCTTGGTTGTTGTTGATGTGTTTTTGATGATTTTTGATTATTTGAGTAGAAATCATGAACTAGTGTGTGTGATTGATGTTGAAACATGTTTGAATTCAATTTATAAATGTTTGTTTATGTTTATATGTTGATGGGGTTTGAATTGGTGGAGTTGTTTATGAAATTTGAATGAAAAATGAGAAAAATTGTGGATGTTGGTGAAATATGTGCTAGATGATGATTTTGAGATCAATTGGTGTCATGTCCCAATTTTTGACCTCAGATCCTTTGATAGAGAGATATTTTAAAATATCTCATTTTTGTTCCGATTTCGGGACCGTTTTTTATTTTAGTTTTATTATTACTTTTTTATTTCCATATTTTATTTTACTTTATTATTTTTATTTTATTTTATGTTGATTTTCATTTTAGGTTATTTTATTATTTTTATTTTAATTAGTTTTAAGTCCAAAAGAGTCCAAAAATGTCCAGTCTAGGGTCCAAAAAATTTCTGTTCAAACCATGCCATAATCTCAAGCACAGAGTCACAAAAGTTTGATGGTTTTCTTTCCATAACAATTACCAAACGCGTACAAGCCATTAAAAGTCACTTAAACACAATTCATTTTCCTTTAATCTGGTTTCCTTTTTAAAAAATTTGCTTGAACCTTTAAAAAGAGAGGAGGGTTGAATCAACACAGGGACACGAAAATTACACATAAAAAAACTTGCATAAAGAAAACAGAAACGCATCCAGACAAGAAAACACAGTCTCACAACACCAACATTCGTCAAACACGAATCCAATCCAAACACAGAATCAAACACGGTCCAAAAACATCACAATATCACAGTCCATGCACAACACCAAACCGCAAAACACTTTCTAGTAACAAACAACACACATCGAACCACACCAGTACCACAAACCCATCATAACACAAAGTTATTCTTTGTTCGAAACCAGTACTCACGAAAACCATATTCATCACCAGAAACCAAAACCACCATTAAGACCGAATCAAAAAACCAAAAAGGTAGAAGTTGAGTTTTAAATCTAGGGTTTTGGTTCACGTTTTTAGGGATTTTGAGGTGAGAAGAGGGTAGAGGAGAAGAAAAAAGCAAGAAATACGAAAACACAATAAAACGAGCCTTTTTTAGGTTCAGGCGTGGCGGCGCCGCACTCTTGGGCCGGCCATCACCGTGCCGGATTCAGAACCTTTGGCCAGAACCCCTCTGACCACCTTTTCCACACCGGAGAAGTAGAAGGAAATTAAGAGAGAGAGAGAGAGAGAAGAGAGAAAAGAAAAGAAAAGAAGAGAGAGAAAGGAGAAGGGAAAGTGTGAAAATATGAAGGGAATAGGTATTTATATACCTCCTCTAATTCTGTGCGCGTGGGTGCACATCATAACATGCAACCTCGCTCTCCCAGACCTTCAGATCTTGATCTGACAGCCTGTAGTTGTTTTAATCCAAGATCAAATCAGGGCCATCTGATCAATCAGACGACCCAGATCAGATCTCTCTGTCCCAATGCGTTTTGTGCCCTTTCCATTCCAATCAGCTTCTTATTTACTCTCTGCACAACCCCAGTCCTTTTTATTTATTTTTTATTTTTTATTTTTTTTATTTTATCATGCATCTTTATTTTGTATTTTTATTTTATTGTTTATTATATCATCATACATTTTTGAAATTCCGTCATTTATTATTTGTGGATGTAGAATGTAATTAGGACACATGCTAACTATAAATGAGAAATCATGCATATGTCTTTATTTTTATTTTATTTATTCTGCTTTAATATAAAAAAAATACAAAAGATATTAGGTTAGTTTAATTTCAAAAGGGGTTTCGTGGTGATCCAACGTCACTACATAAATTCCTCGCGTTTATTTTTTGTTACTTTAATTTTTAGGTTTTAATCAATTATTAAAAAAGAACAAAAACATTCATATAATCCAAAATTCACAAAAAAAAATCTTTTCTAAATAAACCTTGATTTTCAATCAAGTGATTCCCTTTTTTTTTTTCTTAATAAAATTTCAAATCAATTTTAATCATATTCGAGTCATTTCTTTAAATAAAAAAAACACAAGCAAATTTTATTTCGTCATTTGGCTTTTTACTTTAAAACTTTTTCAAAACTAATAAAAAAATACAAAACAAATCAATCGCTATTTTTACCCCGATCTACGAGGTTTTGATCCCTTACGGGTACGTAGGCAAATAACCTTGTCCTTCCAAATCAAAAAATGTAAAAAAACAATTTTTCTTTTCCTTTTAATCATCACTCTAATTCCTTTTTCTAAAGCAAGTAAGTTATAGCCAAGAAATAAATAAAATCAAGAGGTTCCCGTATGATATTACTGTTGAGGCAAAATCCCTAATTAATTTTAAAGATAATAAACTTTAATGATTAAGGATTAAATGGACTTTGAATAATTCCTTGGTATTTAACTTGTGCTCTTGAGTGTTTTACTAAGACAAGAACAAGGTTTAAATCATACCAAGATATAAAGAAATCAAAGGACATTGAATGCCAAACTAACTCTGAAGTTCAGAATGTTTGAGCAAAATTGATCAGAACGTTCTGATGATAGTTCATAAGGTTGTTCATAAGCAAACCCAGAATCATCAAGAACATGAAGAATATGAAGAACATGCAAGTACACTTGACATGAATAAAAAGTCCAGAAAAGTACATCTTCATGGGTCAATCAAGCAATAAAGGCATTTACAAGATTAATGTCAAAAAAGTACTTTAAGTTTCATTCAAGACTATGAACACTTGAAGATCTAGGAATATTCCAAAGAGGACATTATCCTAGAAGTTACAACTACTTCACTTCAGTTATGTCTCTACTATTAGGATTGATTACATCAAAAGTTAGTCTTACAAATCATCCTAAAGTAGGTTCAAATGGAACATTCTGAAGGTCAGAATGTTCATCTCAGCACATGCTTCAATTCATGAACAGTATAGTTGGTGAATAGATACAAAGCAAAGCAAAAATGGATCTTGTTCCAATCAATCAGAAATAGACACGTCCTCTGATCTGCATCAAGAAGAAATCTCCTAGAAGCATGGGCCTGAAGCTGTAGATCCACTATTCTCTCTCCTGCACATTGTTCAATGCAGATTTGGTTAACTTTAACCTACTTTATCCAACAACTTTTTGATGCATATGGAGAAGTTACTTTTTGAGGATATAACCCAGAAAATCATATGTCACACATTGAACAAACCCAGAAACTCATCAATACATTCATCAATGATGAACCCAGATGAAGAACCTAATGAACATGAACATTCTGATGAAGAACACTGCAACATTCTAATGTTCATCTGAAGAACACCACAACATTCTGATGGTCAGAAGGTTCACCCAGATTTTCAAGTAAAAGCTAGTGGGGCCCAGGACACGTGAAAAAAGACCATTGGTCACCCTACAACGGCTATATGAGCCAGACAACTCTATAAATAGAGATCAAAGGCTCAACATAACTTGCACCATTGCAAAGCATACAAGGAAAACAACAAAGTGTGTTTTGAAGCTTTAGCAAAAATTGATCATCACAAAGATTCCAAGAAGTCTTTAAAAGTGTAAATCAATTCTCTCTTATCTTTCTAAAAGAT